>Ga0209185_1001077_pt1 | contig 25486 bp, 26 predicted proteins | sample SidtaG_2_FD_187425 | JGI IMG/M metagenome (GOLD analysis project Ga0209185, IMG submission 187425) | Marine algal microbial communities from Sidmouth, United Kingdom - Sidmouth_Asex2 metaG (SPAdes) (version 2) | ecosystem: Host-associated > Algae > Red algae > Unclassified | place: Sidmouth... | reverse complement strand
TATCAAATACAAATCTTATCGAAAAAATAAACTAAATTTGACAGAAATTGAAATTTAAACTAAAAACAGTCCATAATATTTTTTGCCTTCTAAACGTCTAAAAAATAAGCTGAACGGTATAAAAAAAACAAAAAAAGGTCAACCTATATCAGTATAATACAGTTAACGAATTATTTAAAAAAGTACTACTTCCTATACTTGTTAAGGAGTTATTAGCAAAAGCACGATTTTCTAAAATTGTAACATTGTTAGGAATAGTAATACTTGTTAAAGAGTTACTATCAAACGAAAATTCCCAAATAACAGCAACACTATAAGGGGATTCATCATTATCTTTAACAAATAAAGGAATATTAGTATTTGAACCCAAATAATCAATAGTCTTAACTTTACCTGCAAAATCAGATGTAGGAATTATACTATATACTATTTCATTTACAATAAAAATTTCAGTAACAATAACTTCATTTACACTTTTAAAATTTATCCAATCCGTAGTAGTATATGCCGTTAATGTAGCTGTTGGTATATATAAAGTAACAGTACCTCTATTATCAAAAGCATAAGTAGGTAATATTGCAGGCGTTAAACTTTTTGAAATAACACCAGTAATAGGATTATTACCAAAAGCTCCATCCTCTATAATAGTAATACTAGTTGAGACCGTTGCGAAAGGGTTAAATTTTCCATTTCACTTTTTTACTTTTTATTTTTATATTTTGAATAGCTATATCCATATCACAGATGAAACAATATTCAAAAGGTTGCTTTAAAAATGAAAAAGAATAATCTTAAATTTTGTAATGAATACCTTTTTTTAAAAAATAAATTTAAAACGATTATAGTTTTTCAAAATATTTGATTACAGTTATGGTATTTTAAAGTTTTAAATCAATCTTATAAACATATATTATATTAATAATTATTTCTTTTTAAAATTTAAAAAAAACAATGGGTGTTAGTATATACTGTGAATAGCGGTATAACTTTTATAATTTATTTTAGCTATTTATATAATTATAAGTTTCTTGTGTAATAGTAAACAGTTTATCACAAGGTTAAAGACTTGAATTATAGCTAATAATTAGTTTTATTAACAGCTGTTAATAACCTATGTTAATAATGTAATTATGATAAGTAATTTTAAAAGTGATGTTTAAAAGTGAGTTTTAAAATTGAATAACTAGTGAAGCTAAAATTATATAAAAATTAGGATTGTTGATAGTCTTGCTTGTATTAAAAAATAGATTGTAAAAAACAAATAAACTTGTTAGAGTTATCAATATTTTATAAGCTATAGTTATAAGGTTTAAAACTAGAGTTATTAACAGCTAATATAATGCATAAAATAGGCCTTACTTATTGAAGAAAATTATTAATAGAAGAAGTTTTTTTTAAGGCTTACGAATATATTACTAAAGATATTTCAGCATCTTTAGTACTTTTAAAGTTGTATATTAATGTAGTTTCAAAACCTAAAAAAAATATCTTGCACTATATTCTTAGTCTTTACTACTATAGTATAGCTTCCATTTATTTTTGTAGAAAAAAAATGATTTTCAAATAAATTAAATAAGTAGCACTTTAATCACTTTTTTTAGTACAAATAATTTTTTTATGAGGATCACAAATTACTTATAAGAATAAGAATTAAAATTTACGCTAACTTTTTTCCTTTAAGGATATTAATTTGAGTAAAATTTTCAACTAAAACATTCATTATTCTTAAAAATAGTCATCTCTAATTCAAAAATATAAAATTAAGAGCTCAATATATATATCATAGTATTTCAATAACATATATTTTATTTAGTTTTTAATATGCTAAAAGATACTGTTATACAGTATTTTAACTAAAAATTAAAGATCAATACCCACAGGGGATAATTATATTTTTGAATAGGAAAAAAGAACTTCTGTAAAATCATTTTTTGTTTTCTAATATGAATTAACTTTGTTGCAGTAAAAGCTGATACTATGAAAATTGCTATAGGAAATGACCACGCAGGTACCGATTATAAAAAAGCTATTGTAGCTTATTTAGAAAATTTAGGACATACAATAAGTAACTATGGTACAAATACTGACGATAGTGTAGATTATCCAGATTTTGCTCATTTAGTGGCCAAAGCGGTAAATGAAGAAAAGGTTGATCTAGGAATTCTTTTATGCGGTACAGGTAATGGTGTGGCTATAACTGCAAATAAATATCCAAAAGTGCGCGCTGGTTTGGCTTGGACTAAAGAAATTGCAAAAATTATAAAAGAGCATAATAATGCTAATATAATTGTAATTCCTGCACGTTTTACAGCAGAAATACAAGTTTTAGAAATGACAGAAATGTATTTAAATACGGAATTTGAAGGTGGACGCCATCAACGTCGTATAGATAAGATTTCTTGTTAATCATTTTTTTAAAAATGATTATAAAAAAGGAAATATTTATTAAAAATACTTCCTTTTTTTTGTAAAAAAACCGCCTAATTACTTAGCGAAAGTAATTAGGCGGTTTAAAATTAAATAAAAAGTATAGCAACCGCTGTACTTTTTATTTTAGTAGATTATTTTTTCAATAAATCTCTGATTTCACTAAGTAAATCGTTGTCTGATGGTCCAGAAGGAGCAGCTGCTTTAACAGGTTTTTTAGTTTTATTGTATGCTTTAATTATTAAAAACATTACGAATCCAACAATAATTAAATTAATAATTGTATTGATCCATGCACCGTATAAAATTGCATTTTCAGGTTTAGTTACTTTACCAGCTGCATCTAAAATAGCTTCAGATAAAATGTGTTTTTTATCAGCAAAATTAATACCTCCTGTAAATACACCTACTATAGGCATTGCTATGTTTGAAACAAAGCCATTGATTACTTTACCTAAAGCTCCAGCCATAATAACTGCAACAGCAAATTCAATGACATTACCTGTCATTATAAAATTCTTAAATTCTTTTAACATAATATTTTAATATTTAAAAAAGTTAGTATTTAAGCAAGTTACAATTTTTGTTTAATCAAAGTTTAAAGATTTTACTATGTTTTTTAAAAGACGATAAAAGGCATAATAAACCTGATAAAAGTAATTTTAATTTCTTCGGGTTTAATTTCCCAAGGCTTCCCTTGTTTGAAAAAGGAAAGTTTAAAAACCTTAGGTTTTTATCAATAAAATTAGAATTCGAACAAATACTTCGTATGCTTGCATCGAGGAACTTTATTCTATTTTTGTAAGAAAATACGCTTAACTCGTGGGCCAATACCTGTAATTAACTCATAAGAAATAGTTCCTGCCGCTTCCGCTAAATCATTTGCAGTATGGTTCTCATCAAAAATAATGGCAGTATCACCTTCCTTACATTTAATAATAGTAACATCTACAATTATCATATCCATACAAACAATACCTAAAATTGGAGCTTTACAATTATTTATAATCACGTACCCCTTTCCATTACCATAAATACGATCGATGCCATCGGCATGACCAATAGTAATTGTAGCTGTTTTTATGGTTGTAGTAACTTTAAACTTTCGATTATAACCTAAAGTATCTCCTTTTTTTAGTGTTTGTATTTGAGAAACTTGTGCAGTAAGTGAAGCAATAGGCTTTAAGTTTTTATCATATTTAGCATCATTTCCAAAACCATATAATCCAATACCTGATCGTACCATAGTAAAATGTCCATCAAAGTAATTTAAGATACCCGAAGTATTACACTGATGAATCAAAGGAATATTTGGGACTTCTTTTAAAAAAGCATCCTGAAAAATATTAAAATTGTTAATTTGAGAAATTGTAAATACGGTTTCGTCCAAGTCCTCACTAGCCGCTAAATGGGATAAAATAGAGGTTACGTATAATTGTCTACTTTTTAAAATAGTATGAATTTCAGAAATATCATTAAAAGAAACCCCTAATCTATTTAGTCCCGAATTGTATTTGATATGTACAGGATAATTTTCAACCTTAAGTTTTGTACAAGTTTCGTTAAATAATTGAATTGTTCTTAAACTATATAAATTAGGTTCAAGATTATATTCAATTATAGCCTTGTAATTATGGGGTTGCGCATGGAGTACTAAAATTGGAGTTGTAATTCCATTTTTGCGTAACTCAATACCTTCTTCAGCATAAGCAACACCAAAATAATCGACACCTAAAAGTTCTAAATGTTGGGCAATACGAGTAGAATCACTTCCGTAAGCAATAGCTTTAACTACAGCTAAAAATTTTACATCAGGTGCAATTTTAGATCGTAAATACGTATAATTATGCGTTAAGTAAGATAAATTAATATGTAAAACAGCACTCATTATATTAACTGTTTTTGGGTTGTTGCATTGCTTTATAAAAAGCGGCTCTACTCAAAGGTTCGTAAGCTTCGCTTTCGCCAAGCATTACAAGCTTTTCATCACTATTAGTACGATGGCTGTAATGTGCTAAATTTCCAGTTTTAGTACATATTGCATGTACTTTAGTTACATATTCTGCGGTAGCCATAAGAGCAGGCATAGGTCCAAAAGGTTTCCCTTTAAAATCCATATCCAAACCAGCAACAATAACTCTAATTCCTTTATTGGCTAAATCGTTACAAACAGTAATAATTTCGTCGTCAAAAAACTGAGCTTCGTCAATACCCACAACATCACAAGTGTCGGCTAAAATGCGAATATTTGCCGCCGCAGGTACTGCGGTTGATGCAATTTGATTGGCATCATGAGAAACAATATTATTTTCATCATAGCGATTATCAACTTCGGGCTTAAAAATTTCAACCTTTAGCTTTGCAAATTGAGCCCTCTTAAGCCTACGGATTAATTCTTCTGTTTTTCCAGAAAACATGGAACCACAGATGACTTCTATCCATCCAAATTGAGTATCAGAGTTTATGGTATTTTCAAGAAACATAAATACTTTTCAATCGAGTTATATGCCTATAAATCGTAGGCATCAATACAAATGTAACTAATATTAACCGTAATTTTGTGTATGTAAATCAGATCAAATTCAATATATGAGTTGGGTATACATAATTGATATTATAGGAACATTAGTTTTTGCTATTAGTGGAGTATTAACGGCAATTAGGCATAAATTTGATTTAGTAGGTTCCATAATTATAGGATTGGTAACTGCCGTGGGAGGCGGATCACTTCGTGATGTACTGATAGGACAAGCACCAGTAGGCTGGATGAATGATCTAAACTATTTATATACCATTTTAGCTGCAGTTGTACTTACTTATGTGTTTAAAAAAAAAATTATGAGGCTTCCTAAGAGTATGTTTCTTTTTGATACTCTTGGGTTAGGTTTATTTACGATCTTAGGGGTTCAAAAAACATTAGGAGTTGGTTTATCAATACCTATAGCCTTACTTATGGGGGCAGTTACAGCTGCTTTTGGAGGTGTAATTAGAGATGTATTAACCAATGAGGTTCCTTTAATTTTTAGGAAAGAGGTTTATGCCTCAGCCTGTATTTTAGGAGGATTGGTATTTGTTCTTTTGGAATTAATAAGTGTGTATAACAATATTAATATGGTTTTTTCTATGTTAACGGTAATGTTCGTAAGATACCAATCCGTAAAGCGAGGCTGGTCATTACATATTAAAAAAGTACATTAGTACAAAAATTGTAAAATTGATTTATAAAAATTAATAACACTAAAATTTTATCTTTTAGTAAGAACAATCAGTACAGCTCATGAAAAAACAACTTCAACAGGAACTAAGAGAATTAGCAGTTACTATTTTAAAAGAGGAGGTACTTTCTACGGAACTATTAAAAGAAAAGGCATCAAAAATTTACGAACAAGCTATTATTTTAGCTTACGCTGAAAAAAATGAGGGATTGGAAAATAACAGTTCGATCAAAGAAAAAGCAAATGTAGATTCTGTAACCCCACTACCAGAAGTAAGTAATAAAATTGAAGAAATAAAGATTCAACTAATAGTTAAAGAAACAGAGGTTTTTAAAGATGATAAAGAGGAAAATAAAGAAGAAGAGTTACCTACTTTTGAAATAGAAGAAGGCGTATTGGGTATGACTTTTGAACCCTCAGAAAAAATGGTAGAAATTCAAAAAATAGAACAACCAAAAGTAGTAATAACGAGTATTGAACCCGAAGAAACCCCAACAGAAGCTCCAGCATTACTTCATGAATTAGAAAACCTTACCAAAGATTTTGATCTACCTGATTTTGAGCCCATGCAAATAGCAGAAGTCAAGGAAATAGAAAATAAAAATTTACACCAAAGCAATGTTCCCAAGTCCAAAGTATCTTTAAATGATACATTAGGAAAAAGATTCCAAATAGGACTAAACGATCGTTTGGCTTTTGTAAATCAATTATTTGGCGGAAATCAACAAGATTATACACGTGTAATTTCTCAATTAAATACAGTAGAAAACCTAGAAGAAGCACAACAATTTATAGCCGAAATTATAAAGCCAGAATATAATAATTGGGAAGGAAAAGAAGCTTTTGAAGTTCGTTTTTTAGATTTGGTAGAACGTAATTTTCAAGATTAATAATGAGTAAATTATATTTAGTACCAACTCCAATAGGAAATCTTAAAGACATGACATTTCGAGCAATTGAAGTGTTAAAAGAAGTCGATTTAATTTTAGCAGAAGACACCCGTACTAGCGGAAAGTTATTAAAGCACTACGAAATAAGTACACACATGCAAAGTCACCACATGCATAACGAGCATAAAACGGTGGATAACGTAATCAAGAAACTTCAGGCTGGACAAACCATAGCATTAATATCGGATGCAGGAACGCCTGCAATTTCAGATCCAGGTTTTTTGTTAACCAGGGCAGCTATTACCTCAAATATAGCTGTAGAATGCCTCCCAGGAGCTACTGCGTTTGTACCTGCATTAGTAAATAGCGGTTTTCCAAACGATCGTTTTGTTTTTGAAGGCTTTTTACCAGTTAAAAAGGGCAGACAAACTCGTTTTTTAGTTTTAGCAGAAGAAACAAGAACCATTATTTTGTACGAATCACCCCATAAATTAGTTAAAACGTTAAAAGATATTGCTTCTTATTTTGGGGAAGATCGAAGAGTTTCAGTTAGTAGGGAACTTACCAAACTTTATGAAGAAACAATTAGAGGTACCGCTTTAGAAGTTATGGAGCATTACACAAATAAACCCCCTAAAGGAGAAATAGTATTAATTATAGAAGCAAAAGGAAAGTAAGTTTTCAAACCCCAATAAATAGTTTGCTCAAAAAGTTAGGTTTTTGAATAATAAGTTGAATGCAGGAGGTAACCTTTTAAAGAAAAGACAATGATATAATTAATATAGGACAATTAAGTGAACGTTAATTTTTAAAAAACGCCTGATATTGAAGTATTCTAAAATCTAAAGTTGTAAAATTAGGATCTTTATCTTTTAGTTTCTTGTAAGTTTTCATACTTCCAATAGCTCTATTAGCAGCGCCCGAAGGAGCAGTTAATGAAACCGTTTTTACAATGCGTTTATTTGGAAGTGTAAGCTGATGAATGCGAGGAATTTCGTTATTTATGAGTTCTAATTTTAAATTGTAAGACTTGAGGTGCCTTCTAAAAAATACTCAGGGCCATTCTTGCTATTACCACCTGTAAAAAGCAGCATATTTATATTTGAATATTTTTTTAGATAACCAACTATATTACGAAGTTTAGCATTTAAAATTCCTAAATCCGAAGCATCAATTTTTACTCTTTCCGCAGCATTAACAATATCACAAACCCCTATTTTTTGTTGAATTAAAAAGCGTCTCCGTTCTTCAGTCGCTTTAGGAGTCGTTTCGTAACTAAGATTTAGATTAAAAATACAATCCAAAATAGGCCATAACAATCCGTTACTACTGCCATAATAAAATCTACATCCTTAGGGTTAAGTTTCCCCGTGGTAAAACGTGGAGGAGGTAGCGTGCCTACAATTAGTTTTGTAGTATCTTCTTGTATAAAAGGCTCGTAAGGGTGATTGTGTTGAAACAAAACAATTAAATTTCTTCTAAAATAAAAGATTTATTGTTCTTGAATAAATTTTATGGCACTCTTATTAAAAACTTCATGACGCTCCACATTAACCACATGCCCACATTCAGGAATAATGGATAGAATCGCTCTTTTGTGAATTTTTACTAATTTTTCAATAATCGGAAGAAACAAATAGTCTTGTTCTCCCATAATATAAAGTGTTGGAATATTAATATCCTTAGCTCTAAAAAAACGCAATAAAGGATTAATTTCTGAGGTTAATCGAAACCACTTAATAAATTCTTTTTGATATAATTTTTTAGCTTCGTTAGCAAAAAGCATCCGCGAATTCTTATGATTTTTACGGGGCATAATTATAAAGGCAAACAGCTTATATAAAAACATATATGGAATAATGGATTTAGTCCACAAGCCTAGTTTCATTAAAACCTGAGAGCGAAAATTCATTTTCATAATGGCTCCACCCATAATCATACTCGAAACACGCTGAGGTTCTTTTTCAGCTAAATTTCGAATAAGTATCGTCCCTAAAGAGATCCCTACAAAATGAGAGCTTTGGATTTTTAAAAAATCCAAGACCTCACATATATCTTTAGTAATGGCATCAAAGGTGTACTTATTAGCGCTTGCTAAAGATTTAATTTCTTTACTTTTGCCATGACCACGAAGATCAAGTACCAGTACATTAAATTGAGAAGAAAACGAGCGTAATTGTTTAAACCAAATACTTGAGCTTCCTCCAGCACCATGTACAAAGGTTACCCAATGGTTACTCGTAGGATGTTGGTATGTATTATAGTGTAACAATAAAAATAAGTTTTAAACTAAAGTGTCAAAGATATTTAAATTTGTCCTAACATATACTACGCTTCAAATAACCAATCCAAAATCTTATAATTTAAATGCGCTGGACCTTAAAGCCTAAACCACAACCCGAAAAAGTAACTCATTTACAAGAGGCCTTAGGTGTAAGTAAAACTATAGCTAGTTTGCTAGTACAAAGAGGTATTGAAACCTTTGATCAAGCAAAATTATTTTTTCGACCTAGGCTGGATCAATTGCACGATCCTTTTTTAATGAAGGATATGAAGGCGGCAGTTTCTCGTATCCTAAAAGCCATAGAAAAAGGAGAGCGTATTATGGTTTACGGTGACTATGATGTGGATGGTACCACCAGCGTAGCATTAATGTCTACTTATTTAGAAACTTTATCTACAAATATTACCGCTTACATTCCCGATCGATATTCCGAAGGCTACGGAATATCCTATCAAGGGATTGATTATGCGTATGATAATGAAATTACTTTAATCGTAGCCTTAGATTGTGGAATCAAAGCGATCGAAAAAGTAGCGTACGCAAATGAAAAGGGAATTGACTTTATCATTTGCGATCATCATAGGCCAGGAGACCAAATACCAAATGCGGTAGCAGTGTTAGACCCTAAAAGAAACGATTGTGCGTATCCTTATAAAGAACTGTGTGGTTGTGGAGTTGGTTTTAAATTAATCCATGCGTTAAATGATAGTATTGAAAGGCCTTTTGAAGAACTAATCCCTTACTTAGATCTTGTTGCGACAGCCATAGGTGCGGATATTGTTCCAATGAATGGAGAAAACAGAGTTTTAGCATTTTACGGAATGCAGGTAATTAATGGGGAGCCTAGAGCAGGTTTTAAAGCACTAATAGCACAAGTAAAAAAACAAGAATTAAGTATTACAGATGTTGTATTTACTATTGCTCCAAGGATTAATGCTGCAGGTAGAATGAAGCATGGTTTACATGCTGTAGAATTGTTAGTAGAAAAAGATTTAGAAAAAGCAAAAGAATTTGCAATTGCGATTGAAGCCTATAACTACAGTAGAAGAGAAGCAGATAAAGAAATTACAGAAGAAGCATTGCTTCAGATTAAAAATAATGAAGAATATGAGCGAAAGACTACTGTAGTGTACGAACCACATTGGCATAAAGGAGTAATCGGTATAGTTGCTTCTCGCTTAACGGAAACATATTATCGCCCTACATTAGTATTTACCAAAAGCGGCGAAAAATTAGCCGCCTCTGCGCGTTCAGTAGTAGGGTTTGATGTTTACAATGCCTTAGAAGCAAGTTCAGAATATATCGAACAATTTGGTGGACATATGTACGCCGCAGGATTGACATTAACAGAAGAAAACTACCCAAAGTTTAAGCAAAAATTTGAAGAAGTAGTAAATGAGCAGATTGACATAAAATTATTAACTCCAATATTAGAAATTGATACCGAGCTTAATTTTTCTGAAATAGACGAAAAGTTTTATCGTATTTTAAAACAATTTGCCCCTTTTGGCCCTCAAAATTTAGCACCCATATTTTTAACCAAAAAAGTTAAGGATTCGGGTTATGCTAAAACAGTAGGGGCTGATGACAAACATTTAAAATGTTTTATGAAACAACAACATACACAAAATCAATTTGGAGGAATAGGTTTTAATGTAGGGGATAAATTGAATTTATTAAAAGAAACAGAAAATGTTTCGATAGCGTATTGTTTGGAAGAAAATGAGTGGAATGGGAAATGTTCACTTCAATTAAGAATAAAAGATATTAAGCCCAATTAGTCCAAAGTAACTTTTATATATTTGAAGAATTGTTGTGAGTTTAGTTTTTTATCAAAAAAAGTAGCAAATAGAGTCTTTTTTTATAAAAGTGATTTAAGTTTTTCAACATAAAAATTTAGAATTTAGAAAAATGAATTTAAAAAAGGCATATTTACTAATTATAGTAGTACTACTTATAGACCAAGCATCTAAAATATATGTAAAAACACATTTTCAGTTAGGAGAATCTGTTGAGGTTTTTAATTGGTTTAAAATTCATTTTGTAGAAAATAATGGCATGGCATGGGGAATGGAAATCCCAGGATCTTACGGTAAATTATTTTTAAGTCTATTTCGAATTGGTGCAATTGGTGCAATTGGATACTGGTTATGGGATAGTATTCGCAAAAAAGCCTCTGATATTCTTATTATATGTATAGCATTAATTTTTGCAGGAGCCTTAGGTAATCAATTAGATTCTACTTTTTATGGATTGTTTTTTGATCATAGTAATGGGCAAATAGCTTCCTTTTTACCAGAAAGTGGAGGATACCAAAAAATGTTTTATGGCAAAGTGGTAGACATGTTTTATTTTCCATTGTACGAAGGTGTTTTACCTGAATGGATTCCCATCAAAGGAGGATTCTATTTTTCTTTTTTTGATCCAGTTTTTAACGTAGCAGATTCAGCAATAAGTGTAGCAGTTATGTTACTTATTATTTTCAATAAAACAGTATTTCCTAAGGACGAAAAATAACTTTTGGATATTAGTTAAACCATAAGGTAAAAGTAGTGCCTTTACCCAAAGTACTATCAGCTGTAATTGTACCGTTTTGAGACTCTATTTGGTTTTTTGTAATAAAAAGACCTATTCCTACAGCATCAGTATTGTGATGAAATGTTTTATACATTCCAAAAAGTTGTTTCCCATAACGTTCCATATCAATACCCACACCGTTATCAATAATTTTCAAGTATTTCATTTTATCTTTATATCCACTCTTAAAATGAATTTTAGCATCCCTGTTTGGGTGCTTATATTTAATAGCATTTGTAATTAAATTCAAAAAAATACTTTCTAAATAAGCGGGAATAAAACGCACTTCGGAAAATTCATCAAAATCGTGAGTAACCGTTGCGTTACCACTATTTATAATATTTCGTATGGAGCCTGTAACTAGTGATAAAACATCTTTTAGAAGTAGGTCTTTGCGTTTTTGTTTTTTATTGGTATGTATCGTTACAATTTCATTTAAATGCTCTATTGTTGTATTTAGATTTTCTCCAATACTTTTTACTTCATTCATTAATTCTAATTTTTCTTTCGCACCATCGACACTGTCAATCAATTGTACCAAAAGACTTAGATTACTAGAATGAGAACGTAAATTATGAGATACGATATGAGCAAAATTAAATAGTCGATTGTTTTGAGAAGCAATTATATTAATAGATTTTTGAAGTGAAAGCTCGCGCTTTTTAGACTCGTCGATATTTTGAAAAACACCTTTGATTCCTATAATATTTTTATTCGCATCGCAAATTGGTTTTCCTATTGAACGTATCCAAATCTCCTTCCCTTTTACAGTAAGCATTTTAATTTCAGTATTAAAAGGTTTACCAACAGTAGAACAGCTTAAAAAAAAGTCTGCTGCTTGCTGTAAACAGTCCTTACTATAATATAAATGCGTTTTTTTAAGTGAAGGTTCGTAATCTTCTGGATACCCTAATATTTTTTTTGCTTCGGGGTCCCAATAGCTTTTTTTATTTTCAAAATCAACAAACCAACTTCCTGTAGAAGACATAACGGCTGTTTCTTGATAGTGGAAAGGGTTACTGTCTTCAATATCCTCATCAATTTTTTGAAAAAATATAAGTTTTGTATCCGATTTTATATCTATTGGAGCCTCATCAGCAGTATAGCAGATAAACTCAAAAAAGGATTCAGTACTATTTTTTAGACGTATTTTTTGCCTAAAATTTAAATTACTAATTTTATAATTATTGTAATTTTTATTAAAAAAGTCCAAATCATCTGAATGTATAATAGTGTTTATAAATAATTCATACGATGGAGTACATTCATCACGATTGAGCCCTAAATTGCTGTAGAATTCACCAGACCAATAATCATCAGGGAATAAACTTCCTAACTCCCAATAGCCAATATCAAATTGTTTAAGTGTGTTTTCAAAAAGTCTATTTTCTAACATCTTTTAATTATTAACAGTGTTTTCTTCAAGTGATTTTAATTGAATACTAAGCGCTTTTGTAGAAAGTTGAACTTCAATAAAAGACAGAATTAACGAAATCATTAAAGTAAAAAGACTCATTCCAAAAATGTAATTAGCCCAATTAGTGTGTTCTGTATAAAGTAGACTCATCGTAATTACGGCACCTAAAAAGCTCAATATTGCAGAAGCCTGCATATTTCTAATTAAAAATAAACGCCTTCTTAACAAAGTAATTTGTATCCCTATAGCTTTAGAAAAATTACTTAAATATTCCTTGTGCAATTGCCGGATTAAAGCAGCAATTGCAAGATAACGAGCATTATAAGCAAGCATTGTAAGAGATATTGCAGGAAACAATAGCGCTGGTATACTTAGATCTAAATCCATAAGTGTTGATTATCAGTTACTTGTAAATAAGCATTAAACTTAAAACCAGTTGTAATGTATAATTTTTTCGATAAAAAGCATAGTTAAATTTGTTTTATGTTCGTTTTGTTCTCCGTACTTTTAAAGTATTATAATTTTATAAATATTTTTTCTGTTGAAATACGTTCCACTACCTCAGCTTTTGTTTTTAAAAAACCGAAGAAAATTTGTCCAGCAAATGCTTCCAAAAAGTATCGCAATTTTTAATAGTAATGATATCTATCCTGTAAGTGCAGATAGCACAATACCTTTTCAGCAGCATCGGGATATTTATTATTTAAGCGGATTGGATCAGGAAGAAAGTATTATCATACTTTTCCCTGATGCTAAAAACGATTCCCACAAGGAAATTGCTTTTGTGAAAAAAACAAGTAAGCATATTGCTGTATGGGAAGGGCATAAACTAACAAAAGAGGAAGCTACCCAACGTAGTGGCATAGATACTATTTATTGGATAGAGGACTTTGAAAGAATCTTTTTTGGTTTAATGGCAGAAGCAGATACTATCTATTTTAATACAAATGAACACAGTCGAGCAGCTAAAGAAGTACAAACTCGTGAAGACCGATTTATTATTTGGTGTAAAGAAAAATTTCCAGCTCATAAAGTTGCTAAAGCTGCGTCTATTTTGCATAATTTACGATCGGTAAAAGAGCAGGAAGAGTTGACTACCATACAGCAAGCTTGTAGCATTACTGAAAAAGGGTTTAGAAGAGTCTTAGACTTTGTAAAGCCAAATGTTTGGGAACACGAAATTGAAGCTGAATTTGCTCATGAGTTTTTAATAAATCGTGCCGATGGGTTTGCTTATACTCCAATTATTGCAAGTGGCAATAGTGCCAACATACTTCATTATATCGAAAATAATAGACAATGCAAGTCTGGAGAAGTAATACTCATGGATGTAGCTGCTGCTTATGCTAAATACTCAAGTGACCTAACTCGGGTTATTCCTGTTACAGGACGATTTACAGCGCGTCAGAAAGCAATATACAACGCAGTATTACATGTAAAGGACGAGGCTACAAAAATACTTACCCCAGGATTGGAGTGGGAAAAATACAATATTGAAGTAGGAAAAATAATGACTTCGGAATTATTAAAGCTACAGCTTTTGGATAAGGCAGATATTCAAAATGAAACTAAAGAAATACCTGCTTTTAGGAAGTATTTTATGCATGGAACATCGCATTTTTTAGGTCTCGATACACACGATTATGGTTTTCAAACCAAACCTATGAAAGCAAATATGGTACTTACTGTAGAGCCAGGAATATATATTCCTAAGGAAAAAATGGGATTTAGACTAGAGGATAACTTGGTAATACAAGAAAGTGGAGAACCTTTAAATTTAATGGCTAATATTCCTATTGAAATAGAAGAGATTGAAGATTTAATGAATGGTTGATGTACAAATTACAAATACTTTATTTGAAAAAGGTGTAAAAAAGAAGGGCTTTAACCCGAAACCCGAAACTTTGAAAATACAATACAAAAACAGTGAAATACAGTATACAAAAACAGGATCAGGACCAAGCCTGATCTGGTTACATGGTTTTATGGAAAGCAAGGAGATTTGGGAAAAAATTACGGATTATTTTGATTCTAATTTTACAAGCGTTTGTATCGATTTATTAGGCCATGGAGAAACGGATTGCGTAGAAAAAGCCCATACTATGGAAGAGCAAGCCAATATGGTTGCTACAGTTTTGGAAGTACTCGAAATAAAAAAGTGCTCATTAATAGGGCATTCCATGGGGGGGTACATAGCCTTGGCTTTATTAGAAAAACAGCAAAATCAAATTTTACACTTTGTACTTTTAAACTCAACTTCCAATTCAGATTCAGAAGAAAAAAAATTGAATAGAGATAGAGCAATTAAAATAGTGGCTACGCAAAAGAATAATTTTGCTCGAATGGGAATAATAAATTTATTTTCAGAAGACACTAGAAATCTATTTTTAAAAGAAATAGAACAGCTTATTATTTTAGCGCAAAAAATGTCTGTCAAAGGAATTATAGCTTCATTAAAAGGCATGAAAATACGTATAAATAGAACTCTAGTTTTAAAAGAATTTAAAGGTAAAAAAATGATTGTTTCAGGAAAAAATGATCCAATATTACCTTATCAGGACGCTGTAATAGAGGCACAAAAAACACAAAGCTTATTATTAACCCTTAGAGGTGGGCATATGAGTTATTTAGAAGCTTCTGAGAAATTAACGGTACACTTATATAATTTTTTATCCAGCTAAATTTTAAAATTTAGCTGGATAAAAGTGCAAATTATTGGTTACTGCTTATTTATTTTTTCAAATAATTAAAATTGACTACTCAAAGGCTATTTACTAAACTTAATATTCTTCAGGAACATCCGTCAAAGTTGTAATAAAAGCAATTAAATCTTTTTGGTCTTGATTAGTAAGCTCAAGTTTGTCAAAAGGAAGTGTTTGATGAGGTAAATCAAAACCTAATCCAGCACCACCACCTTGTACATAAAACTCAATTACTTCTTGCAAAGTATTATATACTCCATTATGCATGTAAGGAGCCGTTAGCTCAGCATTTCTAACAGTAGGTGTTTTAAACATACCTTTGTGTAGAGCTTTTTTAAACACAAAGTAAAATCCAGTATCATCATCAAGTATTTTGTTTTCTGTTGTTTCTGGAACACCAATTACTTCTTTTTCAGTTTCAGAAAAAAATGGAGGAACAGTACCGTTAGTCAAAGGCATAAAATGGCAAGTTGCGCATAATGCTTTTCCCATAAATAAATTGAATCCTCTTTTTTCGCCTTGGCTAAAATTATTAGCCTCGCCTCTTATATTTTTATCAAATTTGGAGTTGAAACTTTTAAGAGTAGCCACATACGAAGAAATAGCTTTTATAACTGCTTTATTAGATGTGGGTGCATTACCGTAAGCATTTTTAAAAAGTAATACATAGGTGCTATCAGTTAAAATGGCATTAGAAAATTGATGAGCACTATTATTAAACTCTTTTTTGTTATTAAATACAGCTGTAATCTGACTTTCTAATGAGCCTGATCTACCATCCCAAAAAAAGCCTTTTTGAAAAGAGCTATTTAGCAATGTAGGTGTATTACGCTGCAATAACTTACCCGAATTATCGGTTCCTAACGCCAAGCCATCTGCATATCCTTTTTTAGGATTATGGCATGTAGCACAAGACATGGTGCCATTCTTAGAAATCCGTTTGTCAAAAAAAAGCACTTTACCCAAAGCAATCTTTTTATCAGTTGGAAAGCGATTGTTGGTTTTTGCAAAAAAGTTAGAATTAAATGAATCTTCTTCAAAAAAAGTAGGTGCATCAAAATTAAAAGGAAATGCTTTTGAACCGTTCCATAATTTACTTTTTTTACGAATTGTTACCCATGTAGTTGTAATTGGATTTAAAAAGTTTCTTATAAAGGTATATCGGTCAAAATTCTCAAAACTAGAGTCTTTATTAACAAACTGGATAGCTTCAGCTATTTGAGAGTCAAAAAGACTATCAAGTGATTTATCTTCCTTAATTATTAAATTTTTAATAGTTAAATTGTACACATCCTTTAGGCCTTGTAAAGAAACAGCTGTTTCGGATATACTTAATCCACTAACAGGGGTGTCAAAGCCCGACATGGATAAACTAACCAAGCGCATAAGCTGCTGATGTGTGGCAACAAAAAAGCGTTGAGGGTTTAAGGGGCGTGTTTTAATGTTTCTTTTTAAAACAGAGCACAATCCTTTGATTATGTTTATTTCAATATTAAAAGCTTCAGGGGTACTACCTTTTTCATAAATAGTTTCTTCTAGTTTTTGCAGACCAATTGGTGCAATTACTTTTCCACTATCCTCCTTAAAAACAGGAAGTGCAGGGCCATTAGTTTTGTGAGCTACTTCGGGGTTTAGGTACCCTACATAAGGTTCTGTTTTTTTGAAGGCAACTCTTGCCTGAGAAAAATAGAATTTAGTTTTTTTATTATATAAACCTTCATTTTTTAAAGAATCTAAATAACGTATTGTTAGATCTAGATTTGATAAGTAGTAATCTTGAGCAGGTTTCCAATTTACTTCAGTTGGATATTGGCTTATGTATGGTTCTTTTTTCTTGCAAGAAAACACAATAAGTAAGATAATTAAAAGCTTTATTTTTTGCATACTAGTAAGTCGATCTTCAACAGGGTTTGGGATTTGTAATTATTTTAAAACATAAGTTTCCCTTTAGATTTCTAAAAGGAAACTTAAAATTTTTAATAAAAAACCTAGCGAGGCAAACCTTTTAAAATTACAATCTGTGAGGCTTGGTCATTTTCCCTAGAAGTATTAAAATGTCCATCCAACTCTTTAAACCGATCGTTCTTCCAATAATGAGGCTGTAATGCTAAAATAAAAGTATCAGAAACACCTATTTTGTCTGAAACATCAATTAATGCACCATATTCAGCATCTCTTTTAGGAGTTCCCTTAGGGGCCAAATCAGAATCTAATAAAAATTCAAATACAGGTTTTATATTTTCACCATTCAAATTTGATTGGTAGATATATGCAGTATGGTCTCTAGCATCACTATTTGGATCTTCTTGAGTATAAATAAAATTTTCGGTAACACATATATTATCGGGACTTTGTAGTAGTGGAGCGTTACCATCTTTTTTATTGGTATCGGTATTACCACTAATAATTTGTGTTAACTTTCCCTGTAAAGGATTAGTTGCATTTAAGGTTAATTTATAAACGGTTCCCCAATCGTTATAAGTACTTCTACCAGGTCCTCTACCAGTTACAGCAAAAAACACATTGCGTCCATTATCATCGGCACCTTTTTGATAATCTACATCTTCTACCCTCATAAATTGGGTAGCAAATATATCGTTACAAGCAGTTTCCATCTCAGACTTTGTTAGGTTTTTTCCATCAGTAATTTCCACAAATTCTACATCGTATTGTTTTCCAAAATCTAAATTGCTTTCATTGTATTGAGTACTAATTACAGCATCGGTTATTAACCCTGAATCATCAGAAATTTGTTTGGTTCGAAGTACATATATTTTACCTCCTGTAAGATCTGCATCTCCAGACTCCGATAAGTACATAACTACTTGTCCTTCTGAACCAGAAGAGTCATCATCTCCCCCAATAATTACTGTTTTACCGCTGTAGGTTCCTTTAGGGAGTGGAGTTGCATTTTCCCAAGAAAATTGACCTAAAGCATCTAAGCCAAAATCTGCAGTTGGTGTTGGGGTAACAATGTGCGGATCAATTCCTTTAACAACATTATTAATTGACTCTGAGGCGGATAAAAACAAGTCGCTATCTCCACCATGTATTTCTTTTTCCCACATAGTGGCCGAACATTGTCTTGCAAAATCAGCTACTCCGGAATTTAATAAATAATCACCTGATATTGGTTTTAAATCCTTTCCTAAGCGAATACGCGCAACACCATAAGAATCTTCGCAATTTACTACATAAATAAAGCCGTCTCCTTCTTTTAAAAAACCAGCACCATCAGCTGAACCAGCTAGTTGAAAATTAGCTCTTCCATTTATTGGAGTTGATGCTGGTAATACATCGGTAGAAGAAATTAAAGTTGAAATTTCAACGTTTTCAAAATCAGGCAATGTTTTAATTAAAGCATTAGTTACTGAAAAATCTTTGAAGGTTTTATTAGGTTTGCTTGTTAGGTCGTCGCCATCAGTACCATCTGATCCGTTGTTACCAGTAGCTCCAATTACACCTTGTTTACCTTCTTTTCCTTCAATTCCATCTATTCCGTCTTCACAGCTAATAGCTCCAAAAGTTATTAAAGTTGCTAGGATAGGTTTTGTTAAAAGTGTTTTAAATTTTTTCATTATTGATTGATTTTTATTGATATCAAATCTATAAATGAAAAACAATGATAGCGTTAAGTAACTATACTCCTTTAGTTATCGCTCCTTTATTTTTAGGTTACTTATTTTGTGGTTGATCAATAATAATTATTAAAATGATAACAAAATAGTAACCCTTCTTGAAGCATAATTAACAAATTAATTATAAAGCATTTATGTTTAGTGCTGTTTTTTTAGTATTGAACTCGTTTAAACTTTTTTCAATTTGGCTGCAAAATGATCTTTTTCACTCACTTTTTATCATTTTTTTGTTCCGTAGCGATGCTATGCAACTATAAAATGATTTCAATTGAGCAAAAAATCTCTATTTTTCGCTTCAATCAAAAAAGTTTAAACGAGTTCATTATTTATTCTTGTAAAGAATAAAATAAAAAAGTATTAATTTAATTTCAAAGTCAAATACACAGGGAAATGATCACTATATCCTCCTCGATACCTTCTTCCTGTATATGTACGAAAAGGGGTCCCTTTGTAACGACCACGGTAAATCTTTAAAAAATCATCGTCAAATACCTTAGCAGAAGAAAAGGAATGCGTTTTGGTTTTGTATTTATGAAAACTATGGCTGAATATAATTTGATCAAACAAATTCCAAGCACCTCGGTAAGACAAACTTCCCTGAGTTCTTGTTAGAAGCTTTTCCATTGGATTATAAAAATCGTGTTTTACTAAATGTTTTTTGACACTATTATTGGCAGGGTCATCATTAAAATCACCCATAATTATAATTTTGGTATCTTCTCCTTCTTGACTTTTAATCCGTTCAATAATTTCACGGTTTTTTTCAGCAGCAGCAATACGTTTATATTCCGTAAGATGTGCACCATCTCTTCGAGAAGGCCAGTGATTTACTAAGATATTAATTTTTTCACCATTAAGTAATCCAGTTACCCATAAAATATCTCGAGTATAATCTTTTTCGCCTTCGTAACCTTCTACGTGAAGTGGTACGGCTTCTTGGCGGAGAACTTCAAAATTTCGTTTTTGATAAATTAAGGCGACATCAATACCTCGTTCGTCTGGAGAATCATAATGTACAATGCCATAATTTTTATTTACCAAATGTTTAGAAGCTATTAAATCCTCCACAACTTTTAAGTTTTCAACCTCAGCTAAACCAACCAAAACAGGAGCTCTTCCAGATTGTTGAAATCCAATATTAGAAATTGCAGTTCCTATTTTAAAAATCTTTTTTTTATAACGCTCCAAAGTCCACTTTTTTTCAGAATCAGGCAAAAAGTCATTATCAAGTGTAAATGGATCGTCTTCAGTATCAAATAAGTTTTCAATGTTATAAAAAGCTACAGTGTATAAATCTGAAGTTGTAGCGGTATGATAATTTCGGTATGCCATTTTTTAGTTGTTGGGTTGCTTACTCTACTTTAGGGTGTAGGTAATAAAATTACTTACAATAAAGCTTGAAAAATAAAAATAGGCGTTTTTTAGGGAATTATCTAATATTCAATTTATATAGCATTTTCAAGTAGCAAAATAATTAAGTTGTTCAAAATCGAATAGAAGGGCGATGTAATATCTATATCACTATCTTTGTATTACTAATGTAAAATGAATGATAGAGAAGGAAGAAGTAGTTTATGAGAAGTCCGTTTTAATAGGAGCGATAACTCGTGATCAAAATGAGGAAAAACTTACGGAGTTTTTGGACGAATTAGAGTTTTTGACTTACACAGCGGGTGGAGAAGTGGTAAAACGCTTTACGCAGAAAATGGATATGCCCAATTCTAAAACCTTTATAGGTTCGGGTAAAATGGAAGAGGTAAAAACCTATATCGATCAACATGAAATTGGAACTGTAGTTTTTGATGATGAATTAACCCCTTCCCAGCAAAAAAATATTGAGAAAATACTTGAAATTAAAGTAATTGATAGGACGCATTTAATTTTAGATATTTTTGCACAAAGAGCGCAAACTAGTTATGCTCGCACGCAAGTAGAACTAGCACAGTACCAATATTTATTGCCCCGTTTAGCAGGTATGTGGACCCACTTAGAGCGACAAAAAGGGGGAATTGGAATGCGTGGCCCTGGAGAAACAGAAATAGAAACCGATAGACGGATTGTAAGAGATCGTATAACATTACTACAGCAGAAGTTGAAAACCATTGATAAACAAATGGCAACGCAACGTGGAAATCGAGGAAAGCTGGTTCGTGTTGCTTTGGTGGGGTATACCAATGTGGGTAAATCTACTTTAATGAATGTGATTTCAAAAAGTAAAGTATTTGCAGAAAACAAGCTTTTTGCGACTTTAGATACAACAGTACGAAAAGTAGTTATAGGTAATTTGCCTTTTTTGTTAAGTGATACCGTAGGTTTTATTCGAAAATTACCTACACAATTGGTAGAAAGCTTTAAAAGTACATTGGACGAGGTTAGGGAGGCCGATTTATTACTCCATGTAGTAGATATTTCGCATCCACAATTCGAAGATCACATAGAATCTGTAGAGACTATTTTAAATGATATTGATTGCAAAGACAAACGTACCATAATGGTTTTTAATAAAATTGATGCGTATACGAGTGAGTCTATCGATGAGGACGATTTTAGTGCAGAACCTTCTAAAATAAATTATAGTTTAAAAGATTGGCAAGAAACCTGGATGAGTAAGATAGGAGATAAAGCTTTATTTATTTCGGCTATTAATAAAGAAAACATAGAAAGTTTTCGAAAGCGTACCTATGAAGAAGTGCGAGATATTCATGTAACTCGTTTCCCATACAATAATTTTTTATACCCAGAGGAATTTGAAGCATATTCGCAAGAAGAGGAATAAAAATTAAATAAGACTTATATAGGCTTAGGAGCCTTTTTAAAGGCGCGTCTAAGAAAACCGAAATTTTTTATGAAAGAACTTCTTAATCCATTCCTTGCCCTAATTATATTTATTATAAGCTTTGGAGTTGCCTATGTTTTAGCTCGATTGTTAAAATTAAAAACACTTAAAAGAAAATACGACGAAATACAAGGACTTAGAGGCTTTTGGCTATAGGTGTTTTTATACATCATGCTGTAATATAGCATCAATACTTACATTTAAACAAATGGGCAGTCCCCCCCCTTCCAATTTATACACTCAGTTAGGTCAAACAAGTGTTTCCTTTTTTTTTATGATATCAAGTTTCTCGTTTCTTTCTAAGTTAATTAATTTAAAAAAAGAGGAATTTAATTGGAAGTCATTTTTTGTATCAAGGTTTTTCCGAATTTATCCACTGTATTTGTTCAGTTTTTTGATGCTTGTAATTATAGTAATGCAAATTAGTGGGTGGGAAATTCAAGTAGTGTATTGCAAATACATAAGGTCAGTATTAAAATGGCTGTTTTTTACCTTTTTTGGTAATGAAAGTATAAATAATCAGGGATATACATCAGGGCAGAATCATACTTTGTTAAATTGAATTTTTTAACACTTAAAATCCAAAATTGACCAGTTTTAATCTAAACTATGATGTATACATTCTTAATATATTTCAAAAAAATATTGATTTTATATCAATATTAAATATTTCTTATGGAAAACGAAAAATATGATTCTGCCCTGAGATATACATCAATAATTAATGCAGGAGTAGTTTGGACTTTAGCTTACGAATGGCTGTTTTACTTTAGTTTACCATTAATTTCAATCTTAGTTATAAAAAATAGAGCAACTATTGTTTATATCTTATTAAGTATTATATTTGTAGTAATTTTTATAACAATAATAGCTTCCGATTAGAACATATTTTATCCTTTGCAGGAGGTGCAATAGCTCCTATGTTACTAAAATATTCTAAAAATAAAATTGAGTATGACAAAATTTATTTTAGTTTAATTGTAGTCGCATGTTTATTGTGCATACCCCTGTTTGAGACTACTAACAATCTTTTTTGTAAACTATTAATTGTGCTTTCCTTTACTTTAATTGCTTTAGGTAATAGCGTTTTTGGAGTCCTTAATAATAAGGTGTTAAAATTGTTAGGCGATATAAGTTATAGCGTATACTTACTCCATGGTTTTGTGTTATTTATAGCTATTTATTATGTACTAGGAATTAAAAAGGTTATATCATATTCCTATTTAGAATATAGCATATTAATTTGTGGTTTAACACCAATTATAGTAATAGTAGGCTTTACCGCATATTATTTAATCGAAAAACCTTTTATAAGGCATTCAAAACCCAAAAATAAAGCTAGTATTTATAAATAGTTTTCACACATTAAAAATAATATCATACAACGTTAATGGAATTCGCACAGCTTTAAAAAAAGGATTTATTGAATGGCTAACTGCTGCTGATCCAGATGTAATTTGTTTACAGGAAATTAAGGTGCAAGAAGACCAATTGGAATTAGAATTATTCCAAAATGCGGGGTATAAATACTACTATTGGTATAGTGCGCAAAAAAAAAGATGCAGTAAAGGAAGAGTAGGGTATTAAAATCATACCCTACTCTTTTTTTAAAATTACTTAAAAAAAGACACCTTGGTATCTGTTGGATAACTAGATATTATTTCTTCCTTTTCAAGACTCGAAAAACTATCTGGTAAGAATAGCAACCTTAAATTTTTAAAAGATTTGATTTGTTTAATGTTTAAAGTAAAATTTTTGTCAGAAACATAAAGGTATGTAAGTTTTGTTTTGTTTAGCAAAGGAGTTAAGTCTAGTTCTATAGAATTAGAATTAGAACTATATACATCAACACTTGTTAAATTTGGAAAGTTACTCAAGTTAGAAAAATCTGCCTGAGAATTTATAGGTAGTGATACTTCTTTAAGAGTATTTTTAGAATTCTTTAAAAAATCTAGGTCTTCCAATTTTGTAGCATCAAAATTCATTACTTCTAAATTTTTTAGCTTTTTTAAAGTTTCTTGGTTAGAAATCTTAAAGCCGTCAATAGATATTGAAGTCAACTTAGGTAGATTTTCTAGAAAAGCAATATCTATTTCTTTTTTAGTATTCCTATTCCTCGATGTACTTATACTTAGCTCAGATAATTCTTTTAAACTTGATATATTTTTAACTTCAATTCTATTACCAAAGCTTAATGAGGTTAAGCCTTTGGGAAAAGAGTTAGCATCCAATTCCAACGGTTCATCTTTCCGATTATACTCATATTTTCCTATACTTAGCTCAGATAACTCCTTTAAGCTTGATATATTTTTAATTTCAATTCTACTCCCAAAGCTTAATGAGGTTAAGCTTTTAGGAAAAGAGTTTGCATCGAGTTCCAACGGTTCATCTTCCTTTAGATTTCTATCGGATAGAAATATTGAAGTTATTTTTAAATTTTTAAGTAAGTCTACGTTATTAATTTTTTTATCAGGATAGAAGGATAAAACTTGTAAGTTTTCAAAATATTCTATTCCAGATAAGTTTTTAATTGTTTCCTGCGGATTATCGAATGCCAAGAAAATAAAGTCTAGTGTTTTGGCTTCTTTTTCAGTAATTGTTTCGCTTAAATCTTTTTTTAGAGCTGTATATAACAGTTTTTTTAAATTTGGATCAGGAATGCTTATGATTTTTGACTCATCTATAGATTTATCGTCTTTTTCACATGAAAACGTAAAAATTGCTAACAGCAAAAATGGCAGAATTTTTTTTATATAACTCATAATAATAATTTAGCGTAAATTTTACTCGCGTAATTTGCAATATTACATTTTAAATTATGTATAAACTAATTTTAAATTGAAAATGGAGTGGGTTAAATTAATTTCTAATCTATTTTTAGATTAAATCAGGAGTATTAAGCTTTTGAAAATCAATATATTTAGAATTTTAATATAAATTGATCTCTTTTGTAGGAATTAATTTCCTAAAAATAATTTCTGAAAGTAATAGAAACTTAGATTCAAGTTATAAACGCAACACTTAAGTTTTGAATTATAAATTCATCAAACATTTCATTAGGCGTTAAGAAGTTATATCTTTTTCTAGGTCTATTATTTAATTTTTCAACTGCATCATTTACCTGTTTGGTTTTGATGTTATCAAAGTTAGATTTTTTCGGAAAATATTGTCTTACTAAACCATTCAAATTTTCGTTTGCACCCCTTTGCCAACTATGATAAGGCTTGGCAAAGTAAAAATCGATATTTAATTCTTCGGCTATAGCTTTATGGTTGGCAAATTCTTTTCTATTATCAGAGGTAATGGTATGAATAAAAGGTATCCATGGCTCTAATAGTTCAATGGTTTTAAGTTCTATCTGCTTAGCTTCTTTACTCATGTTACGCAAACAATTTTCTAGAAAGGATGGCTATGCTACTTTAGGTGTTGATAAGTTTTTAAGTTCATTATAAGCAGCTTGTTGGGCTGCTAAATAAATTTGTGTTTTCATTGCAAAGTGA
>Ga0209185_1001074_pt1 | contig 25506 bp, 23 predicted proteins | sample SidtaG_2_FD_187425 | JGI IMG/M metagenome (GOLD analysis project Ga0209185, IMG submission 187425) | Marine algal microbial communities from Sidmouth, United Kingdom - Sidmouth_Asex2 metaG (SPAdes) (version 2) | ecosystem: Host-associated > Algae > Red algae > Unclassified | place: Sidmouth... | reverse complement strand
AATTTGGGCGTATCCCCCTCCTTATCAGTCGGGGGTCGGGCTATCCGGCACTCTCTCCACTCCGCTATCGCTACGTTACGTTCAAACAACACCTACTATCCCTTACGCAAGGGACGAACAATCGCGGAATTTATCAAAGAACCCTTAAACTTAAACTTAATTACTTGCGTTTCGCTGATTTTTAAGTAAGAAAATAAATTTTATTAATTGATTATTAAATATTTATAAAATTAAAAAATAAACATAAATTTATTTAAGTGTGTCAAAAATTGGTGGTCGTTGCGATACCGATAAGATGCGTTAGCATTGACACCGTTTGTAGAAAAAGCAAACCCAAAGCTAATCAAGGTGCGTAGCACCGACACCGTTTGTACGCGCTAACGGTGTCGGTACTACGTACCTTAATTGGTTGTTCTTTAGACCTTGCTATAAACGGGGACGGTACTACCGTACCTTTAATGTCACCGATTTGTGACACACTTAATTTATTTAAGCTTTTAATTGGCTTCTATTTTGTTGTTGATAATTTGAAGCATGATTTATCAAAAACCAGTTTAAACTTATAAGTATTTAATTGTCAATACTTTATAAATTATTAATTTTTATTAAAAATACTAATTTCAAATACTTTTTTCTCACTTCAAAATCAGCGAAATCAAAGTAATTAGTTCCCTTTCACTAGCCTATACCACGGACCGTCGACCTCCACATCACAGGCAATACTCAAGATTTCGTCATCATCTTGCAACTCATAATTACATAAAATTCCAAATATATCCGAAATCGTATTATTCGCCTCATCCACAACGACTTGGTATGTTCCCGATTCCAACATATTTCCTTCCGTAGAGACATTATTTACGACGACCAATTGGTCATTTTCTACATCAAAAGTCCACACACTCTCCCCTTCATTCAACTCAACCGGCGGACACAAACAAACAATCGACACCAAATGCCAATCGCCATCCAATACGTTCGCTGGGGGTTCAGGGTTACAGATACAAGTCTCGCATTCCGCTTGCGTCTCGAAACCACGAGGATTGCAGCCGCTATACCCGATGAGTTCGCACGAATTTGTATTGGTATCATAAAACCAATTTTCAAAATAAGCAAGGCAGTTTTCATCCGTAGGTGGTTGAATTTCACAGGCAATCGGGTAGCAGTTTTCATTATCACAAGCCATCCAAGTTAATATAATCATTGACAAAAAAAGAAATATAATTTTTTTCATAGTAAAATAAAGTCTAATGTAAAACAGGCATTCTTGTCTGTAATATTTTGCCACAAACAGAAACGTTTGTATAATACTACAAAAATAATCATTTTTTATTTTTAATGCAAAAACTGATTATCAATATTAGACTTTATTTAGAAATATTTTGTATGCAGCTAACATTGTCTTTTTCCGATACTCTTCTCCTATTTTTCGCTCCGTACCGTAGGGTATGCAGCTCAAAATGAGGCTCGATTATCGAAAAAATACAAAATTCCATGCATACAAAATATTCCTAAATAAAGTCTATTTTGTAATAAAAAATAATTTGTAGGGTATATTTTTTTATAAAATTCTGCTAATTTTACACAAAATTGAAAATCAAAAATCGTTCAATGTACAACAGAATAGCCAAACGCCTCAACCTGCGCCCAAAAAACGTTGCCAATACCGTTGCTTTACTCAATGACGGTGCAACTGTTCCGTTCATTTCTCGCTATCGAAAGGAGATGACAGGCAGCCTCGATGAAGTCCAAATCGGCGACATTCGCGACCTTCTGCAAAAGCTCACCGAGATGGACAAACGCCGAGAAACCATCCTCAAAACCATTGAGGAACAAGGCAAACTCACCCCCGACCTCCGCCGACAAATCGAACAAGCAGATACCCTCGCCGAACTCGAAGATTTATATTTGCCCTACAAACCCAAGCGGACAACCCGCGCCACCAAAGCTCGCAAGCGCGGACTCGAACCCCTCGCCAATATCTTGATGGACCAGCGCGAACGAGACGTAGAACTCCGCGCCGAACGCTTCCTCACCGACGACGTACCTACCATCGAAGATGCCTTGCAAGGCGCACGCGACATTATCGCCGAGCGCATCAGTGAGGATGCCGAAGTACGCCACCGAACACGTCGTTTATTTGAGAAAGATGCGGCGGTAAAAGCCAAACTCGTACGCGGAAAAGAAGAAGAAGGCGCGAAGTACCGTGACTATTTTAAATTTGAAGAACCACTGCATAAATGCCCTTCGCACAGGCTCTTAGCTATTCGACGCGGCGAAGGTGAAGGCATCTTGAGGGTAGGAATTGCACCGGATGAGGAAGTCGCTTATGAAGGAATATCGCGGATGTTTGTCGAAAATAATTCGGCTGCGGCACAGCAAGTTGAAATTGCAGTAAAAGACGCCTATAAACGCCTCATTCAACCGAGTATCGAAACCGAATTTCGTAATTCATCAAAAGAAAAAGCGGATGTAGAAGCGATTCGTGTTTTCGCCGAAAATCTACGCCAATTATTACTCGCTTCGCCGCTTGGTCAGAAGCGTGTGATGGCGATTGACCCCGGATTTAGGTCGGGCTGCAAAGTCGTTTGTCTTGATGAGCAAGGCAATTTGCTACATTACACCGCAATATTTCCCCACCCGCCCCAACGCCACTACCTTCAAGCCATGAGCGACATCATGGAACTCGCCGATAAATACGAAATCGAAGCCATCGCCATCGGCAACGGCACCGCCGGGCGCGAGACAGAACAGCTCGTGAAAGAAGCCAAATTTGGTGTGGATATTCAAGTATTTATGGTGAGTGAAAATGGGGCTTCAGTCTACTCAGCATCGGCAGTGGCGCGAGAGGAATTTCCCGATGAAGACGTTACAGTACGTGGTGCGGTGTCGATTGGTCGCCGATTGATGGACCCACTTGCAGAGTTGGTAAAAATAGATGCAAAATCCATCGGTGTCGGACAATACCAGCACGATGTTGACCAAAATTTATTAAAGAAAAAACTCGATGAAGTCGTCGAAAGTAGTGTGAATAGGGTAGGAGTCAACCTCAATACGGCGAGCAAACATTTGCTCAATTATGTATCGGGACTTGGTCCTAAATTGGCACAAAATGTCGTCGATTTTCGTACCGAAAACGGCGTATTCACGAGCCGTGCCCAAATCAAAAAAGTCGCTCGCATGGGCGCAAAAGCCTACGAGCAATCCGCCGGATTCTTACGCATACGCGATGCCAAAAATCCATTGGACAATACGGCGGTACACCCCGAAAGTTATTCAATAGTCAAGCAAATGGCGAAGGATTTGAACTGCTCTATTCAGGATTTAATTGAAGATAAAGAAGTAAGACAAAATGTTGATATTCAGAAGTATGTGACCGATTTGGTGGGCTTGCCGACTTTGCGTGATATTCTGAAAGAACTTGAAAAACCCGGACTCGACCCACGCGGCAAGGCGCAGACATTTTCATTTGCCGAAGGCATCAAAAAAATAGAAGACGTACAAATCGGGATAATCGTACCGGGCATTGTGACGAATATCACCAACTTCGGTTGCTTCGTAGATATTGGTGTCAAACAGGATGGTATGGTACACATTTCGCAGTTGACAAATAAATTTGTAAAAGACCCAAATGATGTCGTCAAATTGCACCAACACGTAGAGGTAAAAGTGATGGATGTAGATATGAAACGCAACCGTATTACATTGAGTATGAAAGAAGTGTAGAAGAGAGAAAGGAGATGTAAGAGGTGAGACGAGAAGATAATACTTTTATTCTCGTGTCTCTTGTCTCACCTCTCCTATACAATAAAATATTCTCCCTTGCCGTTAAGAAAATATTAACAAGTCAGATGCGAGACAAGGGAGGTGAAATAAGAGATGTGAAATGAGATAATGCTCTCGTTTCTCGTCTTGTTTCTCTCGTCTCGACTCTCCAAACTACTACTTATGAACAAAATCAAAAGCATCTTAACGGGGCTTGCAGTCGTTTTATTGATGGCGGCTTGCGGTGACGATACAGGCACGACTGATACTGAAGCACCTCGCGACGAATTGATTGTCGGTACTTGGCAATCGGTGGTGCATCGCCAAGACGGTAATGTGGTGACAGGAGAAGGCTACCGCGAATTCGAGTTTAGAGACAATGGCACGGTGCTGATAGAAGAATTTGAGGAAGACGGCTCGCCGATTGACAATATTGAGGACAATTGGGCACTGACAGAAAGTGACGAACGCATCCAATTTGATACAGAAGGGCAATACGACGTGATTAGTATGAGTACCGATTCTATGACGCTTGAATACGATAAACCCAGCACATTTTCAGGAGGTTTTATACTCCATTCAGATGATTTTCTGAAACAATAAATAGGGAAGTAAATTCCAAAACCTAAACACCAAATTCCAAAAAATAAAAATATTGGAATTTGATGTCTGGGATTTAGAATTTTTTGTTTTAAAAAAGCTATTTTTGTTCCTGATACTAAGTAGTAAGTCAATCTAATTATGATATGTTGCTTTGAGTGAAATTTTTTCGAGTACGAGGCGGAGGTTATTCAGCATAGCCGTAGCTACGCTGGATGTTCTCCAACAAAGTAATCGGACAAATTTCGCCAAATGAACTTATCATAATTAGTTTGACTTACTACTAAGGGAAGACGAAGAAAATAAGCTCCCCCAAATGAAGCAGTTATTTTTTTCGTCTACCCTAGCTTTAAATTTTAATCACTTGATGGCTAAAGCCGTCAATACTGCTTATATGTTCGGTCAAATTTCAAAAATAATTTTCGTATTCGTGCTGCTGTTTTTTTACCAAATGGTAAATGCGCAACAGGGCGAGGTCAATCCCTTTGAATTACCAGACCGGATAGCACTATTGGATTCCATGCTAACGACTTCGGATAGTATGTTATTTGATAGCATATTAGCAGAAAATAATAACCCATTTGATGTATTCAATTTCGAGAAAAACACGACCACACCTATTGCGTCCGAAATCCGAGAAACACAAGATTCGGAACCCATTCCAAATATCTGGATGGGCGGCATCATATTAGTACTCGGCGTACTAATGGCGATACTCAACACGGCGCACAGCACAGATTTACAGCGCACGTTCCGTTCATTTACAAACCAAAACATACTCAATTTCAATTTTCGCTCACAGAAATCACGCATCACGACCATGTACATTATCGCATATATATTGTACGCTATAAGTGTCGGGTCTTTTCTATACCTTTTGGGTTGGTACTTTGGCGTACCTGTAATGACGAGTAGCATTTATTCCGCCTTGATTTGTATGGCATTTGTGGCGGTTGTGATATTTGGAAAGCACGCTTTGCTGCATATTATTGGTTGGATAATGCCTTTCGACAAAGAATTGAGTATGTATAATCACATCATTGCGATATTCAATCAAGTCTTAGGCATTGCACTATTGCCTTTCATTATTGTAGCAGCTTTCGCGCCCGATCCCTTCAAAAAAATTGCCCTATTTGGTGGCTTAGGTCTTATTTTATTAGTGTACTTATATAGGTCAATAAGAGGTTTTTTGATAAGTGGGAAATTTTTGACTGTGCATAAATTCCATTTTTTTTTGTACCTTTGCGCCGTCGAAATTGCCCCTGTATTGATTTTAGTGAAGGTATTGAGCTTGTCTACTTAATATCTTTTAAAAAAAATAATACCAATTTTTGATAAATAATTCGCAATTTTGTGAATGTATAGAACCTTATTAATGAAGGGTTTTAGGTCAAAAAGTGGCGATTCAACGAATTAACAAATTTTCCTAACCAAACAGATAAGGCTTGATTCAAACAAAGAACGGAAAGTATAAAAGAGTAAAAACTATCCTCATTTCACAACCCCAACCAGAGGAGAATAAACGCTCATCTTACCGCAATTTGGAAGATAAATACGGTTTAAAAATTGATTTTCGTCAATTTATTCATGTGGAACCTGTGCCCATCAAAGAATTTAGGCGACAGCGTGTGAATCCAACAGACTACTCTGCGGTTATTTTTACAGGAAGAAATTCAATAGAACATTTCTTTCGTACCTGTGAAGAAGCGCGCATCAAAATGTCGCCGGACACCAAATATTTTTGTCTTTCAGAAGCAGTAGCATTATATCTGCAAAAATTCATTGTGTATCGCAAACGCAAGGTGTTTTTCGGAAAGCGTACCATAATTGACCTCAAAGACCAATTGGTAAAGCACAAGAAAAAAGAAAAATTTCTCTTGCCCTGTTCCAATTTGGGCAGCAAAAAAGAAGTAGCATTTTTGACTGAGAATGAATTTAACTTTCAAGAAGTCATTATGTATCGCACCGTAGCGAGTGACCTCTCGGATTTAAGTGAAATTACCTATGATATGCTCGTTTTTTACAGCCCGCTTGGGATAGAATCACTTTATGAAAATTTCCCCAAATTCCAGCAAAACGATACGCGCATTGCCGTTTATGGAAAACTAACCAGCGAAGCAGTCGTCAGCAAAGAACTGGCTATCAACATACAAGCTCCAGTTCCCGAAGCACCTTCCATGACAATGGCAATCGAACTATATTTGCAAGAATCGAACAAAAAATCGAAATAGCGAAATCCAAATTCTAATTAAGGTTACACTGAAATATAGCCATTTTTTAATTAATTAAAATTATTTTGTAATTTATTTATTATTAAAAATGAATTATTTATAAATATTTTTTATTATAAAATTATTTAAAAATATCCTTATTTCAGCAGAACCAATTAATACAGCTTGAAAAAGCGATTGAATTAGACCTTGGAACTTATTAGTATCAGGAATTAAATAAATGTACATTCTTCGCGTCGTTATTTTTTCTTTAGACGAACCAAATTTGACGCGAATACTCACTGTATTTTTTAAACGTGTCCACTTTTAGATTTGCTCGTTACTAAAAAAGAATACATATAACTATCAATAAATTTTATATCCCGGCAGCCAACGTTGTCGGGATTTTTTTGTCTCATTACTTATTTCCTAAATACGCACAAAAAATATAAAGAAAACTTGCGTCCGCTTACGTCCTACAACTTTTATATTTTACATTTGTTATTTTATAACTTGTCCCGACGAATGACGGGATTTTACATTCTTCCACGTTATTATGTCAAACCGTCTTATCCACGAATCCAGTCCCTACCTCCTCCAGCACGCCCACAATCCGGTTGATTGGTATCCTTGGGGCGAAGAAGCCTTGCAATTGGCGAAGGCAGAAAACAAACCAATTTTGGTCAGCATTGGGTACTCTGCCTGTCATTGGTGTCATGTAATGGAACGCGAGTCATTTGAGAACGAGGAAATCGCGGCATACATGAACCAGCACTTCGTCAATATCAAAATAGACCGCGAAGAACGCCCTGACATCGACGCCATATACATGGATGCCGTACAAGTACTCACAGGAGCAGGCGGCTGGCCTCTTAACTGTTTTTTAACACCAGATGCGCGTCCGTTTTATGGGGGGACTTACTTCCCTCCTGTGTCAAAGTACCAACGCCCGTCATGGATAGAAGTCTTACGCTCTCTTTCCGATGCTTTTCGCAACAAACGCGACACCATCGAAGACCAAGCAAACAGACTAATGGAGCATCTCGAAAAATCGGATACCACATTCACCCAAAAGCAAACGACTAATCAGAAAAGCCCTAAAGGCTTCGACCTTATGCGTGATATTTTTTACCAAATGAGAACGCGATTTGATGGGCTGGAAGGCGGTTTTGGCGGTGCGCCAAAATTTCCGGGTACGATGGTACTTGGTTTTTTATTGAAATATTATCACAACACAAAAAATACGCCTGGCTCAAACGCTCACGAAGCCCTCGCGCATGTCGAACTTACACTCAATAAAATGATTCGCGGTGGCATTTACGACCAAATTGGCGGCGGATTTGCGCGATACACAACGGATAGAGCGTGGCTAATACCGCATTTTGAAAAAATGTTGTACGATAACGCACTCTTGGTACATCTTTTGGCTGATGCCTACAAGCTGACCCAAAAACCACTATACAAAACAGCAATAGAAGAAACGCTGACTTACATTCAGCGTGAAATGATGAGCGAAGAAGGCGGTTTTTATGCCGCACAAGATGCAGATTCAGAAGGCGTAGAAGGCAAATTTTTTGTATGGGATAAATCGGAGATTGAAGCAGTACTCGGTGATGAGGCAGATTTGTTTTGTCAATTTTACGATGTGACTGAAAAAGGCAATTGGGAAGAAAAAAATATACTAAATCGCCCCATAAGTCTCAAAACCTTTACGGAACGAAATGGCTTAAATTTCGTACAAATAGAAACTAAGTTTAATACGCTCCGCGAAAAACTCTTCGAATACCGCGAAAAACGTATCAAACCTGGACTCGATGACAAGATTTTATTGAGTTGGAATGCACTAATGTGTACCGGATTTGCAAAGGCTTACGAAGCCACTAAAAATGAAAAATATCGCCAAATTGTAGAAGACAATCTGGCTTTTATATTCAAAAAATTTCAACAAGCGGAGGGCAGCCAAACGCTTCTTCATACCTATAAAAACGGCATAGCGAAATACGAAGCATTTTTAGATGATTACGCTTTTCTAATTGCCGCTTTACTGGATGCTTATGAAATTACATTTGATACAAAATACATCGACAAAGCCGGTCAATTGACCGATTTTGTGATAGAAAAGTTCTTTGATAAAACGCATCAATTATTTTACTACACATCTGAAAATCAGACAGATGTCATTGTACGTCAAAGACAGATTTACGATAATGCTACGCCTTCGGGCAATTCGACAATGGTGAGCAATTTGAAGCGATTGAGCTTGATAAAAGGACGAGAAGACTACGCAGAAACAGCAAATAAAATGCTCGACAAAATGCAACATGCCACCATCAAATATCCGACATCATTTGGGCGATGGGCAGAGGCACTTACAGCGCAAATATATCCTTACGCAGAAATCGCCATAGTTGGCAAAAATGCGGAAAATATGGCTGCACAAATTAATACACTTTATTTGCCGCATAAAATCATAATGGCAGTTCGTGAAGAAAACGAAGCATATCCGCTCCTTTTAGGAAAACACGCCAAAGCGGACGAAACACTCACTTATATATGTCGAAACTATGCTTGTCAGGCACCCGTAGAAACTATAGAGGGGATTATCCGAACGTTAAATAAAAGTTAAAAGTCGCTTAGTATTCGATAGTCAATAGCATATAGAGAATTAATGTATTACTTTCGTAACACAGGCATTCTTGTCTTTGCTTCGATTACAGGCAAAAATACCGTCATTTATCGGTATAAATCGTCTGATTACGCTTATTTATGCTCAAAATCCTGTCCATATCAATATTTCTACTGGGAATCGTTACATTAAAGGCGCAGCAATTGCCGCAATACAGCCTTTATATGCTTGACGGCTACCACACGAATGTAGCCTATGCAGGCATGGACAACTACCTCAGCGCAACAGGCGTGTTTCGCAAGCAATGGCTCGGACTCGAAGGCAGCCCGATGACACAGCACATCAACGTGCATTTGCCTTGGTACTACCTAAGCGGTGGCGCAGGTTTGAGCATCGAAAATGACATACAAGGCGCAGAGCGAAACACAGCTATCTCACTGTCTTACAACTATATAGCAAGACTATCTGAAAGTTTGAGACTTTCATTTGGGTTAGGCGGCGGTATCATGCAAAAAGCATTGGACGGCAGCAAACTCTTCGCCCCCGAAGGCAATTATGAAGGCGTGACCATCAATCATAACGATGATTTGATACCTATAGGAATCGAAAGTTCCTTTGCGCCGACAGCAACAGCAGGAATTTATTTGCAAACAAGATCACTGGAAATTGGCTTCGCAGCAAATCACCTGACCGAATCACTAATCCGCTATGAATCGGGTATTGCAACTGAAATTCAGTTGAAAAGACACTATCTTGCCACTGCTATATATAGATTTAATATAAGTGACGAGTGGAATGTTCAACCGTCTATTTTACTGAAGTCAGATTTTGTAGAAACACAAGCAGATTTCTCTATTTTAGCCCAATTAAACAACAATATATTTGCAGGAGCATCGTTTAGAGGATACAATGGCAATACAATTGATGCGCTCATCTTTCTTGCAGGGATGAATATCAGTCCCAAGATACGCCTTGCGTATGCCTACGATTTGTCGCTCTCCAGATTGAGCAATTATCAAACAGGCTCACACGAGATACTCCTCAATTATAATCTGAATAAAGAAATAGGCGGGAAAATACCAGCCAAAACGATATACAACCCACGTTACTTTTAATAATTAATAATTAATAGTTAATTTTTTAACGTGAAAAAACAATGAATCTGAAAAGTAAGATTCATGCTAATTTTTGAAAAAAATAAGTGAAGATTTTTATACCAGTAGCTATTGGTATAGAGAAAGTTGAAATACAAGTTTCTGAATGGAATTAACGTAAGATTTTGATTTTCAGCATTTAATGCTGAACTTTAATTTAAATTAAAATTTTATTCTGAAGCGAGAGTAATTTTTAAATATCAAATTAATCGCAGTTTAAAATATTGATTATCAGTTAAGATGTGAATATAATTTAAATTTAAACTTCTACTTCTACTTAAATTTTTACTTATAAACCTTATATTTGCGTGTCTTCTTAAGGAAACATTAGCAATACATTTAATTGAAAATAAAAAAACGGATGATTTTGTTATGCGAATGAAATCAACAAAGCGTTTCGATGATTGTCGCTCACCGTCAGCCATCTACCGTTTACCGTTTATATTTACTGTCGAAAAAAAATTCGGGTGCGAATTATGAAAAACGTTTCAAAGTTCTTCTTGGCTCTCATGATCATCTTGACCATCGGAGCGTGTAAATCGGGCGATAACGGACAACTCACAGGAGTTCTCGAACGCCCAACATGGAAATCTACCAATCCTTATGGTATGGTATACGTTCCTTCTGGTACACTGACCATCGGTCCCAGTGACCAAGACGTGAATTTCACGCTTACACAACGTCCAAAAACCATTTCTATCAATGGTTTCTACATGGATGAAACCGAAATCACTAACAACGAATATCGCCAATTTGTCTATTGGGTACGCGACTCTATCGCTCGTACTCGCTTGGATATGGTGATTGAGGATGATAACGGAAATACGCGTCTCGATTGGGAGCAAGACCTCAGTATCATGGAAAACTATGAGGATTTGGAAGATATGTTCTATCCTGAAGATGAGCGTTTCTCTGGCAAAGTAGATATGGACAGCCGCAAATTCGTCTTTGAATACCAATGGTATGATTGGAAAGGTGCGGCAAAAGATAACTACAAATCCAACCGTACCAAATTTATCAAAAAAGATAACACTGAAATCTATCCGGACACCTTAGTTTGGATTCGCGATTTCACTTATTCATATAACGAGCCATACACTCGTAACTACTTCAACCACCCGGCTTTTGACAACTACCCAGTAGTTGGTGTTGATTGGAAACGTGCCAACGCATTCGGATATTGGAGAACCAAATATGCCAATGCTTACGCAAATGGAAAAGGCATGGCAAATACAGAGGATTTTCGCCTTCCTATCGAAGCAGAATGGGAATATGCAGCGCGTGGTGGTCACGATTTTGCACCTTACCCTTGGGGCGGGTATTACACGAGAAATGCAAAAGGTTGTTTGCTTGCAAACTTCAAACCCGGACGCGGTAACTATCCCGAAGATGGTGCAATGTACACTGCACGAAGTGATGCCTACTTTCCGAATGACTACGGCTTATACAACATGTCAGGCAACGTAGCCGAGTGGACTTCTTCGGCTTACTTCGAGAATGCTTACTCTTTCATTCACGATATGAATCCTGACATTCGCATGGATGCAGAAGAAGATGACCCGAAAGCATGGAAACGTAAAGTCATTCGCGGTGGTTCTTGGAAAGATATTGCTTTCTACATCCAAACAGGTACACGTCACTGGGAGTACCAAGATACAGCAAAATCATACATCGGTTTCCGTAACGTACGTACTGTACTCGGAGCTGGAAATGAATGGTAAAATATCCGTTGAGGGGTGGATTAGTTTAACCTAATCAATCCACCCACCAACTATCTGCAATTGAATTTATTTCTCATTAAAATATATAAGTAATTCGGAACGACAAAAGATGTCGTCACTGCATTACTTTGCTATAATCATATTTCCTTTTAACTAACGTGTAGTGGAGATAGTGAATAGTAAATAGTGATTCGCCAAGAAGAATTTCGCGTAGCGAGATAAGCGATTACTAATCACCATCACATAATACCATTACATTTAAATCCAAATCAAAAAATGAGTTTTGTTCATTCCTATGGTTTCAAATACCTAAAAAACTTACTAATCGGTATCGGTGCAGCATTAATTATGGTAGGCGCACTATTTAAAATCGAATCTTGGCCATATGCGAGTGAGTTCCTCATTGCAGGATTGCTCACCGAGGCGGCTATCTTTCTTTTTCTCGGACTTATTGGTCCTGAAAAAGACTACTACTGGGAAAAACTATACCCGGGACTCGACAAATCAGGCGGTGACTTACAGCACATGCGTGGTGACAGTGCCAACCTTGACATTAATACAGAACGTATGGAAGGTCAATTGGAAGGTATGCTCGGCGAGTTGAGAGTAATGTCTGGTAGCATGAATTCACTCAAAGCCTTGCAAGAGGTAGACTTTTCGGGTACAAGCGAGCAAGTCAAAAAAATGGGTGACTTCTATACCAACCTGAACGAAGCAATGTCAAATATCAACGACTCTGTCGAAGATACGCGCGTATATAAAGAGCAATTGGGTGCATTGAACAAAAATTTGGGTTCTTTGAACTCAGTTTATGGCAATATCCTTTCTGCAATGGGTAATCTTGGGACTAAGTAAATTTTGATTCGTAACACAGACTCTTGTCTGTATACGTTTATAAAATCAAAAATTACTACATTATCTAATCAATAAGTATTCGAGTAAATTTAAGTCTAATAGACTTAAACTTATTCTCAAACTTAGACTTAAACTAAATAAAGATATGTCTATTCCTAAGGAACCCCGGCAGATTATGATTAATCTGATGTACCTCGTCCTTACGGCGATGTTGGCACTCAATGTCTCTGCGGAGATTATCAATGCCTTCTTCAAATTCCGCGATGGATTGGAGCGTACTAATGCAGTAGTAGCCGAAGCCAATTTGTCTAAAATAGAATCTATGGAAGCAGCTGTAAAGAAAAAGCCGGACTACAAACCGCTTGTTCCTGCAGCTAAGGAAATACAAAGTGTCATCGCGGATTTCACATCTTATGTAAGTGATGTTACGGGACGTTTTGACGAAGCGGCAGGTGGCATCATAACTGATGAAGAGGATGAAAATTTCGGCAAACCGGAAAGATTCAAGGATAAAGAAATTCCCACTCGGTTTTTCGTTGAAGGTTACGAAGGACCACTAGGTGAGTCTGTGACCCCCGAAGGACCTAATATTAAGCAGAAAGTAGCAGACACAAGGCAAGCATTAATTGCTGTTTTGGATAAGCTAAAAGGGAATAGAACGCTTGGTATCAAAGCGGACGAAATTGAGGGCTTAAAAAGTAAATTGACACTCGAAATTGATACGACCAATTTGAACGGCAAATCATGGGAGGAATTTAATTTCGACCACATGCCTGTTGCAGCTTGTTATCCGACGCTTTCTAAGTTGAAAACAGATGCCAATACTTCCGGCAACATGATTATCAACTACTTGGGTAGTAAAATTGGTGCTACGGTTGTCAAATTCGATAAATTCGTTGTGACAAGTTCACCGAAACAAACTTACCTATTGCAAGGTGATACCTACGAATCTGAAATTTTCTTGAGTGCGGCATCTAGCCAAGCCAAAGTAAGAGTAAGCGTCAATGGTAGTCCATTAACTGCGAGAGAAGGTGTGGCTACCTACAAATCTACACCGAGTGGATTAGGGGAACAATCGTATAACGCAAGCATAACGGTCACGAATCCATTCAATAATAAATCGGAAACGTACAAGAAAACATTCAAGTACACTGTAGGTACCAAATCTGGTGCGACTGTTTCTGCGGATAAAATGAATGTATTTTATATCGGTGTAACCAACCCTGTTTCCGTTTCTGCGGGTGGCGATTTCTCAAGAATCAATGCTTCCATCAGCGGTGGCGGTTGTACGATGAGTAAAGTAGGTAGCGGTAAATATACCGTGACATGTAGTACACCTACGTCAAGCGCAAACGTAACGGTTTCAGCTCCCGATGTAGAATCTACCTCTTTCCCATTCCGTGTCAAGCGTATTCCTGACCCGGTGGCTTTGATAGCCAAAGACCTTAAAAGCTCGATGGGTACAGGAGAGTTTAAAGCCTATCAAGGCATTCGTGCGGAGTTGAAAAACTTTGATTTTGAAGCGAAATGTAATATCATGGGCTTTGAAATAGCCTACGTACCAAAGCGTAACGACCCTGTAATCTCTTTACAGCAGGGCGGAAGATACAATGGCAAGACTTTAGAGATGATCAACCGTGCAAAACCGGGTGACATTTATTACTTCACAAAGATTAAAGCAAAATGTCCGGGTGACCCCGCAGGTCGCCGTATCAACGACTTGGTTGTTAATATTAAGTAATATTAGTTAATCGGTGAATTAGTTAAATCGTGTATAATACGACCTAACTAATTCACCATTAACAAGAAGCATATAAGATTATGGCACGAGATTAGTATTAAATGATGAGTATCAGGAATTAAATAAATGTACATTCTTCGCGTCGTTATTTTTTCTTTAGACGAACCAAATTTGCCGCAAATACTCACTGTATTTAAGGAAAATTTGGTGAAGTATAAAGGAAAAAGAACAAGCATAATGGGGCAAGTTATTTATTTTCTTTCACATAGGCATTCGCTTCAAAATTATTTAATTAATCACAAGCCACAAATCACTTAAATAAAAATAATAATGAAAATCAACCTGCAAATATTGTTTCTGTGCTTTGTAGTTGTTCTTATGGGAACGATGACAATGACGGCTCAACCTATTTTCAATGAAAGTAGCTCACCCACCGAAGAATCAGCTGGCGAGAGTGAGTACATTCCGCGTGATGGTTTTTATGATAAAGAAATCATCCGTGACAGAAGATTGTTAGCTTACGATCATGTTCGCGAAGCGGATGTATTTTGGGAAAAGCGTATTTGGCGCATCATTGATGTTCGTGAAAAAATGAACAAAACGTTCATTTGGCCCGAAAATCCGTTTATTAATATCCTTTTAGAAGGTGCTACAAGCGGTGAAATACAACTATACAGTACGCTTGATGACAAGTTTACCACTCCGCTTGAAATAGACGAAGTTGGCTCAATGGGTGGATCGCGAGATACCATCGTAACCTTCGACCCGGATACCTACGAGGAGCAAATTAAAGTAGTGACGAACGAACTCAATTGGGAAGACATCAAGCGATTCAGAATCAAAGAAGTTTGGTTTTTCGATGAAGAAACTTCTGTAATGCAGGTGCGTATTTTAGGTATTGCTCCCCTCAAAGAAGAGTACGACGATAACGGTAATTTCAAATTTGAATACCCGATGTTCTGGGCGTACTACCCTGATTGCCGCGATATATTGGCGCGTGAAGAAGCCTACAATCCACTTAATGATGCCCAACGTATGAGTTGGGAAGACATCATGGAAATGCGCTTTTTCGACAGCTACGTTTGGAAAGAATCTAACGTAATGGATCGCCGTATTCAGGATTACAAAGCTGGAATAGATATCCTCTTTGAAGCTGAAAAAATCGAAGAAGGCATTCTTAGCTTTGAACATGACCTCTGGACATATTAAGAGAAAATTACATACCGATAACTATCGTGGAAAAATTCCAAATTCCAATCTGCACCCAAGCTGTATTGGAATTTGGAATTTGTTTTTGGAATTTACCGACAGAACTTAGATAGAGAAAATTCATGAATTTTCTCTATCTAAGTTCTGTCGGTGGAAATAAAACGCCTAAGTTCTTGCAAGAACTTAGGCGTTTTGCTATCTATGCACCTTTTAGTCGATAGTCCATAGCTTTTGAATGGTCTGTAAAATTTGCAGATGTTACGTAGCAACGTACTACGAGAAATTTAAATTTAACCATGGGTTTATTAGAGTGGATAGGAATTTTTGTTTTGGCTTTAGCGATTTTGCTCAAAGCTTCTGATTATTTTATCAAAGCAGCCGAAAAAGTTGGTTTGGCATTGGGTATTCCTTCGTTTATCGTTGGGGTGACGATAGTGGCGGCGGGGACTTCCTTGCCGGAATTGATTTCGTCGATATTTGCGGTGATAGAAAACCACCCGGAAATGGTGGTCGGCAATGTCATCGGGTCAAATATTACAAACATCCTACTTGTTTTGGGCTTGACGGCTATCGCCAAACACATTGATATTAAATTTGACATCCTCAATATTGATATGCCTTTATTCATTGGCTCGGCATTTCTATTGTGGTTTATGTTATTTGACAAGATATTTACTACCGTAGAGGCGGTCATCTGTTTGATAGGATTGGCGATTTTTTTGGGCTATACCTTTGGCGCAGATCGCGAAGGCGAAAAAGACGAACGTCCTAAACTAACCTCCATTACATTTCTAATGCTTATTGGAGGTGGTATCGGCATTTGGGGAGGCGCGAAATATACAGTCGATGCGGTCATTGCGATTTCCGCTATCATGGGTATTGGTACCGACATCGTGGCATTGAGTATGGTTGCTTTTGGCACATCTATCCCCGAAATTATCGTAAGTATCGGCGCAGCACGGCGTGGCAACCCTGAAATGGCAGTCGGCAACGTACTCGGTTCCAATATCTTCAACACCTTTGCCGTCATGGGGATTCCTGCCTTATTTGGTACGCTAATAATTCCAGAAACGACAATATTCAGTTTGCCCATTATGATGGGTGCATCCGTATTATTTGTCATCATGACCTTCAGCAAAAAAATCTCGAAATGGGAAGGTATGATGCTGTTTTTACTTTACATTATTTTTATTAATGAATTGGTCAATGCGACGATGTGAGTTCGTTATTCGTTATCCGTTATTCGTTATCCGTTATCCGTTATTCGTTATCCGTTATCCGTTATTCGTTATCCGTTATCCGTTATTCGTTATCCGTTATTCGTTATCCGTTATCCGTTATTCGTTAATTCGTTGCGTACATTAAATTACAATTAACGAATCTACGAATAACGAGTTAACGAATAACGAGTTAACGAATAACGAGTCAACGAATAAACAAAACTACTTCAATTTAAAAATATCAATAAAACTACTACTCCGCGGCTTATACGTTTGCACTTGCTGAATGTCCCAATTATACAGCGTATTGTTGCGTCCGAGAATATCTACATTACCGATTTTCTGATAATCATTATTCAGATAATTTCCAATAAAATCAAGTATAGCTCTATTTGCGTTGGGTTTCACACCGAGTGAAACTTGATTCTGAAAAATGACGATAAAACGCGGTTTTTCGGTATTCAAATTGTCGATATATTCCTTTTGCCAATCGTTGGCGCGAGTTTTTGTCGCATCCGAAACGAGGTGCGTAAAATAAGCGTGACGATTCGGCGCATCCATTCCCGTGTAGATATAAAGCTGAGGCTCTGAACCGAATAAGAGAATTTTGTCACCCTTCTTCGCCATCGGTTTCAATTTATCACCAATTACCTTTGCTTCTGGAAATGGATTCATTCCATAAGTATCGCGAATGATATTTTCATAATTCGGATAAAAGTAATAGCTGCTGTGTGAAGCGATATTTTGAATGAAAATTAAGCCGAAAATCAAGGCAGGAATGAGCGTTGCCAACATCTTTCCACGACCTTTAAGTAGCGATTGAAGCCCATAAAAAGCTGCACCCACCAAGACAGCCAATACAGGCATTACCATGAGCCAATAATGTCCGTAAAATCGAAAACCGGGCGTTACCGTCATAAAAGCCAGTGCCGCCCATATAGGCATCCATATTTTTTTGTGTAAATTTTCTTTCGTAAAAAATAAAAGAAAAACACCGCAAGCGGCAATTATCCAAAAGGGTAAATATCCGTTGACGACCATTCCGCCGAATTGCTGGAGAAAGCTCATACCGACATCAAAAGGAACAGCACTCAGGTAGGTACGCGGAAATTCGACCGCAAAATACCACATTTCACCAAGTGCGCCTTGAGCTGCCATAACTAGGCACATCAGCCCGAAAGTTGCGAAGACTGCCACCGAGTAAGTACCAATATTTAAAAGTAATTTTTTCCAATCAATCGGCTTAATTAGAGCATAATAAATCATCATACTCAAACCCAACATGATGATATAAAACACGCCATTTGTTTTTACCAAAAGCGACAAACACGCCATCACACCAGCCAATACAAACCATAATAACCTATTGGTATCCAATGCTTTAAGTGTTGATAAAATCGCCGCCGTAGCGAAAAAGACGAGTATATGCTCGGACTGTCGCGTAAAGCCCGACGCATAAGGCGTGAGCGATATGAGCGCGAAAGTTGCGGCTACGATTACCCCCGTAAAATCATTGAACAATCGCCGTCCGACGAAAAATAACATCACGATAGTCACTACATTCAAAAATGTAAAACCATGATGAATCCCTTCCAATGTGCGCCCAAAAATCGCTATAATCGCTGCATAAGAGTAAAACAATCCCGGAAATTTTTGTTCATAAAAATCTAAATACGGTACTTTGCCATCGAGAATCATGCGTCCGCCATAGGCGTAGATGCCCTCGTCGCGTTCCATCGGGATACCATCGAGTTTGAGACGAATAAAAATGACGAGCAAGACCAATATTGCAAGCAAAGCATACGTTAGATATTTTGTATTACGCATAGCGACGCGATTACCCGTAGAGACGCGATTAATCGCGTCTCTACGGGTAATCGCATCTTTACTGGCTATTTTTTGTTTCTTTTTACTCATGGAATAAAATTACATAAAAAAGTACAAGTACAAGAACCAAGTACAAGTTCAATTTCATAAATGCCAATATTTTCCAGTATAAAAATTAATAACGTAAAATCGCTTCAAGCCTTTCAAATCATGCGATTTGGGGCAGTGATTTTGGTAAATATTTTATTGGCAAAAAGTAGCTTAGGTTTAGAGGGGATCGGCATTTACGAAACACTGATTTTTTTGGGTACGGGCATTAGTTTTTTCTGGGTATCGGGCTTATTGAAGGGAATGTTGACGACTTATCCCGACTTAAATGAGGTAGAACGGCGCGAGTTTTTTATTAATGTATTTCTCGTATTTTGTGGAATGAGTGCGCTCGTTGTGAGTGTATTTTTTTTATTTAAAAATGCTGTCATTCAAGGTTTAACGAATTATGAAAATTTACCTTATTATAATTTGCTTTGCGTTTATGTCTTACTAAATACGCCGACTTATTTGGTCGAATACATTTACTTGCTCACCAATCAGCCGCGAAAAATTGTTGGTTTTGGTTTGTATGCTTTTGGGGTGCATGTGGCGGTGATTATCCTTCCTGTCATGTTGGGATTTGGAATTGAGGGGAGCTTGTACGGGCTGATTTGTTTGGCTGCGACCAAATTTATTTGGGTATTGGTTTTATTGGCGCAATATGGACGTTTTTGTATCAATTGGACGATATTGCGACCTTATTTGTGGCTATCGTTTCCGCTGATGCTCAATATCCTCGTAGCAGGTGGCGCAGAGTATATTGACGGGGTAATTATCTACCAATTCTTTGACAGTGAGGCATTTGCGATATTTCGTTACGGGGCGCGAGAATTTCCGTTGGCATTGGCAATGACAACGGCATTTAGCTCGGCGATGATACCGCGTGTGGCGGAAAATTTGCAAGCAGGATTGAGCGAAATTAAAGCGCAATCGCAGGGGTTTATGCGCTGGTTGTTTTGGATTGCGATTGTGTTGATGTTTACTGCGCCAATCTTGTTTCCTATCGTTTTTAATCCCGATTTTAAAGATAGCGCATCAATTTTTAATATTTATTTACTCCTGTTAATCAGTCGTGTACTCTTTCCACAAACGATTTTAATTGGATTAAAAAAAACAAGTTTGATATTGTGGATATCGCTGATTGAGTTGGTGATAAATGTGGTATTGAGCCTGATTTTGGTGCAAACGATGGGTTTAATCGGTGTTGCAGTGGCTACGGTTGTCGCCTTCGCTTGCGAGAAAATAATGATGATTTCGTATAATTATTTTCAATTAAAAATACCGCTAAACGCTTATTTGAATGTTCGGATGTATCTGATGTATTCGGGGCTTTTAGTGGGGAGTTTTTTGTTATCTTTGTGGCTTACGTAACATAGACATTCTTGTCTATGCGCGTCCTACCGGACAAGAATGTCCGGATTACGTTATGAAAAAATTATCTATCGTCATACCATGCTATAATGAAGAAGCCACAATTGCGGCAATTTTGCAGCGTATTGATGCGGTAGATCTGGGTGCGGTAGAGAAAGAAATTATCATCGTAGATGATGGTTCGAAAGATAGCACATCGCAGATTTTGGCATCGTATAATGGTAAGTACAACACCATTTTAAACCCGGAAAATAAAGGAAAAGGTCATGCGTTGCGCATTGGTTTTGAGCAATGTACGGGTGATGTGGTAATTGTGCAAGATGCCGATCTGGAGTATGCGCCAGAGGAGTACGGGAAGTTGATACAACCGATTTTGGACGGCGAATATAAGGTCGTGTATGGTTCGCGGATTCTGAATAAAACGAATGAACGCCACTCAGCACTGCGTTTTTATTACGGTGGATTACTGGTCACTTGGGTGACGAATCTGCTCTACGGTTCGCACCTGACGGACGAGCCGACTTGCTATAAAGTTTTTGACCGCGACTTGCTGATGAGTATTCCCTTGGAGTGCGAAGGTTTTGAGTTTTGTCCGGAGGTCACGGCGAAGATTTTGAAGCGAAAAATACCGATTTTGGAAATACCGATTACCTATGCGCCGCGAAAGATTGAAGAGGGGAAAAAGATACGTTGGTACGATGGCTTGGAGGCGATTTGGACACTGATAAAGTATAAATTTCGCAAGTGAATAGCACACGGATTGAGCGGATTAGGCGGATTTTTTATATGATAATATTATAAGTATCAGGAACAAAATAAATGTATATTCTTAACTTGTTTTTTTTCTTTATACTTCACCAAATTTTCCTTAAATACAGTAAGTATTCGCGTCAAATTTGGTTCGTCTAAAGAAAAAATAACGACGCGAAGAATGTACATTTATTTAATTCCTGATACTAAGTATCAGGAACAAAATAAATGTATATTCTTAACTTGTTCTTTTTCCTTTATACTTCACCAAATTTTCCTTAAATACAGTAAATATTCGCGTCAAATTTGGTTCGTCTAAAGAAAAAATAACGACGCGAAGAATGTACATTTATTTAATTCCTGATACTAAAAAAATCTGCGTTTCATTTCACGTTAATAATTAAAAAAAATCTGCGTTATCCGTTCAATCTGCCCAATCCGTGTTCTAATTCATGTTAAAAACCCGTATTCTATTTCACGTTAATAAAAAACCTGCGTTTCATTCCACGTTATGCAAAATAAAATACATCCGTTAAAATTGTTGATTGCGCTGCTCGCGTGTTACCTGTGTGTGGTGGCGAGGTGGGGCTACGAATACGGTCGAAATGACGAAATGCAAACCCAAGCCTACGCCAAATTTCTCAACTCCCCCGACCTTTATCCGCTCGATAATTACCTACAAGGCATCCACGCCAAAGTACCGAATGAACGCTTTGCTTTTTCGTATTTACTCTCATTATCAGGTGATTACCTCGAATGGATGTGTGCGCTACTGCATGTACTGATAACGCTGTTACACTTCCTACTACTATACAAAATCGGGCGACTATTCATCAAGACCGATTACTTGGTGTGGCTGGCGTTACTCGTAATTTTTGTGCCGCTTTATGGTGTCAATTTGGGTGGAAATGAACTTTATTACAACTCATTTTTCGTCAGTAATTTGGTACAACTCACGGGCTTATTTGGCATTTTTCAATTGCTGAAAGAACGTTATATCCTCGCTTTATTTACCTTTGGTTTGGCGACTTTATTACAGCCGGTGATTGGTACGCAGTTGTTTGTGACTTGTGCGAGCGTTTTGTTTTTAGGAAAAATATTAGGAGCGGTGAAAATAGAATGGTGGAGATGGTTTGTCGGGGTTTTTGCTTTCGTTTTAACGGGTGGTTTATGGGTGATTTTTCTGAAATTCTTTTTTGAAGACAAGGGAATTACCAACGCACAGTTTTTTGAAATCTTATTTGAATTCCGCTCGCCGCATCACTATTTACCAATGGAATATGGCTGGGCAAATTACCTGATAATCATTCCACTATTAATATTCGGAACTGTTTTTTATCTAATAAAAGAAAAGAAAATCGGCTTGTTCTTTTTGATTTCTTGGTTGGGGATGCTCGTGTATTTTATACTCGTAGAAGGTTTTTCGGAGGTCAATGCCGCCTCATTGCAATGGTTCAAAATGACGATATGGATGGAGGCATTCTCTGCGTTTGCGGTCTTTGCCATGTTGGAAAAAAAGTTAGGTTTTTTACAAGAAAAAACCCTACAACAAATTGCCTTTCCTGTGCTTGCGAGTGTGGGCGCAGGGGTGTTATACGTGTTGATTTTTAGTCGCTCGTTCATCTTTTGGAATGTCCCTTTTGACTTTGGAAATCAAGACCAAACCGAAGCGGCGGCGAATATCAGTTACCTCATTAGCAAAAAAACGGCAAAAGATGCGCTGTTTTTACATCCGATAAATTTCACAACACTAAAAGTGTACGGCGAACGGAGTTCGATGGTCGATTATAAAGTATTGGTACACCGAAAAGTAGCCATGGCAGATTGGTATAAACGCATCGGTGATGTGTATGGCGTAGATGTTGATTCACGTAAAGTGGGGCTAAAATTATTTGATTTGGCAGATGAAAACTATCGCAATTTGACCGAAATTAACATTAAAAATTTACAAGAAAAATACGGCATCACCCATTTCATCACCTTCAAAAATCACCAACTAAATTTTCCACAAATCATTAAAAATGAAGAATTTATAGTCTATTTTGTGGATTAGTGTTTTGGTGTATTGGTGTTGTAGTGTTGTAGTGTTTTTTTCGCGTAGCGAAAAAAACCATTAACCATTAAAAAATGTCCATAAAACATATTTATTGCTTTGCTTTTTATGATATGAGTGCGCCGAGTGTGCGTTATCGTTTGAAATATCCGCTTGAAAAATTAGAGGCAGATTATGGTATTGATTACGACTTAATTCATCCAGGATATGACTTCAAAAATCTGTGTCGATTTGCTTGGATATTCTGTGTTATTTTGCTTTTCAGAAAGCGAGATTCACTTATTATTTTTCAAAAAATATATACCAAAGGAATTTACGCGACCGCCTTGAAAATACTCTTATTTTTCCGACCTAAAAACACCTTATACGTATAGATGATGCGGAGTATATTCGGCATTCGGCGGAGACTGTACGGCATTTTATGAAGCATTGTTCGGCTTGCTCGACAGGCAGCGAAACTTTAAGGGAATATGCCGAAAAATATAATGCCAATGCCTTTGTATTGACTTCACCTATTATTTATCATGATGAAATAAAACAAACTCGAAATCAGTTGTTTACGATAGGTTGGATTGGTTTTTATAGCGGACATCGGGAGAATTTGAACACCTTACTTTTTCCTGCAATCAAGGCATTGAGCGAACCCATAAAATTAGTATTATTGGGCGTGAGAAACGCAGCACATCGACAAGAAGTGTATGATTATTTTTCGGGAAATAAAAACATAAAAATAGAAATACCAGAAGATATTGACTGGTTAAATGAAGTGGACGTTTATCGAAGAATAAAAACCTTTGACATAGGCGTTTCACCTTTGATAGACAACGAATTCAATCGCGCTAAATCAGCCTTTAAACTCAAACAGTATTTGTCGGCAGGTGTACCGGCGTTGTGTAGTCCGATTGGCGAAAATCTTAACTTTATGGATGCCGGGATTGAAGGCTTTTTTTGTGATTCACCAGAGGAATTTAAAACCTCTATATTGAAATTAAAAAACATAAATGAACAGAAATACTCCCAACTTTGTTTTAATACGACGTCAAAACTTCATACTTTTGACATTCAAAAATATTGTATTGATTTATTGAAAAACATTCAGGGAAAATGATGAAAAATACACTTAGAACAACGATATTCCTTTTGGCAGCAGCCTTGTTATTACAATGCGCTCCGCCAGATAACAGTACCACGATTACAGGACAAATAGACGGTGCTGCCAATATTGAGATGGTTTTGGAGAAAATCACGCCAGGAGCACCCAACAAGATTATGGGAAATGCCGATGCCGATACCAACGGAGCCTTTGAGATGAAAATTGAAAGCTTTGAACCCGGTTTGTATGTACTAAATATTGGGGCGCAAAAACCGATTTTGGTTTTCAGTGGTAAGGAAAAAAATATAAATATCCGCGCAGGAGTCCGTGATTTGGCGATAAATAACTACAACATTACGGGGTCGAAAGAGGCGAATATTTACCAGTCTTTTGTGAGCAAATACCCAGATGGGAGAATACCCGAACAGCAAATTCGGAGTTTCGTGGATACGACGAATAGTAGCATGATTGGGATGTTTCTGGCATTTACGCGCCTAAAAGTAGAAACGAATAAACCGACTTTTGATAAAATTACGCAGCAATTTGCATCGGATTATCCCAACTCACCCTACATCGCTGGCTATAATGCGCTGGTAGAACAAGCAAGAGCGCAAGCTCAACAAAAGAGAGCGCAAGATGCTGCGTCAAAAATCAAAGTTGGGGCGATAGCACCTGACATTTCGCTGCCTTCGCCCGATGGTAAGACGTATAAACTGTCGGATTTGCGCGGACAAATTGTGCTGATTGATTTCTGGGCGAGCTGGTGCAAGCCCTGCCGTTATAACAACCCGAAATTGGTTAAAACATATAATAAATACAAGGACAAAGGCTTCACGGTATACAGCGTTTCGCTCGACCGAAAAGGGCAAGAAAAACGTTGGGTAGATGCCATCGCAAAGGATAATCTCGTCTGGCCCTACCACGTCAGCGACCTACAATTTTGGCAATCTGCACCCGCAAAAACCTATGGCGTAAAAGGCATTCCAAAAACATTCTTATTGGACAAAGACGGAAAAATCGCCGCCATCAATCCGAAAGGACCAATGCTAGACGCCGCCATAGACAGACTTCTTTAATAATGATGGTTCTTTGATAAATCCAGTGAAGTGAATGAAAATTTGGGCGTATCCCCCTCCTTAGTGAAAGAAATTAAATAACTTGCCCCATTATGCTTGTTCTTTTCCCTTCTAAAAAACACAAAAAATAGTTCCGTAGCTATGG
>Ga0209185_1001072_pt1 | contig 25622 bp, 24 predicted proteins | sample SidtaG_2_FD_187425 | JGI IMG/M metagenome (GOLD analysis project Ga0209185, IMG submission 187425) | Marine algal microbial communities from Sidmouth, United Kingdom - Sidmouth_Asex2 metaG (SPAdes) (version 2) | ecosystem: Host-associated > Algae > Red algae > Unclassified | place: Sidmouth... | reverse complement strand
GAAAAAAATAATCTACCCGTCTGAATTGTTCTTTTTCTTATATGTTTCACTAAATCTTCCTTACGTAGCTCGGCTATGTGCGTCAAATTTAGCCAAACATATAAAAAAAATAACTTCTTCATTTGGGGTAGATTATTTTCTTCCTCTTCCCTAACGTAGCGATAGCGGAGTGGAGAGAGTGCCGGATAGCCCGACCCCCGACTGATAAGGAGGGGGATACGCCCAAATTTTCATTCACTTCACTGGATTTGTCAAAGAACCATAAATTTCTTATCGTTTTTGACGTTTAGTGAAAGAAATTGACCCAAAATGACGCGAATATTTACTGTATTTAAGGAGTTTTTTAGGGAAGAGTCATTTTGAGGGATGAAAAAAGAATAATTCGATGGGTAGGTTAGGGAAGACGAAAAAAATAATCTACCCGTCTGAATTATTCTTTTTCTTATATGTTTCACTAAATTTTCCTTACGTAGCCCAGCTATGCGCGTCAAATTTAGCCAAACATATAAAAAAAATAACGGCTTCATTTGGGATAGATTATTTTCTTCCTCTTCCCTAATCAAGGTAATTACGTCAATTTCGACTCAATTTTCACTGTACTTTGTAGTGTCTTATGGACAGGGCATCGTTTCGAGATTTCAAGAATCCGTTGGCGTTGTTCTTCTGTCAGATTGCCTTCAAGTTCTATGGTGCAGTCAAAATGTTCGATGCGTTTATCGGCATTTTCACAGTCGGTACAATCTTCGGCATAGCGGCGGCTATGGCTGATATGTACCTGTGCTTCTTGCAAGTCCCATTTTTTTCGGCGGGCGTACATGTGCATGGTCATCGCCTTGCACGAAGCGAGCGAAGCCGACAGCAATTCATAAGGCGAAGGACCAAAGTCATTGCCTCCGACATCTTCCGGTTCATCGGCGAGTAGGGCGTGTCTGCCTGCTTTTATTTCGGTGGTGTAGCCTGTATTATCGAGTCGTGCGACTACTTGTTTGTCTGTTTTTAAGACATCGGGCTTGGGGATGTCGATGTAGCGGCTGAGCCACGTCCCCACGAGATTGCCGACGTAGTGGGCGTCTGTTTTATTGGTCAGCATGTGGTCTGCGCCGTTTAGCGAAACGAAACTTTTGGGGTGGCGCGCGGCACGGTATATTTCAGCGGCATTTTCAACGGCAACGATGGTATCTTGCGGAGAGTGCATGACGAGCAGTGGCTTGCGAAGTTCGCGTAATACGCCGTGCATGTTTTTGTTATTGAGGTCGTCCAGAAATTGTTTTTTAATGGTGAATACCCTGCCGCCGATATTGACTTTGGCTTTTCCGGTGGCTTCGATGGTTTCGATACTGTCTTGGATAAGGTGCGTGACGTGTTCGGGCTCGGAAGGTGTACCGACAGTGGCTATGGCTTGGATATACGGCAATTGCGATGCCGCAAAAATGACCGCCGCACCACCAAGCGAATGCCCGACGAGTAGCTTGGGTGCTTCGTAGTTTTCGGTTAAAAATTCTGCCGCAGCGAGGATGTCTTCTACATTTGAAGTGAAATTGGTATCGGCAAAATCGCCCTCGCTATCGCCCAATCCCGTAAAGTCAAAGCGCAATACTGCAATACCATTTTGGGTGAGGCATCGGGAGATGTAGCGTGTTGCGGTTAGGTTTTTATTGCCCGTAAATACATGCGCGAACACTGCGTAGGCGTGTATTTTGCTATCTACCGGAAATTCTAATCTACCGGAAAGCCGACAGCCGTGTTCACTGGTGAATTGTACTTTTTTTGATTGCATAATTGATGACCTTTTGTCTGATGATAGTTTTATCAAGACGAAGGTAATATTTTGCAGAAACTGTAACAACTCTATCGGTTATATCTGTTGGTTTTGTCAGTGGTACTACAAATCGTTTTCCTAACTTTGACCAACGAACACCGTAGCGTAACGCCTCTGGCTTGCGCCTGCGTACTGTACGAAATTGTCGAGCTAACGCGGCACAAGCCGGAGGCATTATGTTACGGTCAACGTAAAACGATTTTGCAAATCGTTTATAGCGTAATCTTCTACGTAGTTTGTTTTTTATATCAAAAATGATTATTTTAGCAAAAAATAAATGAAGTATGGGTGCAAATTTAGACACAAAGAAAAATAACATTTTACGGATTATCATGTCGGTCAATGATGAAGCGATGATTGACGAAATTAGCGCGAAAGTCATCAGCCTACTACCCGAACAGGACGAGGCAGAACAGTACCTCAATACCATTCAAATTGAAGAAGATATTGATGTGGAAAAATTGGTAAAAGAGCAAAATTATACGGGGATTGACTCGGAGGAAATGAATGAAATTTTGGGGGATTTTGATGTGCCACAATCTACCGAAGAACTCTTGGCAATGGCTGGATTAAAACAACCGAATGAATTACCTTTTTGATACAAATGTATTGCTCAAATACATTAGAGAACGCAGCTTTGGAAACGGTTTAAAATTTTAATTCATAAGAAATGTAAGGTAATATAGGAAATAAAGTAAACTGATGTAGGCTAGTATCTCCCTGTTCATTTCTATCATAAAAAATAAAATATGGATTGTGTGTATTGTACAAATTATACACGCCCAATGTCGTTATTCTAGTTTGTGATTTACCTTTTCTCGTTCCCTTTCTTGTGAAATTAAAATTAATATCCAAGCGATGATAAGTAGGCATACGATAATTATTGCGTTGGTCAAATAACTGGGCATTATGCGATCCAAAATCAAGTTCATAGTATGGACTGTCGTACAAATCAAAGGTCTCCAGTGCGTATTGAGCATCTGCAAGTGTAATAGCCTGACCACTCTCCAAAGTCCACGTTGCACTCATCGAAACTTTAGGACCGGGTTGCCATATTGCCACGATGTCAAGCACATGAGGACGGTCAAATTTATAAGGAAAAGCCCTTCCTGAATTTAAATTATCGAAAATACGAGTATTTTTTGACCATGTGCATGCCAACCAACCGTTAAACTTTCCTGTATTTTTTTTGAGGAGAAATTCTGTGCCATAGACAGTGCCTTTTCCGTCAATTTCTACATTATCTTGCCAATCTTCGCCTCCGGTAAAAAAAGATGCACCTTGCTGAAAATCAATCTGTTGGTGCATTTTTTTATAAAAAGCATCAAACTCAAAAGAGAATTGGTCGGTATTCCATTGTGCTCCTAAACTTACTTGGTCTGCAATGGCAGGGCGCACCCTGTCGGTAGCGGGTAGCCACAGGTCGGTGGGGAGTCCTGCACCCGAATTGGACAGCAAATGAAGATTCTGCACCATACGAGAGTAAGTCGTATTGATACTAAAGTTTTCATTTATCGCATAATTGGCTACAAATCGGGGTTGTAGTGAGGGGAGTACTTTTTTATCGGTAAAAAATAAAGCGGTATGCAAGCCGATGTTCATGGTCAGTTTTTTGCCAAGTTCGGGTTCTACTTCGATGTAAGCTCCCAATGTTGAAGATTGCCTTATCTTGCCTCCTTCGGATTGTTCGATATTCTCCTCGTCCGGTCTTTGTTGAAACAGGTAAATGCCGGGCTGCCGAAATCTCGGCGTATCGGCTGTCAGACCAAAACGATAGATAGATTTGCCGTGAAATTCGTGGTGGAGTTTCAGGCTGAAGTCTTGAATACCGGAGGTCAAATCAGCTATATTCTTTTGAGGTGGTGTATCGGTATTTTCCACAGTTCGATTTACATCCAATCCTTTAGAATAATTGAAGCGAGAATAAGAAAGGATATAATTGGCAAAAAAACGTTCTCCGTAAAGATGATTCCAACGAATGGCACCGGCTATATTTCCCCAATTATTTCCTATCCGGCTTTTAAGCGTATATTGTTCTCCTTGAAATTCGTCCTCGGAATTTTGTTTGATAAAAAGCCTATCCTGACCGGCATAAAAACTCAAATAAACTCTGTCACGCTCGGATATTTTGTAATTAATCTTTGCCGTACCGTCGTAAAAATAAAAACCTGCCGAAAATTCTCCACCGGAATTCATCAAAGAGGCAATGCGTGTCAGTAAGTCAAGATTGCTACGGCGAAGCGTGACCAATGCCGAAACTTTATCTTTTTTTATGGGACCTGAAAAACTGATTTTTGAGGAAAGTACGCCCAACGAAAATTGTTTTTTCCACTTATCAAAACCACCATCTTTCAACCTCACATCAACAACAGACGATAAACGCCCCGCAAAACGCGCCGGAAACCCACCTTTATACAAGCGAATAGAGTTAATCGCATCTGCATCAATCACAGAAACAAATCCGCCGATATGATTGGCAAAATAAAGCGGTACATCATCCAACAGTATAAGGTTTTGGTCGGGCGAACCACCTCTGACATGCAAAGCACTCGAACCTTCCGAACCGCCTTGTATGCCGGGCATCAATTGGAACGCCCGTAGTGCGTCCGTTTCTCCGAGTAATCGTGGGATTTGTTTGATTTCTTTTGGAGTGATTTGCACGATTGTTCCGCTTGTTTTGGGTAATGCGTAATTTTGTGCTTTTACTTCAACCGTAGAAAGCTCGTTTTGAGAAGGCGGCAATTCGAACACAAGTGTTGTATCTTGGCTTGGTGAAAGCTCAAATAATCGGCTTTCGTAGCCCAGATAATTGACCTTTATACGACTTGTTTTTCCTTGATTAATTTCCAAACTAAAAAAACCAAATTCATTGGTAATCGTAGATGAGGCATAATCAGGTACGGTATGCAAAGTAGCCCCAATGAGTCGTTCTCCGCTTATGCTGTCCTGTACGTAACCGGCGAGTGTTATTTTTTGGGCTTGAATTTGACAGAAAAAAAATAAGCAAAAAAATAGGGTAAAATGTGTTCGTTTATTCATTAATCTAATTTGATAATTTGAGTGTTTATACCCGCAAAAACTCCAAGTCCACCTTCTACATTTGAGTACATGGGCGTAGGTTCGGGAGCGAAAATGACCCGTTGAAAATCCTCTAAAATCGCATCACTAACATCTGCAATACCTTCGCCCACTCGCTGCGTATAGCGGTGACGTGTCCAGCTTTTCTGCGATTGATAATAGGCTTTGCTCACATTTCTAAAGAGTAAATAAGTGCCGTCTTCTTCAAGACCAAAGGGCTTACCTAACATCGGAATAGTACGGATTGCAGTGCTTATAAAGTTTTGCTCAAAATTTACAGATTCACCATCAAATAATTCATCAGAGAAGTACATTGTCCAAGGCTGAAAGTCTTGATCACCTTCATTACTCAGTATCGTGTTGGGTTGATAAGGGAAAGCACGAACTCTGATATAAAAAGAGTCTGCAAGAGAAAAATCATTCCAGCTAAATACAAATAACTCATAGTAATTTTTTTGATTGGGTGGGTCTGTAAACTGTACACTAAGCCGATTGACATTGTCACCATGTTCATCCACAAACCCTGCGCTGCCAAAGGTGCCATCATTATAGACAAAAGAGCGAGTCGGTATGCTATCAGTTGCGACGAGTGTGTCTCCTTCGGGGAATACTGCCATCGCCGAGAGTACGCTACTTGTCTGTACTAATAGGTCAGGTATCGCGCAATATCCGTCTTCATCAGGTGATGTTTCTGCAACTAATTCACCATCTTGCCAAAAAAATACCTGTGCATCTTCGGGTGTGTTGATTTGTTCTGAAAGTGGATTGGCAGTATAGGTTAATCGAAAAACAGAAGGATAGCCACCAACGGAGAATATGCCGTTCATAACAGGAAGTTGGACATCAGTTCCATTTTGTAGCGTGATTTCTTTTACACAAGCTGTCAGACAGATAAATAGTGAGACAATAAGAAGAATATAATGCGCTTTGATTGTTTTCATTCGTATCAATTTAGGAGAAATGACTGACCGGAATCCTAAAGATTCCGGTCAGTTGGTCTATTTATTTATATAACGAAAATATCTGGTCGCTTATTCTTCATATTCAAAGTCAAACGATGTGCCGTTATACGTTGAAGTTAGGATACCATCCATAAAAAAGGCATTTGAAAAGTAACCGTAACCTTCGGGCCAGTCACCATCTGCCGACCAAAGACCGTGAGGTGTCTGGTTGAAAAATCCGTTATTGGTAGAAAGATAAGAGGCAGAATGTGGTGATGTCGGACAAGGGTAGTTAGGATTTCCCGTACAACTATATGAAGGAATATTATTAGTGAAAAACGTAGAAGTCAATCCGCAGAGATTGCCGTCATAAAGTGAGTACTGATACCACCATTGATTCGTAAAAGAAAATGAAGGAGAGTAACTTGAAGTATATCTCCATTTACCCCAAAAGTTTTTCTTTTGTGCTTCGGTTCGTACTGTATGAACTACCCGCAGATATTTCGCACAATCAGTATCTATCAAACCATATTGTGGATATGACTGACCATCAAGCCATACTTTGAATCGCCTTCTATTTCCATCTGATGTCCAATTGTTATTTACTGTCCAGTTATGCTCCATAGCTTTTTCGTTAATTGTATTTTTATCTACTATAGAAACAACAAATGTATCGTCAATATGAGTGTCTTTGATAGCATCTAACTGCGGAATTTTTGCAAAATCCCCATCCAAGATAATTTTGAAACCCTCATTTGTGTATTGATAAATCTTATTTTCCATCTTTACGAATCCATCTAAGTTGAGTATCGATGCCATAGATGGATCAATCACAGCATAACCGAAGTAGCTTGTACCGTCATTATCCTTTATGATTTTGATGACTCCTCTGTCCATCATCTCTTTATATATCTCGGAGTTAACCTCAGGCATATCTCTGTATTTTTTTTGTTCGTCTAAGGGAAGACTCTCATAGTAATCACTTATGGCATCTTCTGCCGCTATTACGGCATTGAAGGCACCATAAATAGTGCTTACACCTGTTTGCACTTCCCATTGATTAAAGTCTTCTATTGACAGTGAGCGTAATTCTACAAGAGTTAAGTCCATATCTTCTCGACTTTCAAATACGAGCATACCGTTTTCTACGGTAAATTTTTGGTCAACATTACTATCTGCGACCGTTTCCAAAATACTGTCAGATTTATTACAAGAAGTCAAATAAATCCCAAATGCGCTCAAAGTCAGCGCGATTAGCATAATTTTTGCTAATTTTGTCATAATAATTTTATTATTAATAAAGTAATTGCAGTTTGCTAAAGCGAACTGCGTTGTTTTGTTTCGCCGTGTCATTCTCGTTCCATGAGAAAGGCACGGTATTTTTTTGTAGGTATTCGTCTGTCTATTTGAGGTGGCGGACGGGCATAGGAATTTTTCTCCATTATTAATATGGTTTATGTGTTAAGAAATAAATATACAAATCCTATTAGCATGACGTATTATGTGTCATACTTTTAGTATTGTGGTATCGAAATGTTGTTGGACTGTAGTAGTTTTCCATTATCCGTAGCCGTCTTTTTATCCTAACCCAGAGAACGGATTAGAACGGATTAGAACGGATTAGAACGGATTAGAACGGATTAGAACGGATTATTAATTAGTGTTTTATTTATATGCGATAAAGACAAGTGTTTTTCTTCGATATAAAAATATTTTTGTGACTTTTTAAATTAAAACTTTTACCACAAAAAAATCTTCTACCAAACAGGCGGCGAATTGGACAGAAAATACAAGCAAATCCACACACCTCCAATCATTTTTTCCTAACTTTGAACACCGTAAAACGATTTTGCAAATCGTTCCCCACATACAAAGAACGATTTACAAAATCGTTTTACGACATTTACAAAAATCAATACAAAAGCATGAAAAATAAACAAATACTACTCCTCACATCTCTCTTGCTCTGGTCGCTCGTCTCCCACGCGCAAGAAAAACCAAAATGGGACGTAAACAACCCACCCGGCAACTGGCGCACCGTAGAATTTAGCGTAGATGAAGGCACATGGATGAACTTGGATGTACATCCGAATGGCTCGGAAATCGTCTTTGATTTATTGGGCGATATATACACTGTGCCGATGTCGGGCGGTGCGGCTACGCCTGTGCGGACGGGCATTGCTTATGAAGTGCAACCGCGATACAGCCCTGACGGTCAACAGATTTGCTTTACCAGCGATGCGGGTGGTGCGGACAATATTTGGGTAGCCAAGCGCGATGGGTCGGATGCCAAACAGGTCACGAAAGAGGAGTTTCGATTGCTCAATAATCCGATATGGATGCCTGATGGCAAAACGCTCGTATTTTAATGCGATTGGTTATTTAGGTAATCAAGAAGAATAAATAAACTCATAATTTACCTATATGATAAAAGTGTATCTGAAAACCTACTGAAAATTGTAAAACCGACCACTCACCATATCTAATTTTATCCGTTGTAGCATACTCAAAATTAATCTGATTTTCAAGGGCGATATGAGGTGTGAGAAATATGGCGAGTCCTATTCCCGGACGAATAAGGGTTTCTCTCGGACTTACAAAGCTGTTGCTGCTTCCATCTCCATTGTAAAAGAATTCCTGAAAAGAGGTAAAAATGACTTCGGTATTGATGTAAGGGCTGATTTTTTTTGGAGTTTTGATGTAATATCGAAGGAACGGACCATAGCCTGTTTGTAACGTAGCTTCTCTAAATCCGATTTTTTGATAATCTACCAAGACGATTGCACCTGCGTGGAGATGTTTTATCGGAAAATAACCGACTTTAGGTTGTATTAGGAAGTGGTTGAGTGCACCGGCGGTGGTTCCCATATCTACACCTAAGTTAAATGAACCGCCTACCGTCCAAGTGTTGCGGTTGATTTGTGCATTTGCTGTTGTATAAATTACTGCAAAACAAAGAATTATGAATGTATTTTTTCTTAAAAAAAACATATTTATTAATAGTTTATGGTGACGTAATACGGACATTCTTGTCCGTTTATAGTTCTATAATAACAACATCTTGGTTGTATGCAAGCACCGTTCCGTAGCCACCGAGAACATTGGTAAAAGTAGGCGGAGGTACGCCAAATCCGGGGTCAGGCGCACCGTCGTTCAATTTTACATCTTCATAAAATGCCGCTGAAATAGACCGCAATGTGAAATATATCTGACCGTTCTCCCAATCTTCCGCAGGGAATATCCTGTCATCAAATCGAATGGCAGTGAAGGACTTGGTTTCACCATTCAGACAGACATCTTCAAAGGTATTATCATTGACCAATGAACAACCTAAATCGCCTTGGGAGAATAAATTTTCGGGAAAATAATGCCATCGGTCTCTATCTTCACGGTCTCCCCACAGGTCAACTTCATAAAAATTGGTTTGATTACCGTCATCAGTAAAACTAAAGTCCAATACCATTTCTTCATTTTGCTCATAAAAATTAAAATCATTTATTGCTACAAAATCCGGGATGGTTTCAGGAATACTTTCTACGTCAGAGAAGTCAGAATGACTGACTTTGAAGTGGTAGGATTTTCCGGGAACGGGACGTAATTCATTAACTGACACAAAAAAACTACTGTCTGCGTATTCCAGTATTTCTACGAAATTATTATTTTCATACAGCTCTACACGGGCATCAGGCAGTGTAAGTTCGTCCGGCAATACAAGGTCAAAAGTTCCATACGACTTACTGACAGATACTTTGATAATATTATCGGGAGTGAGCTGGGCAAAAAGAACAATTTTTTCTCCTTCAAACGGGAATTGCTCCTCAAAAGGAATTTCTTTTGTACAAGCTGAGAAGATAATAATTGTAAAAAATAAATATTTTAATATTTTCATTTTAGTATTTGATGTTGTAACTAATAGAAGGAAGCAATGGAAGGAAACCTTGTAGATACAGTGTTTTGCTTGTGCTAACTACTTCATAAGGACCTCCGTCAATGGAGACATATGTTGAACCTTGTCGTACTTGTAAGTATAGAGGATTAGCGCGGTTGTAAGCATTATATAATCCAATATTCCATTGTGCTTCTCTGCCCCTTTTTGTTTTTTTGTCAAAAGCAAAATTAATATCAAGACGGTGGTTATCGGGCATGCGGTAGTTGTTTCTTGAGCCATAATGTTCCTGCGGAGCATAATAACCGGCTTCAAAATTGATGTTATTGTTGTAATTATAATAATTTGCAGTAGGCAGAGTAATCGGGCTGCCCGTAGTATAAATCCAAGCCCCTGAAAAGCTGACTTTTTTTCCAAGTCTATAATTCAATACAACAGCAGCATCATGTCTGCGGTCATAAGCTGCGGGATAGGTGTGTCCATTATTAATCAATTCAAATTGACGATTATTCCATGAGAGGGTGTAGGCAAGCCAACCATTAAGTCTGCCCCGTTTGCGATGTAGGAAAAACTCCAATCCGTAAGCTGTCCCCTCACCGCCCGTTTCTACCCGTTCTTCCCAACTACTATCCACACTAAAAAATGAACTTGAACTTGCCAAATAATCAATCACATCATACATTTTTTTATAATATCCTTCTACGGAAATATCAAAGTGTTGTTTGGGAAATGACTTGCCGATACCTGCTGCTGCTTGCCATGCACGTTGTGGGGGGACATTGGCGGTAGCAGGCACCCATATATCGCTACCTGGCACACCCGCAGGACCAAGACCGCCCGTGAGTAAATGAATGTACTGTTGCATATAGCTGTACGAACTTTTTAATGCCCAATCACCTATTAAAAAGCGTGAAGAAATACGCGGTTCGGGCGATAGATACCATTTATCTTCTACAGCAAAAGCTGCGCCGCGAAATCCTGCATTGATTTTCCACCATTTGGTCAGACTGATGTCGTCTTCTGCATATACAGCAAACTCTCCGGCAGGTGTTTTGAAGTCATTCACCACCTCAAATCCGTCAGTATCAATGGTTCTATTACGACTAAAACTTGGACGGTAATGATGGTAAATCCCCGTAGCTCCAAATCGTATGTAATGCGCTGGATTTGGCAAAAAATCTATATCGGCTTTCAGTGACCAATCTCGTACAAGGGAAGAAAATCGGTAAGTATCAGTTCTGTCAGAATAAATTTCTTTCACCCGAAGCCCTGATTTGTATTGCGAATAATTGAGCATAAATTTACCGAACATCTTGGGCGTGAATATGGCATTATAGCGCATCGTTCCGGTGACATTGCCCCACGACAAGCGCGACTTTGTTATGGGCGTGTAACTAAAATCAGAGTTTCCTAAATAATCATTTCCTGCGTAAAGACTAAAGTATAACTGTTGCTTGTCGTTGAATCTGTGGTTGATTTTGGCATTGAAGTCATACATATTATATATTGATACCTCACTATTACCACTTCCACCCGTAGCTAATGGCAACGCAAGCAAACCAATATAATTGACACGTCCGGCTAAGAGGTAGGAAGTTTTTTCATTGATAGGACCATTGATGGTGTAACGTGAAGAAATCAGTCCGACACCGAGTTCATGTTCTGTTTTTTCCGTATTACCTTCTTTCATCGAAATATCCAATACAGATGATAATCTGCCACCATAACGTGCCGGAAAACCGCCTTTGATGAGTTCGGCATTTTTCAAGGCATCGGTATTAAATACCGATACAAAACCAAATAGGTGAGAGACATTATATACTGTTGCACCATCTAATAGAATCAAATTTTGGTCAGGCGTACCACCGCGTACCAATAAACCAGCCGTTCCTTCCATACCTGTACTCACGCCGGGCGTTAGCGCAAAGGCTTTTAGTACATCAGGTTCGCCAAATAAGGCAGGGACGCTTTCTATTTGTTGCATCGGTAGTCTGACGGTACTCATACGGGTGTTGTTTTGGAGGAGTCCTTCACCTGCTTTTGGGGCGGTTACGACTACTTCGTCCATCGTTTCTATGTCAAGGCTGATATGGATAGTAGTATCAGATTGTAACCGTAAATATCGGGTGTAATTTTGATAGCCGACATAAGCGGATTTGAGTTCGACCTCTCCCGCAGGAAGGGTAAGGCTGTAGAAGCCGTATTCATTGGTGGTCGTGCCTTTGTAGCTATTGGCTTGATAGATATTGGCATGGATGAGTGCCTCGCCCGTAGTTGCATCGGTGACGTAGCCTGTGATGGTGTGGGTTTGGGCATTTACCACAAAACAATAAAATAGCAATAAGGTGATTCCTGTAAATTTAGTCTTGTAATTTCTCACTTTGATTCTCATAAAACGTACAATAAGTTTTTAAGATTACCGAACTATGGATATAGACTTGGTAATTACCATTTAGAACTATAATCAACATCCAAAGTCTGGTAATCTGAATTAAAATTTAACGAGAGTATTCGTTAAATACACTGCTAATAACACTCAATTAGGTGTTGGGAATCCTCGTAACTAGTATTAAAATGTCTGTTACCGTTCCAATGCCCTTCAAATTCTAAATCAAAATTAAGCCATACACCGGGACTTCCCACAGCTCCTATATTTTCTTGATAGAATACTGTTGCTAAAAAACCTTCGTTGTTGGTTCTCTTTTTACTTTCACCAGAATAAAAGAATATATCCGTAGATCCGGGTGCAGTAAATGATTGCCATGCACGAAAATCAGTTGCTCTGGATTCGACCCACCCAGACCAGTTGTTATCGTACCATGCAATAAACTGCCTTTGTTTTCTGGCACTTATAGTCACATGATGAAATACTGTGTTGCCAACTGGGTCAAGCGTAATTCTTCCTTGTATTCTACGAGCTTTCTTTTTTGCTGAAGATACTTTATGAGTTTTATCTCCGTTGCAGTCCTCTCTCATAGTAAGACCACCGTCACTATTTGTTGTGAGTATGCGATTGTGATTATGAGACTCAACTACCACATTGAGACTTGGATTACTTGAATTTATATCTTCAAGAGTGGTCAATTTATCAACATCACCGTCCTTGATGATTTTTACTACATCGTAGTTGTACTTATGAATTTCATCACCTATTTGATAAACGCCTCTATGATTGATTAAGGTAGCCAAAATATCACTTTCAATGGTACGTACAGCTTCCATATCCTCACCTTCCCCTATGAAGGTGAAAATATCTTTGTATTCATTAGATACTCGTCTTTGAGATGCCATTGTAATTTTTTGCTCATCTGTAAGATTCTCCATTGTCTCCCAATAAGCTGTATGCAGCGACTTATAGCCATACTTTTCCTCAAACTCATCAAGATTCCCGTTTCGCATGTACTGGACTACTTCATTTCTTGCTGCGTCTAATGCGGCTTCATTTTCAAAGTGGAGCCATCCATGTTCTGACAATTTAAATTCTTGTGGTGACTGCTCAACAGTATTTTCGGTAGTTGTTTCAAGGATTTCAGACTGACTACAAGAAGTCAAATAAATCCCAAATGCGCCCAAAGTCAGCGCGATTAGCATAATTTTTGCTAATTTTGTCATAATAATTTTATTATTAATAAAGTAATTGCAGTTTGCTAAAGCGAACTGCGTTGTTTTGTTTCGCCGTGTCATTCTCGTTCCATGAGAAAGGCACGGTATTTTTTTGTAGGTATTCGTCTGTCTATTTGAGGTGGCGGACGGGCATAGGAATTTTTCTCCATTATTAATATGGTTTATGTGTTAAGAAATAAATATACAAATCCTATTAGCATGACGTATTATGTGTCATACTTTTAGCATTGTGGTATCGAAATGTTATTGGCTTGTAGTAGTAACTCCCGTTGTCTGTATCCTTGTTTGCCGTTTTTCAAGTGTAAATCAATCCCCGTTTTTAGTTTTAATCCCTTTTGGATTAGAACGGATTAGAACGGATTAGAACGGATTAGAACGGATTAGAACGGATTAGAACGGATTAGAACAGATTATTAATTAGTGTTTTATTTATATGCGATAAAGATAAGTGTTTTTCTTCGATATAAAAATATTTTTGTGATTTTTTAAATTAAAACTTTTACCACAAAAAAATCTTCTATCAAACAGGCGGCGAATTGAACAGAAAATACAAGCAAATCCACACACCTCCAATCATTTTTTCCTAACTTTGAACACCGTAAAACGATTTTGCAAATCGTTCCCCCACATACAAAGAACGATTTACAAAATCGTTTTACGACATTTACAAAAACAAATACAAAAGCATGAAAAATAAACAAATCTTACTCCTCACGTCTCTCCTTCTCACATCTCTCGTCTGCTTCTCCCAAGAGAAGCCCGAATGGGACGTAAACAACCCACCCGGCGACTGGCGCACCGTAGAATTTAGCGTCGATGAAGGCACATGGATGAACTTGGATGTACATCCGAATGGCTCGGAAATCGTTTTTGATTTATTGGGCGATATATACACCGTGCCGATGTCGGGCGGTGCCGCTACGCCTGTGCGGACGGGCATTGCGTATGAGGTGCAACCACGATACAGCCCTGACGGTCAACAGATTTGCTTTACGAGCGATGCGGGTGGTGCGGACAATATTTGGGTGGCAAAGCGCGATGGGTCGGATGCCAAACAGGTGACGAAAGAGGAGTTTCGATTGCTCAATAATCCGATTTGGATGCCTGATAGTGAGTACCTTGTGGCACGAAAACACTTTACATCGGGTCGCTCATTGGGTGCGGGCGAATTGTGGATGTATCACAAATCCGGCGGCGCAGGTTTGCAACTCACCAAGCGCAAAAATGACCAGCAAGACCTCAACGAACCCGCCGTTTCGCCCGATGGCAGATACGTCTATTACAGCGAAGATATGTACGAAGGCGGTTATTTTCAATACAATAAAGACCCGAACAATCAGATATATGTCATCAAGCGATTTGACCGCGAAAAAGGCGAAACGAAGACCATCATTTCGGGTCCTGGTGGCGCGAGTCGTCCGCAGGTATCGCCTGATGGGTCGAAGCTGGCTTTTGTGCGTCGCGTGCGGACAGAAACGGTGCTTTTTATACACGATTTGGAGACGGGCGAAGAGTGGCCCCTCTTCGATGGATTGAGCAAAGACCAACAGGAAGCATGGGCGATTTTTGGCGTTTATACGGGCTACGATTGGACACCCGATAATCAAAATATCGTAATATGGGGCAAAGGAAAAATCTGGAAAGTGAATGTCGCCAGTGCAAAAGCTACGGAAATTCCCTTTACAGTCAATGCCAAACACCAACTCGCCGAAACCGTCCGTTTTGACCAAAAAGTGGACTCCGACAAATTTACGGTGAATGTCATCCGACAAGCCCGTACATCGCCCGACGGCAAGACGCTCGTATTTAATGCGATTGGTTATTTATGGAAAAAAGACCTACCAAATGGCAAACCAAAACGCCTCACCACGAGCCAAGATTTTGAGTACGAACCCGCCTTTTCACCGGACGGAAAAAGCATCGTTTACGCCACTTGGAATGACGAAAATCATGGCGCGATTTACAAATTATCATTAAGCGGAAGGGCAACACCTGTCAAGAAACCTCTTATATATCTTTAAGTAATTCTGATAAAGAAAAGTCCAGTGCAGTGACGATTTCATGAAGTTTAGAAATAGAAATATTAACCTTACCTGATTCTACCTTGCGAATATAAGAAGGGTCTGTCTCTACCTTATAAGATAGTTGTGCTTGGGTCAGATCAAGGCTTCTTCTCCTTGATTTTAATCTCTGCCCAATAGTGACTAATATACCTACTTTTTTCACACGACAATGAAAGCGAGATTTTTTTGTAAATAAAAGGTCAAGTTTGACCGCTTTTAAAATATTTTTCTATCTTTGTATCTAATTATTTAACATAGGCTTCAATTTTAACATTGTATAGCCGTAAAGAATAGCTATGAAATTATTATTTAGTTACAAAGCCTTATGTATAGTTCTTTTACTTTCCCTTGGTTTTATCAACATGAGTTTCTCATCAAAGGAGAAAACTCCTACCATTGTAAATCACGTTGACTTAGTAGTAGTCGATGAGGAATCCAATTTTAATCAACTCGGTCCAACGGCAGCAGTGAGACATGCCGTAGCGTACACTAGAGCAGTTGTACAAAACACACGAGTTCTGATTCAAGATTTACAAGTACAAGAGATGCTGAATGTAGGATTAGGTAGAGTGGATACTCCCGGTGATACCTACTCTCATGAGGTTTCAGAAGAAGAAAGAAATCTTCGGATAGCTATGTTAGATTAATCGGTTGATATTCGATGCTTTCTAAGCAGCATGCATTCTTATGAGTGTATGCTGTTTTATTTTTTCACAAATATGATATTTTCTCTTCCAAATTAGCTAAGGTCATGCAAGAGTTAGTTAGATTTAAATTTATTTTGGTATTCTTTGCTTTTACCACCTACTGGTCGGCAACAATTCTATTCATCCTTCCTGAAAATTACATTACAATATCACTATTGCCGTACAAAAAGGCTTTTGACACTGTTTTTTTTCAAAAATGGGGTTTTTTTGCGCCACCTCCCAAATACAATGATAGATTATATTATACATATTTTGACAAGTCTGGTAATTCTTCCACATATGAAGTACTAGAACCACTTGCCAAAAAGAAAAGTACATCTTCTCCATTCAACGCTGATATCGAGTTGATTGAATATATCATCAGTAATTCATTAAATGCGATTAATGGCAATCTTCATGAGGTTTTTAAGAAAAATAAAGCGACTACATTCATAGAGACATCTACGCTATCCGATAAACAATTAGATTCGCTGAATAGATTGATTATAACTAGCAGTTACTCATATCAATCTATAGTAAATTATGGAAAATACATCCATGAAGACCTTGATTTACAACACACTTCTAACTATATGATTATTAGCTTTGGACGAAAAAATATACCAAAATTTGTTAATAGATTTGGTGAGGGAAAAGATTTAATAACCTTTATCAGCGACACAATAAGTACTTCGAATTATAATTAATTCTTTAAAGAACGCAAGTTATTCTAGCGAGTATGCTCTATGCCTATCATTGTGTAGAGTTTTTATATGCCTCATTGCCCTCAGAAATATTTTTGTTAGCCTACCTCTCTTTGAAACCCTTTATTCAGGCACATCATTCTGGGTAACTTCTGATATATTATATGGCTTTTCGTTTTTAGACTCATATTCAGGTATAATTCGCAGTAATGCTAAGATAGTAATATTTCTCTATACTACTTCACTAATACTCTATGTGTTTGGCGTGGGCAGAAGGTACATAGCCATAATGACATTTATCTTATTTGATTTAATTCAGAGGATGTCCTATATAACATTGAACGGAGGAGATAATTTACTAAAGTTTATTTTCCTTTACCTATGCTTCGCAGATTCATTTAGATATTTATCAATTAAAAAATCTAAGCCAAACTTCACTCAAATAAGTGATGCTCCTAATCTTAGTATTTTTATAAATAATTTGGTCGTTTTATCTATCAAAATACACCTGTGTTGTGCATATCTATTATCAACATTTTACAAATTAAACACAGAAGTTTGGTTTAATGGATTAGCTACTTATTACACACTATCTGTTGAACGATTTCAAGGAACTCCTTGGAATCAAATTTTAGCAAAGAATGGATTTTGGGTCACAATCACAACATATAGCACGTTAGCAATTGAATTATCATTTCCTTTTCTAGTGTGGTTTCGTCAAACCAAGCTATTTATCACAGTAGCGACTATCGTACTTCATTTTGGAATATTCATATTTATGATGATATATGATTTTCAAATAATATTTATATTTCTGCACATATTTTTCTTTAATGATAATGATATTAAGTCCTTGTGGATTTTATTAAAAAACAAACTTACCACTATTTTTAGCTAAAACTACTAAATTTACACGATTATGAAGTTCACTAAAAAACTTATATTTGATATAGCTGTAGTATCAGCAGCATCTTCGATAGCAGTCCTAATTGTTTCATATCTCATCCTGATAAGGATGTACAGAGATTCATATACGGAAAATGAAGTACTCGGTTTTATGCTAATACCTTTCTCAGCTTTCATCATATTATTTCCTATAATAGGAGTAATAGTTGCTAAATTATTACCAATTGAAGAACCCCCCAAAGGTCTCAAACAGAGATTAATATGGTTATGTCTAGTATTTTCTTTTTCAATCATAGTATTATTAATTTTAGATTATGCTATGTACCTCATTAATACAGATATGTTTTATGAAATGGGAGAAGCGTTGGATAAACTTATTGGAACTGAAGATACAAAAGATTCGATAGGAATGTTTCCAATGATGATACAAGGCTACCTACAGAACCTAATTGGTTTGTTTATTGGATGTTTAATTTTATCATTAACAGTGAAAATAAAAAATCATGGACAAGAAGAAAAAGAATAACACATTAATATTCATAGCTTTGCTCATCTTAATTTTGATAACTGCGGTAGTGCTAGAAATACGTTGGCTTATTCCTATCGCTAATATCGCGCTTGTATGGAAATCCGTAGCATATTTAATTAGTTAGATACAAAAAATACAAGCAAATCAACATTGACAAAACAGAAGAAAAAACGCTCTTTACGGCGAAATATGCGCGTGGATTTACTCCAAGTCCCGACAATAAATGGGTGGCATTTACGGAGTTGTTTAAGGTCTATATCGCTGCCATGCCGCAGACGGGTAAGGCATTTGAATTGAGCAAAGACACCAAAGCCGTGCCTGTGCAACAGGTCGCAAAAGATGCGGGCATTAACCTGCATTGGTCGGCGGAAAGTGATGCCTTGAATTGGACGCTCGGCGAGGAGTATTTTACTGCCCGACTCACCGACCGTTTTTTGTTTTTGGAAAATGCAGCCGACAGCATACCGCCGATGGATAGCGTGGGTTTACGCATTGGTTTAGAGGTCGATACGGATAAGCCGAAAGGTGCAATCGTCTTTCAAAATGCGCGAATTATCACGATGAATGACAAGGACGAAGTCATCGAAAACGGCACTATCGTAGTTGAGGGCAACCAACTCACTTACGTAGGCGCGAGTGCGGATGCGCCCATGCCCAAAGGCGCGAAAATCATTGATGCGGAGGGCAAAACTATCATGCCCGGCTTGGTGGATGTCCACGCCCACCTCAACACTTGGCGACAGGGGCATAGTCCGCAAAAATAGTGGTCGTACTACGCCAATCTCGCCTACGGAGTCACCGCCACGCACGACCCTTCTTCCAATACCGAAATGGTGTTTTCGCAATCTGAAATGGTGAAAGCGGGGCATCTCGTCGGACCGCGCATCTATTCTACCGGAACGATTTTGTACGGTGCAGACGGCGATTTTAAGCAAGTCGTCAATAGCCTCGAAGATGCTCATTCTGCCATGCGCCGGATGAAGGCTTTTGGTGCTTTTTCGGTCAAAAGTTATAATCAGCCGCGCCGCAACCAGCGTCAACAGGTCATCGAAGCGGCTCGCAAGCACGGGATTATGGTCTATCCCGAAGGCGGCTCTTTCTTTTTTCATAATATGTCGATGGTCGTGGACGGACATACGAGCGTGGAGCATAACCTCCCCGTCGCGCCCCTCTACGACGACGTTATCCAACTCTGGAAACGCACCGAAACGGGCAATACACCAACCCTTATCGTCAACTACGGCGGCGTGAATGGCGAGTATTATTGGTATCAAAAAACCAATGTGTGGGAGAAGGAACGCCTCTTGAGTTTTACGCCTCGCGCTGTCGTGGATTCGCGCTCGCGCCACCGCACCATGATACCCAACGAGGAATACGAAAACGGTCATATTCTCACTTCAAAATCTTGTAAAAAGCTGAATGACAATGGTGTAAATATGTGCCTCGGTTCGCATGGGCAGCTACAAGGCTTGGGCGCACACTGGGAACTTTGGATGCTGCATCAGGGCGGTATGAGCAATCTCCAAGCCCTCCGCGCCGCCACTATGAACGGCGCAAAATACATCGGCATGGACGCAGAAATCGGCTCACTCGAAACGGGCAAACTCGCCGACCTCATCGTACTGGACAAAAATCCGCTGGACGATATTCAAAACACCGAATTTGTCCGCTATACAATGGTGAATGGCAGACTCTACGACGCAGCCACGATGAACGAAATTGGCAATCGTGACCTGCCACGAGGTAAGTTTTATTGGGAGCAAAATAAGTATTCGAGCAATTTTCCTTATCATCAATTGACGAGGAGTTTTATGAGGCCTACTTGTGGGTGTCATGGGGTGCATTGATACCTTAGCACAGGCATCTTGCTTGTACACATGTATAAGCAAGATGCTCTACATATATCGCGGAATAACCGACTAAAACTCATAACTCAATCCAATCAAATTATTCAATTGATAAGGACTATGTTTTGAAAAATACCCCGCTAATCCAACTTCAGCGAATATATTCAGATTCCATGCAACGCGAAACTTTGTTTGAATATCTAATTTACCACCAAAATTATTATATTTATTAACATCAGTCTTTTCCTCCCAAGGAGTTCCATCAGGAAGAAGTATTGAAAACAAATGTACCACTTCACCACCATCACGGTAACTGATACCTGCCTTACCTATTATTTTTATTCTGTTTGATGTAAATTGTTTGTACCAACTTATCGAAAAGTCATTGAATTCTCGTCGTATAATTTCATCCGGTGTATTATTTGGCGAAAATGGGGCGTAAACCAACCACATATTTTTGTAGTCAATTGATAAACCACCTGTTTTGGTTAATAATCTTGAGTACCCGAAATATGTTGGGGGAGGTATGCGGCGTTTTCCTATAATAACTGTGTGAAACATGTAAGGTGTTTCGTCAAAATAGTATATTGAAGGTAGTCCTATCCTTATTTCATTTTTTTTCTGTGCTTGTGTGGAAATACACAAGCACAGAAAAACGACTGATAATAATATTCGCATCGTTTTATAATTTTATAAATGAAGCGGTTTGGAAATAGTTATTTCCTGAAACCTTTATGTAATACATACCGGGAAGTAACTGGTCAATATTCAATACTTTTTGTGTGGTTTTAGTAGATTTTTCCATGATAGTTTTACCATCAATACTCACTACTTCAATTCTTTTTTCATCGCCAAGTCTATCGGGAATATTGATTGTAAGTTGAGTATCTGCAGGATTAGGAGATATCGATATATTCTGTTGAATTTGTATTCTGGGTGCTATCTCACCACACTCCCTACCGTAGCCGCAATCATACATAGTTATTTGAATATCGTCCGTTCCTCCTGTCGATGAAGTCACTGATATGGTAAATGTGCCAGGAAAGAAGGCGGGAGGGAAACCAAAATGATCTATGGTAAGTGTATTATTACCTGTACCTGAAATAGTGACTCCCCATTGTGGTGGATAATCCCATGTGAAAGTGCTGCCAAAAAAGTCGGTAGCTGTGTATGTGTAATTGAAAGGTGTCGGAGAGCCAAAGCAGACAGTGTCATCTCCTACTACAATTGTACTGCATTCTCCCACATTACCTACACCGCAAGCAGCCCATGCATTTGTAGTTTGTATATGTTCAAAAGAGCAATTTCCAAACAGCACACGAGCCGCCCAAACTGCTGCTTCACGTGCATCAGCGTACTGTGAACTACTCTGTATATTATTAACAAAGCTGTAATAAACAATTCTCTCAGCATCACTGATACCTATACCTTGAACATCTGTACCGTTATGAACGTCACCTTGAGATAATAAGAAAAACCAAAAATTTTGTACACCACAGTTGATATGTTCCCCTCCATCATCTTCCACACCAAAATACCATCTTGGTCCTAAATAAGTGTCTGGCAGACCAATGGGGTCTCTATCTGATATCTCAAATGTAGGTATGACAGATCCGGGATCTTCAAGTGAACGAATTACACACGCATCTTCGCCTATTGTCCAGTCACTTACTGTTCCCTCGGTATATCTCTCTACCAAAAAGCCAAAAATATCAGCAAAAGACTCGTTGAGTGCACCCGGCTCGTTTTGACCTAATAATTGAGGTTTAAATCTGTTTATCCCATGAGTAAATTCGTGACCTGCAATATCAATAGTTGCAGTATTGTTAATGGAAGAACTACAAGCACCAAACCTAATATACTGATTACCACGACCATCGTGGAATTGCCCTGCCCCAGTAGCAGCAAAATATTCTGCTGAAACCCTTACCTGCCCTCCATCACCATCAAAGCCATTTCGTCCATGTACATATTTAAAATAATCCCATGCCTGACTAACAGCCCAATGAGCAGTAGTGGAAGGTGCATCACTAGCATCCCATACGTCATTATTATCAGTAACTTCATCAGTTGGTTTCCATCTTCTTGCCTGATATTTTTTTGTATGTATATTTCTACCATTGTTATTCGTTCTAAGGCGATGATTATAAGAAAAACCTCCACGCCACTGGGTATCTATAGTCTGGGTTCCGTAGTAAAGTGTGGATGCAGGTCCATCTCCGTGTTCGGTCGATTCTAATGAGACATTGCCTGTATGAGCATCAACGAATGCTTTAACTAATGCATTAGGAGTGATTGCTTGAATAAAAAACTCCCAAGATAATCTGTAATTTTCTCTACTAAATCCCTCATCCGATATGCGTTTGATTATTAGTGTACCTTCTGGGTAATAAGTTGCCCCTCTATCACCTAACTCTTCTTTTATTGAACGTTCCCATTCTAAATCTTGCCAAGCGTACCGTTCCGCACCGATTTCTTCGAGTGCTGCTTCAAGTGCCTCTCTTTCATCTATACTTGGGCTTGTATTAATATCCAAATTCTCTACGATTTTACCGTGAGCAACTTCAAGCCTACATTCATTCTTGAAATGTTCAGAGTATTCTGCTCCTTCTACTTTGATACCTTTGTAATACTGTTGATAACGATTATGTGAGTAACCGTATTCGTCATCCCATGTTTTTGTGATAACCATTTCATCGTGATTATTCAGTCCGGTTGCCGTTCTGTGAGTCGTAAATAAATCGCCGGGAGCAATAGTCGTATTGGGTTTGAAATACAGCCAACCTGCATCTGCCACTCGCTCTGTTTGAGAACGAATAACATTATTATCCTCTCGTAAAATACTTTGTGTGGATTGTGCCACAAGTGATGTAAGGCTTATCAAGCACGAGATAAGCAAAATAAATAATTTTTGATACTTTACTTTGTTCATTTTTTGTAATTTTGTCATAATTCAAAAATAAGTGATTTTGTAGTTCCTTTTTTAAAGCTGAACTACGATAGCTTATTTCGCCGTGTTCTTCTCCTTCCCGAGAAGGCACGGTGTGTTTTTTTAGTTTATAGAGCTAAGTATAAGCCTATTTTTTACGCTTTAATTTCAAATTAGCACCTAATGAGACATAGTGATACTTCCCTGTAATTGTCTGCTGTACCGAATTTGTTTTATAGGTAAAATCAGAACTAAACATGTCTGAGGGGGAGAAATAAAATAAGCTGACCAACTCAATATCTCGATTCTTTATTTTTGTTGAATAACTTATCCCTAAATTTATCCCTGCATACAGAATGAATGGATATTCCTCAACCTCAAGTATAACGGACGGGATATTTGTCTCATCTACCTGCCCATTTCTGGTAGAGGTAGTTTGTGTCAATGCTGCGTACTGATTTGTTGATATATAGAAGCCGAATAATGGACGAATTTTACCGATTGAATAATAGGATAAAAAGGATAAATCCGCTGACAATACCTCATGGTTGATAGAAGTTTTTAACGTTCCACCAGTTGAAGGAATAACAAGCCTATTTGATAAAACGACTTTTTTTTCACCTAAACTTAAATTCAATCGAAATTGGAATGCTGAATTTATATTTAAATCAAAAAAAGAGTTAATTCTTGGAAGGTGTGCTATATCAGGCTTAAAAAAACTATCATCGAATTGATTTTTATCTTCATGTATGAAGAAGTGGGTGCTGTATGACAAACCTAACTCCCAACTAAACTTAGTCTGTCCTATTGCTTGTGTTGAGCATAGTAAAGAAATCAATAGTATCAAATATCTCATTATCCGATTTTTACGTTATTATGAAAAGTAGCAGGGTAGCACCTTTCTTCAAAAAGGATATATTACCCTGCTATACAGAATTCGATTATCTAGTTAGCACTACTTTGTGTACAGAATAGTTTCCTTTACTGTCTTGCAAGGTTACATAATAAATACCATTGGGTAAATCTATTGCTTTAACCACAAAAATACCATTTTCTCTCACGGCATCGGCTCTATAAGTTTTCAATAGACTTCCTTGTTGATTAAAAATCTTAAGTTCTACATTAGTAGGGTCAAATTCATTATACAACCTAACTTCAAAAACTCCATTATTCGGATTCGGAGTAATTTTTACGCCTGATGTTTTATCAGATTTACTTATTTGGCTGTCAACTAGCCTATCATGTTCGGGTTCGGAATAAGAACCCGATGTAATTACCAATTCTTCTTTTATGTCAATATTTTCGGGAATATCGGTTTTGTAATTCATGTTTTTAATAGTGATAACAAAGTAGTCCTTCAGTCTCATCTATGAAAATCTCACGACCTACCTTCTGTTTAAAACCGTCAGAAATTTCAATTTTACCTTGCTTCACTCGTATGAACTCCTGCTTGATAATTTTTGATGCCGTTATTATGGTATCTTCCACCTGTTGTTCATAGTCATCTTGCGCTTTCCATAGAGTAACCTCTAATTTAGTATTCCCAAAATATTTTTTGTGCAGCGTGATTTCACCATTAACATCTCTCATCTCGAATTCGCGGTTTTCATAATCTAATATCTGCCTATACTTCCATTCAGATTTACTCAATGCTCTATCTTTAGTTTCGGGCATTTGCGGATTTGTATTCGTATAAATATCAGTAAATAAGTCAGAAGGTTTTACCATACTTGCCCAACAAGGAACACCTGTATTGAAGTTAGCCGTTAATTCATGCACGGTGCAGTCTGAGACGCTTTGAGGGTTATTGATATTTGGGTAGATATAAGCTTCAGAGTAGCCACAGTTTTCACTACATACAGCAGCACCCGATGGCCAAATACCTCCACAACTTTTTCGTGTTTTAATACACAAAGGTAGATAAGGAAACATGATTACATCGGTTTTGGCTTTGTAGCGTTTTCTGAATACCTTGCAATTTGTCCTAAATGTTGTTTTAGCATGAGCCATTAAATCTGGTAGTAGTATGCAGAATGTAAAAATTACCACAACAGATACTCGAATTAAATTCCTAAAATTTGTCATTATTTTTGTTGTTTATAATATGAATGATAAAATTGTTACAGTTCACTAAGCCGAACTGCTTGGCTTTATTTCGCCGTGTTCTTCTCCTTCCCGAGAAGGCACGGTGTTTTTTTATGGGTATTTGTCTGTATGTTTGAGGTGGCGGACGGGCATAGGAATTTTTCTCCATCATTAGTATGGTTTATGTATTAAGAAATAAATATACAAATCCTATCAGCATGACGTATTATGTGTCATACTTTTAGCGTTGTGGTATCAGAATGTTGTTGGTCTGTAGTAGTTCCCCCTTGTCCGTAGCGGGTGCATCTCAAAATGTCGCATTTAAAAAAAGCTAATAGTTCTATTCTAAAAAAAAGTTAACTTAGCGAAAAAAATTATGACAAAAGAAGAATTTTTAGAGTTAGCCGCAGAAAAGTGGGATGAAATAGAAAAGAAGAAATCCTCTAGCGATAGTTTTTATGATTATGAGAAAGGGTTTGATGAATTATGGGTCGAATTTGGTCGTAGAAGTTTGGAGGGTTCTTT
>Ga0209185_1001070_pt1 | contig 25629 bp, 15 predicted proteins | sample SidtaG_2_FD_187425 | JGI IMG/M metagenome (GOLD analysis project Ga0209185, IMG submission 187425) | Marine algal microbial communities from Sidmouth, United Kingdom - Sidmouth_Asex2 metaG (SPAdes) (version 2) | ecosystem: Host-associated > Algae > Red algae > Unclassified | place: Sidmouth... | reverse complement strand
CAACCACACAAACTACAAAAACCACATAAACCACATAAACCCAAAGCCATACCACTACTATCAGGTCTATTTTGGATGGACAGTTCCACTGCATCAGGGATTTAGTGAATCAGTCTCGACAAAATCAACTCAAACGACTCAAAATCAACATTAATCAAAACATGTTACACATTAAAAACAAACAACATGCTACTGTTTCATTGAAAACAAAGGCGAAAAAAATGTTAAAAAAATAAAGTTAAGACTTATTAGTAAAACCTTTTTATGTACTTCTCGTAAGTAAAAAATAGTATAATTTTTATGAGATTTAAAAAGCTCACTTAAAACTGATTTTATATAAAAAAACTTTGTAATAAAGAGCACACCAACAAAAATTTCTCCCATTTTTATTGCAGAAGAACACAGTAGAATAGCTTTTAATATTTTAATTAGCTCTTACAATGAAAAAATTTAAATACTTATTTTTTATTTGTCTAATGAGTATGGCATTGCCTCCTTTAGATGATTCAGGTGACTTCGCCTTCAGCTTTATTGCAGAACTTCCCGATTTATTAATCGAAAGTTCTGGATTGGAAGTAGAAAATCCTGAAAAATACTGGTCTCACAACGACTCAGGGAATAATACAGATTTGTATGCCCTTGATCCTACTGGTGATATTATCCAACGAATTACTGTTACCAATGTTGAAAATATAGATTGGGAAGATTTGGCTCAGGATAACGAAGGGAATTTTTATATTGCAGATTTTGGCAACAACTCCAATAATCGCCAGAAGCTTTACATTCATAAAATTCCATCTCCTGCCGATATTCCTGTGGACGATGAAGAAGACCATCTTTTTGTAGAAGCAGAGACTATTGAGTTTAGCTACGAAGATCAAGAGGATTTTCCACCAGATCCAAGTGATCGCCACTTTGACGCAGAAGGATTGATTGTATTTGATGATTATATCTATATTTTCACAAAATCTCAGACGCCTAGCTCTTCTTTTACAGGAAAAACAAGAATGTATAGACTTGTAAATGAGATGGGAACGATTCAAGAGGCTGAATATATTGATCAGTTTTATACAGACCAAGATATGTATGAAGGTCAAATCACCTCTGCTGATATAAGTCCTGATGGCAAGAAAATGGTTATTTGTTCTTATCAAAAAATATGGGTATTCTATAATTTTGAAGATAGAGATTTTTTTGATGGAGATGTCTTAGAGTTAGATATTCCTAATGGATATAATAAACGAGAAGCCATTTGTTTTATTGATAATTGTAAAGGGGTCATGACCAACGAAAGAACTTCTGGTTCTCCTGAAAGTTTATATGCTTTCAATATTTGCGATTGTATTGATACAGAGGTTGAGTTACGTGTTATGTTAGAAGGCCCTTACAATGTATCTACAGGTGCCATGAACAATGATCTTGCACAAAATGGCTTGATTCCTGAAGATCAACCCTATGAGATGGCACCTTTTTTTTATGAGGGTAATGAATCTTTGGATGAGGATGAAATTCCTGAAGATATGGTTGATTGGATTTTGGTAGAGGTTCGTTCTGGCGAAGCAAACCCTTCAAATCCCAATACTGAATTGGTTGATAGCAAAGCGGGACTTCTTTTACAAGATGGGCGGATTGTCGGTATGGATGGAGAAACAGCACTTACTTTTAAAGGTTTAGAATATGATGAAGCCTATCACTTTCTTATTCGACACAGAAACCATTTGGATATTATTTCTAATACCAGAGTTCTTAAAGACAATACTTATTTGTCTTTTGACTTTACGAACTCAATGGACAAAGCCTTAGGCCTTGAACAATTAAAGACAACAGGGGATGGCAACTTTTTTATGTTTGCAGGTGATTTTATGAAAGATGGTATCATACAAAGCACCGATTTTGATGCTTGGAGTTCAGATAATGCTGTTACCAATGAATATCATCAATTTGATATAAATTTGGATGGAACAGTACAAGTAACTGACTCCGATTTCTGGCAACCCAATAAAGCTAAAATTGGTATCGCAGAAGTATGGTTGGAATAAAAGCGTTGAATAGAGCGATGAACCATGCAGAATAGACCCGATGGTAGTGGTATGGCTTTCTTTAGTTTTTGTGGTTTTTGTAGTTTCTGTGGTTGTTTGACCTTGATAAATAGGTTGTTCCTTAGCCATAAGAACGGACAGCGGGCCCGTGCTTTACGACGAAGCAATAAACCGTTCTCTCCAAAAAAATGTTAAGAAAAAAAGAATCAAAAGGTTTTTGTTTAAATTTATCTTTCAAAATAAATTTAGACAAAAACCTTTTTTCATGAAAAAACTTGGCTTTCTCTCTTTATGCGTCCTACTATGCGCTGCAATCTCTCCCCTTGAGGATATAGATATAAATTTCACCTTTGTAACCCTTTTGCCCAATATTCTCTTAGAAAATTTCAGATTATGATTTATGGAAAGCGGCTCCTGCTATTTTGAATGAATACAAAACGACTGACGCTAATTTAGATGGAATTGTACAAGTAACCGACTATGATTTTTGGCTTCCGAATAAAGCAAAAATTGGTGCAGCAGAGATTGAATTTTAATTTATTGAATACGATAATTTTAATTATCATTAAATAACTCATTATTCTTCACTAAGGGAAAAATACTGTCGCATTAAGTACAGAAAAAAGTTAAATCTATAATTTTAAAACGATTTTTGAGTTATTTATGAAAAATAATGAAAAAAAAATATTACCTATATACTATAATTAAAAAATAGAAAAAGCATACCTACTTTATGACTCTCACAAACATAAACTTTTTCTATTCATTTGAACACTAAAATATAAGCAATTTCTACCATTATTAAATTGCTTATTGCTGGAAGTTGGAAGCAAAAATCATGAAAAAACCTATTGGTAAAAAAGGATTTCTAAGAAGTCTTTTGGTCATACTTGCATTAGCCGTATTGGGGCATTTCCCTGTTTATGATACGGTTGATTGGGTAGGAACAAGTGATTTAGTAGATTGTATCAGTGATGATATTCCTGACTGTACGATTACAGTCAAGATAACTAACATCTCTGTGCAACCTGTGTTTTTACCGTTGAGTACCTGGAACTTTGACATTTTCATTCATACACTTAGCCTTCAATCCTCTTACTCCGAGAATGAAGTGAACTGGGTCATAGGGGAAGTCAAGCCCGAACACCCCATCTAGCTACGCTTACCGTACATATAACCCCGCAATATTGTGTTTGCAAACACAATCATAGAAAAGATGCATAAGCATTATTTATCGCTGGTATTTAGCCACCATAAATGTTTATTAGTCTTCATTTACCTACATATATTGTAGATTAGATTTCTGTGCATTTATCCTATCAAGTCATCAATTGAAAATCAATGGTTTGATAGTCTTTAAGTGGTATTGTGCCTAATCGTGTTTCTGCGAACCAATCAAGGTGTCTTTTCTTAGAGCTAAGTCTCATTTTACCTTTTATTTATTGTGTCTAATAGGCGCATGCTTGCACTTGTGCTTATGGCCTTGTGTATGCTGTCTAATAGTCCATAGTATGTCTATTGGTATAGATTAATATTTTCTGATTGGAGCGGAAAGGTTTGGTGCTTCGTCGTGGCGCAGGGTCTCGCTATCCGCTACTACACCAAAAGCCCAAGCACAAACATATATACGATACATTCCGATATATGCGCCCACGCTGCTTTTGGTATAACGCTTCTATCGAGGCTATTTTGCACTGTCTCAACAATCTTGAACTTTATTAATTCTTATACTTGACTAATAGCTCGTACGATGCTATTAAATGAAGCCTAAAATACACTACTCAAACCTTGTGACTCACCTATTTTGCAATCCGTTCTCACAACGAAAAATCACCCCTACGCAAAAAAGAATATACTTAAATAACATAAAAAAGAATATGCTTTTTGTTTCGATTTATATAAATCAAAGGTGGCAACAACCCTTAACCCTTCCTAAATAAAAAACCATGAAAAAATTATTTATACTAATTGCGTTTGTACTATGTTCTGCTGCAATTCCCACACTTAATACAAATCCAACGCTTATTACTAATTTACCTAGTTTTATAATAGAAAGTTCAGGCTTAGAAATCACACAAAACGACAACAATATTTTATTTTGGACACTTGAAGATTCTGGTAGTGTTCCTGAGTTGTATGCTTTTGATGAAGACGGCGACTTATTACATACCTTAGAAGTTCAAAGTCTAAGCAACAGAGATTGGGAAGAATTGGCGATGGATGAAGCAGGCAATCTATACATTGCTGATATTGGCGACAATAGCAATAATTATGATGAACTATACATTCACAAAATCAATAGTCAAGACTTAATAAATTCTGATGAAGAATTTGAAGTAGACCCCGAACACTCCATAACCTTCGTTTATGAAACACCTCCCAACGAAACAGAAGATCGATTAAATGCAGAAGCTTTAATTGCTTTTACAGATTCTCTTTACATTTTCACAAAGTATCATACAGATGGCGACGCTGATCCTGGAAAAACAAGTCTATATCGACTGCCTACCCCATCAGAAGCAACTACTGATGTATTAACAGCCGAATTTTTAGGTAACTTCCAAACCTTTGATGATATAGTAAATGGGGAAATTACCTCTGTAGATATTAGTCCTGACCTCAAAAAAGTAGCCCTGCTCTCTTATACCAATATTTGGATTTTTTATAATTTTGAAGGACGTGATTTTTTAGGGGGTGATGTTGTAAGCATCGCACTTGAGCCATGCAAAAAACGAGAAGCCATCTGTTTTCTCAACAACTGTGAACTTTATATAACCAATGAAAAAACAAGCTCTGGGTCTGCTCCTTGTTTTTCGTCTAATACAATTTATTCGAGCCTCTCTCATATCAATGCTTGTGAATACCTTCCCACACAAGTTGACCTAAAAGTCTTTTTGGAAGGCCCTTTTGATTCAACTACAAACTTAATGAATACTGATTTAGCATTATTCTCTATTCTACCCACTAACCAACCCTACAATCTTCCGCCTTATAACTACGATGGAAACGAATCTATTAGCACTTTTTCAGAAGAAATGATAGATTGGGTTTTAGTTGAAGTTCGTTCCGGCACACCCAGTTTAATAGAAAAAAACACCATTGTTGTAGAAACAAAAGCAGGTATTTTATTAAGTGATGGACGCATTGTCGATTCTCAAAATCAACAACCACTCTCTTTTGAAAATTTAGAGGACGGTACAGATTATTACGTTGTTATTCGACACCGCAATCATTTAGATATTATGTCCAGAACCCCTATTACCTATAACAACAGCTATCTCTCTTATGATTTCACAACAAACATGACACAAGCTTTGGGCATCGATCAACTTAAAGAAATTAGCCCTACTCAATTTACCATGTATGCAGGGGATTTTACACAAGATGGTGTCATCCAAATATCTGATTATAATGCTTGGAAAACAATTCCTGCTATTGTAAATGAGTACAAAGCCACTGACGCTAATTTAGATGGAATTGTTCAATTAAGCGACTATGATGTTTGGCTTCCGAATAAGGCGAAAATCGGTGTTCCGGAGATTGGGTTTTAGTTTTTGTGGTTTAAGTAGTTTTTGTGGTTTTTGTAGTTGTGCAAACCATTTCGCTTCTTACGTTATTTTTGCGAGTCTTGTGGTTAGATTGATGCATTAATATGTTTAGACCTTTCCAACTAGCCCCGATAGTAGCGTTATACCAAAATAGAATGGCAGGTATAAGAATGGGCTTTTGGTATAGTAGCGGATAGCGGGCCTTTCCGTTTTGACGAAGCACTTTACAGTTCGCTCCAAATTGGAAAATTTAATTTTAAAAGAGTATTTCAGTCGTATTAATCACCAACCAATCAACCACAAAAACTACTTAAAAAGCAGTTCCGTGCGTCGATTGGCGGCTCTGCCTGTTTCCGCATCGTTGGAATCAATGGGTTGGCTCTCGCCTTTTCCTTTGTAACTGAGACGGCTTTTGTCGATGCCTTTGTTGCTTACATAGTCGTAAACGGACTTGGCTCTATTTTCAGATAATTTGAGGTTGGCCGTGTCATCCCCAACATTATCGGTATGTCCAACGACCTCCATTTTGAGGGTTGGGTTTTCTTTTAGGAGATTAACCAATTTGTCTAATTCGATAAAAGAGGTTGATTTTAATTCAAATTTTCCTGTTTCAAAAAAGATATTTTTTAAGACCATGCTTTCACCAACTTTGATGGGTTGTAAAGCGATATCTAAAAGGTAAGGCTCTTTGTTGTTGCTTTCTTTTAAAGAAAAGTGGTCTGAATAAAATAAGTAATCATCTTTTGAGACATTAAAGGCATAGTTTTTTCCGCTTGGTAAGGTCAATAAAAAATCGCCTTTGGTTTTATCAGCTTTTAAGGTATTGAGGACGGTTCCAGTGGCTACCTCAATAATTTGAACTTGGGCATTGATGGGATTTTTGGTTTCGGCATCATAGACTTTTCCTTTGACATAGGTTACAAACATGGGCTGTGCCGCTTTGGGTAACTCAAAAGAAAAAAGGTCAAAACCATTGCCTTCTACATAACGGGCATAGTACCCTTTATTCCCTTCTGCGCTCACAATCATACTATTTTCGTTCTCATGGGTATTGATGGGATAGCCAATATTTTCGACGTTTTTCCATGTGCCATCGGGTTGGCGAGTTGCTTTGAAAATATCTGCATCGCCCATTCCCAAATGACCTTTAGAAGAGAAATATAACGTCATGCCATCGGGATGCATAAAAGGACATTGCTCGTCTTCTTCGGTATTGACTTCCTTCCCCAAATTTTCGGGTTCTTGCCATGTATTATCGACCAAATGACTGACCCAGATATCAATTCCACCAAATCCACCAGGTCGTTTGCTCGCAAAATAGAGCGATTTTCCATCCGCAGAAATACTTGGCTGTGATTCCCAATGGCGACTATTGATGGGCTTGTGCAAAGTGGTTGGTAAAAGCCATTCGTTTTCGACTTGATAAGAATAGTACAAATCAAATCCGCCAGTACGATCTACTTTGTTAGAAGCAAAAAACAAGCGTTTTCCGTCGGGAGAAATGCTTAGTGCGCCTTCTGGACTTTCGATGCTATTGATGGGTTGCCCGACGTCTTGAGCTTTGCTCCAAATACCTTCCACTTTTGTGCTTCGGTAAAAATCTTCATCGGCATTTGCACCCTCTCCTATTCTTCTGGTAAAGTAAATTTGTTCACCATCTACTGTAAAAGCAGGTAAATATTCATCCAATATCGAATTAATAGAGTCGCCCATCGTTACAGGCTCAAAAGGCACTGGATTTTTCATGGCTTTAATTCTAAAATCGCATATTTCTATTTTTCGTTGGGCATTTCTTTTGGATCTTTCGGGCGTTTTTGCTTCTGCCAAACAATTTTTATATTCTACTTTAGCTGCCTCATAATTATGTTGTTGCATCTCCAAATTACCTAATTGAAAATAGACTTTCCATGTTTCGGAAGGACTCAATTCCTTAATTTTCAGATAGCTCTCACGGGCTTTTTCCCATTGTTCCGTATCACTATAGATTTTTGCTTTGAGGGCAACTGCTTCTGTATATTTTGGATATACTTTTATAGCTTTGTCCAATAATTCTAAGGCAGCATCGCTATTATCCCCAATAAAAGCGACTCTTGCCTCTTGAAAGAATTTGTCGGCTTTTTTAGGAATTTCTTGGGCTTGTAGGGCAAAGCTGATACAAAATAAAAGTAGGTACAAGGTATTTTTTATGTTCATTTTTCTTTTTTTAGGCAATTTATTATTTTAAGTTGCCTTACATAAACTGATAATTACAACGTTTAGAATGCTCTAAGATTGTGACCATTTTTAGTTTATGTAGTTTAAATGGTTTTTGTGGCTTTTTCTTGTAAAACGCACATCGACAACCCCTAAAATCGCCTTATTCTCTCTCCTAAAAGCACTTCTGCAATGGTTTCGGAGATAGACAATTGTGAATAGATTTCTAACCAAAAAAACTCTCCAGCAGGATTAATTTCTAAAAAAACATATTCTTCTTCTGGCGTTACAATCACATCAATTGCCCCATAATTGAGTTTAAAGTAATCCATCAATTTCAATAACTTTTGTCCTACTTCATCGGGCAATTCGTAGGGAACCCAATCTTCCAGCATATCATGCCCATCTCGTCTCCAATCCAATTTCGCCTTATCAGATACTTGTGAATCAATTGCTGCCGTAAAAATTTCATCACCAACAATCGTAATTCTTAACTCTACTTTTTTCTCAATTTTTTCTTGGAAAGTCATTGGGCAAAGTTGCAGCCCGTCCATATCTTTCAAATCATCCTCTGTCAATTCATTGGTAAATACCACGTTCTCCACACCTTCTTCATAAATCGCAAAAGACGACATCATTTTGGTTACAATGCCATTGGAACAATCCTGTTTAAATGCCCATACTGCTTCTGGAGAATTGCACACCAAAGATTTTGGAATACGCAAACCCAATGATTGAGCAACTTTCAATTGCAAAGGTTTTTCATCTGCCCTTTTGATTTTGTGGTACGTATCAAAAGTAAACGCATCCAACGAGGAGACAATCCCCCAAAAAGTTCGATGAACTTCCTTAGCTGTCGGCCTTACAAATTTTTCATCCATCACCTCCTCTATTCCTTTCGACAATCGAGAACGGCGATACCATATCGCTTCCAAATTATTCAAATCGTGTAAAACGCTATGTTCATCCCGATAAAAAAAAGATTGTTTTCCATTGCCATAAGTTGCTTCTATATTGCTTTTTAAAGGAAAACAATCCGTATTCAAACGAATTACTTTTGCTCCTTTTCCTTCCAAGTTTTTCATAACCATTTCAATAGAAGCATTGTCTTCTGAATGCGTAATAATGAGTATTTCTTTCATGTTTAAATTAGTTATTTTTTTTAGGAGAGCAAGTTCCTTGCTTCGTTGTAATGGAAAGGCCTGCTATCCGTTCTTATGGCAAAAGGAACAACTATATTCCAAGTAAGAACCGCAACCACTCAAACTACTAAAACCACAAAAACGACTTAAACTATTTTGCCATACCACTACTATCAGGTCTATTTGGTTGTGGACACAACTTCTTAGTACCAGCATTTATTGATCCTCACGAACAAAACCCTACTAATGTTTTAGCAATTGCTTCCGAAATGGGTTCGTCTAATTCTTTTTCAATCATGCCCCATTCTCCACCAGGGTTCACTTCCAAAAACACATATTCACCATTGGGTTGGCATATGACATCAATCGCTCCATACAGTAAGCCGATTTTTTGCATAAATAAACGCAACAAATTCTTCAATCCATTAGGTATGACATAAGGCTGCCAAATAACTTCATTTACACCACTTTGCCGCCAATCAGTTTGTCCATTTTCCGATTGACTCGCATCTATTTTGCCCACAAAACAATCGCCATTCACATAAATAATTCGCAATTCATAAGCCTTTGGAATCCTCCTTTGAAAAATCATAGGGCTGTACTTCAACATATCTGCATCTTCTAAATGTTCTTTTTCGACTTTAGAAGTGTACACAAAAAGCTCATCAGAATTCATCCCATAAGACAAGACCGTATTCATTTTTGCGACGACCTCCCCTTGATGAGCTTTATAAAACACTTTAAAGTCAGTTGGATTATTGGTTATCAAAGTCGGAGGAATATTCAAGCCTACTTCTTGGGCGAGTTGCAATTGATAAAACTTATTTTCTGCCTTTCGAGCGATTGGAATTCCATCCATCCAAGAGACATGACTTAAATTTTGCAAGAAGATTTCAAGGGTTTTTCGGGACTCATGGAGACAACCATTGTAAAACTGTGGGTCAAGGTCATTGGGCAATTTAGGCGACCAAATCTTTCGATTCCAAACTGCTGCAACCTCTTTTGCTGTAAAAGAACAGGCTTCATTAACAAAGTTGATGTGACACGCTTCTTGGTCAATTGATTGGCTTATCTGAATTTCGGTTGGAAATAAGTCGGTATTGATTCTAAGGGGAGTTTGTTTATATTTTTCTAAAGCAGCCTGTACTCGGTCAATCGTAAAAAAATCTTGGCTATGTGATAAAAGTAGAATGTATTTCATTGTATAAAAAATAAAAACCCGTCAAAGTGACGGGTTCAAAACTAGGTTTTTGTATTTTCCTTATTCTCCCTTTAAAATGTCAAAGATGTCACTTTCATCCTTATCAGAAGGAGATTTTTGAGTAGCAGCACCAATAATTTTATTGGTTTCTTTTCCATTCATTTGGTTCTCAAGGAATTTAGCAAAGAAAGGCTTTTTTCCCTCTTTTTTTACATTTTTTTTAATGTCTTTTTTCATTACAGTTTAAATTTAAAAGTTAATAAATAAGATTAGTATAAGTAAAGAATTGAATTTGTTATTCATCTTCAATACCCAATATTAGTGGTTCAAATCATAAATTTTTAATAGCCCAATTTTTGTCTTTTTTGATTTTACTTTGTTATTGTTCAGTCATTTAGTACATGGCTATGCTCCTTCTCAATCCCTTGTAAAACTTAAAAAAATACGGCAACCTAACTATCTGATACACTCTTATTAAATGCTAATATAGATATTTTTATATAAAAATACAAAAAAACAGATGTAATTTAGGGCAATCACCTACAATATTAGCATTAGATTTATTGCTTTTTTAGGGTATATAATAGCTTTATTACTATTTTTGATAGCAAAACAACTTTTTTATAGTTTAAGTTATTTTTTCACTAAGTTTTTTCATTTAAAACACAGATATTTCAATTATTATCATCAAAAAAAGATAGTAATACTATTTTTTTTGATAGTTAGCGAACTTTTTATAGTAGTAATGTGTTTAAATAGTATATCACACATACAAAAAAAAATTATGAGATTAACATTAATTGTATTAATAGGAGTAATATTCAATTTACCTTCATTTGCTCAATATCCTTATCTAAAAGATGCAAAGCAATATTACATATCGTATAATCAAGAACGGGGATTAGCAATCATTAATCAGGAGGTTGAGGAGAATCCAAATTCTGCAGAGATACTGCTTAAAAGTGCAAAATTGAAAATGCTCTATGGCTTGAATGAAGAGGCAGAAAATGATTTGCAATTAGCAAAATCTCTAAATCCTTATGCACTGGAAATGTATGGTTTCTACGGACCAACAAAAATAATCAACATAATGGAATATCGTCCAAATGAGCATATTGTTGAACTTGATATCAATAAGCGTTTGTCTTATTATTACACCGCTTTAGAAGAAGCTCTTGTACAGTCTCAACTTAGTTCTATTGAAATAGAATTACTCACCAATATCATCAATCAGGTGAAAGAAGACAATTTGGAGGAAGCGATGAAATATGCAGAGGATATGATACATCTGTACCCAAAATGTGCAATGGCATATGATTTACAAGGGTTAATACTGGAAAAGCAAGGTGCTTATGTACAAGCATCAAAAGCTCTAAATCAGGCAGTTACGTTACAACCAGGCTATGCCTTAGCTTGGTACAACTGGAGTCGAGTAGAACGAAAAAGTGAACAGTATGATTTAGCCAAGCAATATCTTGATAAAGCAATACAACTGAAAGCAGACCTAACTAAAGCATATTTTGACAGAGCAGTATTACTTAAATTATTGGGAGAAGAAGAAGAAGCTATCAAAGACTTAGATAATATACTACAAGCAGAAGACAAAGAATACACAGAAGCCTACATTAATAGAGGACTTATCAGAAAGATGATAGGAGATTTTGAAGGGGCTTTGACAGATCTCAACGAAGCCATTAAGTATGCACCAACAGATTCTAACTTATTAAAAAACAGAGGAAACCTACATCTTTTATTGGGATACTATGAGCATGCTATTTTTGATTATTCTGAAGCCATAAAATTGAATAGAACAAAGGCAGATATATACTTCAATAGAGGATTAGCACACTACTTAAATGGTGATGAATACCTTGCTTGTTCAGACTTTGAAGAGAGTGAAATATTGGGGTTAGAAAAGGCTCAACAAAAACTTATATTCTTGTGTAATTAAGTAGTCCGACAAATTTATCTTAACATTTTAAGGGGCGTCTTTTTCACTTCTACTTCGTTGAAAATACCCACCGTAGCTATGGCTACGCTTCCATTTTCGCTCGCTTCGGCGTTCCGATCGTAAATAATCTCCCTACCTTAATTCTGTCACACTACTTAAATGATAGGAATACTACTATCATCTATAGCCAACAACCCAAGAATCAACTCAGAAACTATTTTAAATAACTCATGGATTTACCGCCTTATGTATTTGCTAAAATTAGACATCGCCATCAATAACAACTTGTATGTGAGAGATCCACAGGCGACAAAACTTGGTAGAAAAATTATCAAGGAAAGTGTATTAATCATAGATGCAATTGGCTTAGAACAGTTTACTTTCAAAAAACTTGCCGCCAAAATAGACTCTACAGAAACATCTATTTATCGTTACTTTGAAAATAAGCATCAAATATTTGTGTATTTACTAAATTGGTATTGGGAATGGGTCTGGCATCGTTTAGAGCTGAATAACATGAACATTACCAATCCTGTAGATAAACTAAAAATAGCTATGGGAATCATTTCTGATGTAAAAAAACGCAATACAGAATTGGCTTATATTGACGAAGAGTGTTTGCACAGAATTGTAATCATGGAAGGGGCTAAAGGATACCATCACAAACTTGTTGATGAAGATAATAAGGAAGGTTTTTTCTTAGCATATAAAAAGCTTTGCGCTAAACTTGCCTCATATATTGAAGAAATAAATCCTCAATATCTGTACCCTAAAGCGGTAGCGTCCATGCTCATTGAAACAGCCAATAATAATCTGTACTTCGCAGAATATCTTCCTCGGCTGACGGACTTGGATGGAAAAAGAAATGACATCGCATTACAAGTTGAAAAACTATTAGAAACGATAGTATTTAAGTTACTTGAATAATTTTTGGATTTAAAATCAAACAGAATTGACAATTAAAAATTAGCAATTTTCGCAAATACTTATACTGACTATATCGTAGTTTTTTTGTCCAAAAAGACAGTATTAGCTAATTTCTCCATCTCCAAAGTAGTTCTTTCTTTTTTAAGGAGAGAACGGCTTATCTTTCATCGTAACGCATGCTCCTGCTATCCATTCTTATCGTTTTGCCAAGCTGCGGGCAGGACAACCACAAGGGATTGCCTTACAAAAAAACGATACCATTTCTATCAGGTCTATTTTGCATGGCTTGTATCCCTGCATCAAGGCTCTTTTAGTAGATTCATAAACCACCCAATCAACCTCCACATAACCCAAACCACTTAAACGACTCAAACGACTCAAACGACTCAAACGACTTAAACGACTTAAACGACTTAAACGACTCGAACCACTTAAACGACTCGAACCACTTAAACCAAATAGTATCTTTGATCTATGAAAAATCTTAAAGAAATAGCACTTTTGTTTTTTAAGTTGGGCGTGATTGGATTTGGAGGACCTGCGGCACATATTGCCATGATGGAGGAGGAAGTTGTACGGAAACGCAAATGGATGGAGGAACAGGAGTTTTTGGATTTGATGGGGGCAACAAATTTGATTCCTGGTCCGAATTCTACGGAAATGACGATGCATTGTGGGTTGAAACGAGGAGGTTGGGCTGGGTTGTTTGTGGCGGGTGGGTGTTTTATTTTTCCTGCGGTGGTTTTGACGGGTTTGTTGGCTTGGTTTTATGTGGAGTATAGCCAAGTTCCCAATATTGCGCCGTTCTTTTATGGGATTAAGCCTGCTGTTTTGGCGATTATTGCGGGGGCGGTCTTTAAATTGGGGAAGAAGGCATTGAAAAACTGGCAGTTGGGGGTGATTGGGGCTTTGGTAGTCGTGGCTGCTTTGTTGGGCGTGACAGAAGTGGTCGCCATCTTGGGCGGTGGGCTTTTGGGCTTGATTTGGCTTTCTGTGATGCAAACTGATGGCGTACAAAAAAATTCGCTTTGGCTCGGATTGTTGTTGTTTCCTAAAAAATTGGGAATTTTGCTTGGGGCTTCTACTGTTCAGATGGGGGACATTTCTGTATCTAAGTTGTTTTTGGTCTTTTTGAAAATTGGGGCAATCTTGTTTGGGAGTGGCTATGTGTTGGTGGCGTATTTGGAAGGAGAATTGATCCATAACTTGGGCTGGATGACGCAACAACAGTTGTTAGATGCGATTGCGATGGGACAGTTTACACCTGGACCTGTGTTGTCTACGGCTACTTTTGTGGGCTATTTGATTGCTGGATTTAAAGGGGCAATTGCTGCGACAATTGGGATATTTTTGCCGTCTTTTTTGTTTGTGGGCTTGTTGAATCCTTTGTTGCCTAAATTGAAAAGCTCGCCTTATTTTCGACGTTTTTTGGATGCGGTCAATATTTCTGCAATGGGCATTATGTTGGCGGTGTGTTTGCAGTTGGGACAAGCAATTTTATTGGATTGGCAGAGTGTGGTGATTGCCTTGTTGAGTTTGGTGGCTGTCTTTCAATTTAAGTTGAATTCGGCTTATGTTGTGTTGGGTGGGGCTGTTTTGGGGTACCTTTTTTTTTTAGTTTAAGTGGTTTTTGTGGCCGACACTATTATTGAGTTTTTGTGCAATGTTCCTTTCAACACAAAGGGCGCAATGAAGTAGAATGTAAATAGATTTTGTGGCTCAGGTAATGTGCTGAACACAAACCACATAAACTATCAACTACAAAAACCAAATGCAGTGGTTCTGTCCATGCAAAATAGACCTGATGGTAGCGTTATACCAATGGATGGCTAAAAAAATTTGGGAGGGCTTGGTGTAGTAGCGGACAGCAGGAGCATGCGTTGCGATGAAAGATAAACTGTTCTCTCCTAAAAAAAATGGAATTGAGTGGGAAGAAAAAAAAAGCTACAGACAAACGCTTTCAAAATCTTTTTGCCTGTAGCTGTATATCAAACTTAAATTATCACGATTGCAATTTATCTAATATTTTGCAAACTTACAACACTGAAAAGATTTTATTTGGATTTTGCATTATCTCAAAATAATATATATTTCAAAATTCCATCTATTTTTCTAACAATAAGTTGCTTATTACCAACAAGTTACTGCTTTTTTTCTGTGAATTAAAATGGTTTTGGCTGAAAAAATAAAAAATAAATATATTGACAATTATTATTCTGTATTGGTTGGATTTCCCAAAAAAGAGGCTTGATTGGTGGTTTTGAAAAAGCGGGGGGATGAGGCTTCTGATATGGTACTGATGCCACAATAACTACTTCTGTACTGGATTTTTAGGTAAAAACCATACACCGTATTTTCTTCCAAACCATCCAATATTGTTGAAGGAACAGTCTCCATTTCTCTTTGCCAATTGCTGATATTCTCCGTTTTTTTGCCCCAATAAAAGAAATAATGCCCTATCTTATCGTTGTCTTCAATCATCGGTGCCGCAAGTTCAACGGCTGTATTGTCGATAAAATTGATGTTCAAAGCACTGGCATTAATGGGCTGTTGGCAGTCGTTGTTCTCAACCTCTATGGTATAATCTTCTCGCTCTCCTGCTCGCCAAACACCACAAGGATTGTCTCTGTTTCTGGGATTGGAAGCAATGCGCATGGTGTACGTGCCTGTAAATACATCGTCGGGGAGCAATTTGTGATTGGACAAGGCAAATTCCTTCGTAATCTCGCCGCTTGTTTCTAAATGTGAATTAAAAATGAGTTCGTTGGGGTCAGAAAAACAGCCATTTTGATTGAAATCTACCCATATGTACCATTCGGTTGAAGAAGTTCCGCCGCCTGTTTGTACAAACCTCAAATCATGTCTTTCCCCTGCTTCTAAGCTAATCGTTCTATTAGTAAAGTCTTGATAAGCATCATCATCCAATTCACTTTCATTCACAAAATTACCGATTTCGATGCGTTCAATTCCAGAAATATCTGTTCGTTCAGCAGAAGCCGTACAAAATGGTTTTGTATTGGTTTTGATGGGCAAATTGGGTCCTGTGGGATAGCCCATATCATAGACATAAAATTCTTTACCATCTTCAGACATGCCCACTCTTGCCCATGCATAATAGGTCAATCCATCACAACCAGAAACCGCACTAATGCCGATGTATCCTGTTTTACCTTGCCAATCATTGGAATCAAAAGAAAGTGCTTGGCTACTTAGACCTGTTTTAACCGTTTTGTAGGTGTATTGGCCTGCACCAATGATACCGCTGATAACTTCGCCTTCATACAACATCGCAATGTCTTTTGTATTGGCATAACACAACGCTTTTACATCATATGATGATGCTGTATACAATAAAAAACGTTCTAAGGCTTCATCCTCTTCATCTTCTCTTTCGACATCTGCCACCACGCCCAATTCGCCAATGACATCAGAGAAAAAAGCGTCTTGATCAAAATGTTTGTACTCAATGACTTTTGCATCTTTTTTATAATCGTCTGAATTGTATTTGTTGTAGCCTAACACATAATCATCTCTATAAATTATTTTGAAGCCGCTTAATTTTCTATTAAACACATCTTGTCCACTAGTAAATTGGCCTTTGAATTGGATACTCATATTTAACACACTGTCTCTAACTTCATGTGCAAGACCTTTGCCTATCAAACAAATTGTTGCTCGTCGATGATCGTTTTCATGGACTCGAATCTCCACTCGATAACCGTCTGCATTTATAGCATCAAAATCGACAGTTGGAATGAGCAATCCACCGCCACGTTGTCTATAAACAAAAAAGCCTCTTCCTCCCCTGATTTCAATATCAATACAGTTCTCAATGCTTCCATCATTTTTAGTAGATTCAAAGAAAAAGTATTCGCTGGTTTGAATTCTGGGTCTTCTCAAATTAATTTCTCCCAACAAAGTAGTTCGATTATAATTGGGTGTGCCTATCCGTAAACGCTGGGCCACATTGCTGCACAACGCATTTTGCATGCGTTTTTTTTGTCCATTTGTAAACATCACCTCACAACCATAATCCATAAAGTTGAAAATATTGTCATAAGGTCCGCCACATGGTGAGCCAGAAGCACAAGTATGTGGCAAATCTGCCTCACTTTCAATGTAGTCTTCGTCTTCATAAATAGCACGAGGATAAACGATAGAAGCGTCTCCTATGGTATTGGGCGTATCACAGACCTTGTCGTCATATTGGCAATTGCCCTCCGCTCCTACTCGCTGGTATCGAGGTACGCCATCTTCAATATAATCTCCCCAAGCGTGTTCTAATCCCAACCAATGCCCAACCTCATGGGTTAAAATATGTCTTCGTCCATGATAATTATCTGCGCTTGAATCCGCTGTTCCTGTTGTTCCTAAATAGCGATGTACAATGACAATACCATCTTTATAAGCCTCTTCAGGCTCATCAACCAGATAAGGATAAAATGCATACCCAGATGCTCCTGAAAGTCTTGGAATAACCCAAACATTTAGGTATCTATCTCTGGGCCACTGCGTGATTCGTTGAATATCTTTTGTTGACAAACCTGGAATTTGTTCGATATAATTGATTCCTCTTGTAGCATTTCCAAAAGGATCTTTTTCTGCCAAAACAAAGTTCAGTCCTGTACTTGCCTGATCTTCATAAAATGGTTCTCCTTCCAACAATCTATCGTCATTCATTGCACTAAAGTCTTTGTTTACATCCTTGAGTGCTTCAATAATTTGAGAAGGATTTACTTTTTCTACTCCACACCGATGTATCACATGAAAAACGACGGGAATTGCTCGGTTAGGATTGCACTTAAAGAAAGGAAATGTAAGTGGAATGAAGACTGGCAATAAAGGCGGTCTTTGTCTGCGTTCAAACCTATTGCTAGCCCTTTTCACTTTTCTAACTTCCTTCTTATTCATATCAATAATCGCATCTTCCGCAGCCTCTTTCAAGCCGCATTTATCAGCATAAGGTAAAGAAATATCTTGAGCAAATAACTGGCAAGTCATTAAAATAAGTATAATGACGATTTTCAAAAATTTTATTGGCATTAGAGGGGTTGTTGTTTGTAAAAATTGTTAATTTATTAAAGAATCACATATCCTGAGCAATCGTTTTTTTGGGGAGAGAATGGTGGATTGCTTCGTCGTGACGCAGGGTCTCGCTATCCGCTATTATGGTGGCTTGCCTGTCACAGACACACGGCCGTGTGTCTCAACGCCCAGCCGCCACCATACCGCTACTATCGAGTCTATTTTGGACTGTTGCGACCTTAGGTTAATATGAAAAAGTGAAGTTGAGTAGATACAGTAATAAGAGGAAAGTAACAATAGTTTACAAACTGCTTATGTGGTATGTACGTTTCTAAAAATTAGTTGTTTAGTTGAATATAAAACCATCGGTAAAAAAAAGGTTTTATAACTGTAATCTTAAATGTAACACAAATCGAATTATATACCAAATTACTTGCATAACAATTTTATAAATAAATATATTTATGAAACAAAATTTGTTTATGTTTTCTTCTTCACTTTAAAGATTTAAATGCAATAAAATATTGATGTTTAATTAAATATAAATATTCTAATTTAATCATTCTTTATTTTTAATATTTATTTATAAATGGTTTGATACATTTTTGAATACTGGGTTTTGTCTTTTTATAGACGTTTTGATTCGCATATTTTTTTTAGCAACAGTATGTCACCAGCCATTTTTGATAAACTATTTAAAAGGGATAACACGCCTTGATTCCCTTTCGGTCAATCGTTCTCTCTCAAAGAGGGAATTACATATGTGATATATAGGAATCCTAATTCGGTTCAGGAATTTTATTTCACGCAAAGAGCACAAAGAATGTTAATACAAAGAGTGCAAAGCTCAACAGAAACCAATCTCTTTGCTACCTTTGTGAAAAACTCTGTGTGAAAAACACTTTTTCCATTTTCAAATAGGACTGCTATAGGTGAGATTTTTAATATCTTAAAATAATGCTTGGATAAGTGTTGAGACCATGCAAAATAGACCTGATGGTAGTGGTATGGCAAATAGTTTAAGTGGTTTTTGTGGTTTAAGTAGTTTTTGTAGTTGTAGCAATTAATCATGGTTCATTTATTTGCCATAAGAACGGACAGCAGGCCCATACATCACGACGAAGCAATTGACCGTTCTCTCCAAATTAAGGAAAGTAATAGGATAAACTTAGTTTCACTGTCATAAGAAATTAAAGAATAAATGCCTACATAAATATAATACTTATTTTTATATAAATCGACTAAAAACACCTTATTTTATAGATATAGCCACCAATAAATGAAATTCCTACTTAATTTGTATAAATGCAATGCAATCATCTAATAGGCAATAAAAATATATGTAATATTTTAGACTTCAATATTTTACATTCAATCACAAAAACAGCACTGTAGTTAAAGTAATGATACACTGTAAGCGAAAATTCGCATTTTTTTTATTTCAGCTAAAAAGAAACAATAAAATAAAAATCACGTATTTATAAAGACACAAGAAACATATATGATATTTATTATTTTTGATAAGTGAAAAAAAGTTCTATTTTTGTATGGCTTCTGGGAACTTGTTCTTTTCCTAACTATTGAAAAATACTACAAACTATTTATTTTATCATTATTCAAAGTTTGTAATTTATGTTAAAAAATCTACTAAGCAGTATGGTTATGTTATTACTGCTAACATTCACTATCCAAGCACAAAGAAACTGTAGTGCAATGGATGTCTTACAACAGCAGATTCAAGAAGATCCATCAATCCAAGACAGAATGGATGTTATTGAATCTCATACCCAAAAAGTTATTACTAAACAAATCGAAAGTGGAGAGCAAAGAGTAAACGGAGTTATTACAATTCCTGTTGTTGTCCATGTTATTTACAGCTCTTCTTCTGAGAACATTAGTGAGGCTCAGGTTCTTTCCCAAATGCAAGTCTTAAATGACGATTTCCGTCGTACCAATAGCGATGCCAATAGTAATTGGTCTCAAGCTGCTGATACACAAATTGAATTTTGTCTGGCTACTGTTGATCCAAGCGGTAATGCTACCAATGGTATTACTCGTAAGAGTTCTAGTACGTCGGAGTGGGGTACTAATGATGCTATGAAAAAGGCAGCACAAGGTGGTGTAAATCCATGGGATACTGATAGCTACTTAAACATGTGGGTTTGTAATATTGGTGGCGGAATCTTAGGATACGCTCAATTTCCAGGAGGTGCTGCTTCTACGGATGGAGTTGTTATGAGCCCTCAGTACTTTGGTACAGTTGGTTCTGCTCAAGCACCTTTTGATGGTGGTCGTACTGCTACACACGAAGTTGGTCACTGGCTAAACCTTCGCCACATTTGGGGGGATGGCAATTGTAATGCTGATGACTTTGTAACAGACACCCCTACTTCTGATGCAGCCAACTATGGTTGTGCTTCTAATCACTCTTCTTGTAGCTCTTTAGATATGGTTCAAAATTATATGGACTATTCTGATGATGCTTGTATGAATCTTTACACACAAGGTCAAACAGATCGTATGCGAGCTTTATTTGCTACAGGTGGTTTTAGAGCTGCTTTATTGAATTCTACTGCTTGTGGAAGTACACCACCTCCTACGGCTAGTTGTAGTGATGGCATCCAAAATCAAGGCGAAACAGGCGTTGATTGTGGTGGTCCTTGTACGGCTTGTTCTTCTTCTTGTACTGGTACAGAAGTGACAATTAGCCTTACTTTCGATCAATACCCTGCTGAAACAAGCTGGTCTATTGTTAACGCTTCTGGCGCAACAGTCGCTTCTGGTAATGGTTATAGCACAGCAAATAGCTCTGTCACCGTTACAGAATGTTTGGCTGCTGGTTGTTATGATTTTGTTATCAATGATACTTATGGAGATGGAATCTGTTGTTCTTATGGAAATGGTTCTTACGCTTTAACTGGAGAGGGCAACTCTTTGGCTTCTGGTGGTAGCTTCGCTTCTTCAGAAACAACTAATTTCTGTGTAGGTTCAACGCCTCCACCAGCAAGTTGTGACACACCAACAGGATTGGGTGTTACAGGTGTTACAGAAATAGATGCAACATTAACTTGGGGTGCTGTAAGTGGTGCTGCTAGTTACACTGTGGTTATTTATCAAGGTGGTTCTTCTATTTACACAACAACTGCAACAGGTACTTCTTTAGCTATTACAGGATTTGCAGCAGGTACAACTTATGAATTTAGTGTACAAGCTGATTGTGGTGATGCTACTTCTGGCACGTCTGGTGCTTACTCTTTCACAACAGAGTCTGGTTCTACTGGCGGCGGTGGCTGTAGCTACATTGCTATTGATAGCGAAAGCTTTGAGTCTGGATGGGGAATCTGGAACGATGGTGGTTCTGATAGTTACCGAATCAATTCTGCAACTTATACAAATAGTGGTACTCGTAGTATTCGTTTAAGAGATAATACGAATAGTTCTGTGATGACCACAGATAACTTAAACTTAACAGGTTATGAAGAATTAACAGTCGATTTTGCTTACTATGCAAATAGCATGGAAAATGCAGAAGATTTCTGGTTACAAGTTTCTACGGATGGTGGTTCTACTTATACTACTGTTCAGTCTTGGGCTCGTGGCACAAATTTCAATAACAATACACACTATACAGAATCTGTTACTGTAACAGGTACATTTACTTCTACAACTAAAGTACGTTTCCGTTGTGATGCTTCGGCTAATGCGGATCAAGTTTACATTGACAATGTGGTGCTTTCTGGTTGTGCGAATGGCGCAAGAACTAAAGAACTTACAAAAGTGGAAGATACAATGGTAGAAGATACAGTAAACCCAATGGCTTCTGCTCGTATCGCTCAAGATGCGACCATGAAGGTCTATCCGAATCCTGCGACTTCTCAGTTGAATGTAAATTACCAATTTGCAGAAGCTGCTGAAGGTCAATTAGCAATTATGGATGTAAGTGGTCGTATGGTTCAAACACAAGATTTACAAATTGAAGCAGGCGCACAAACACTTACTTTAGACGTCAGCCACTTAAATGCAGGTATTTACTTTGTAAATATTGTTACAGCTCAACAAAGGTTGGTTCAAAAACTAATGATTGTTGAATAAATATTACCTAAAGTTATTTTGATATAATACAAACGGTCAAGTTGCTTATGCAGCTTGACCGTTTTTTAGTTTTTGTAGTTTTTGTAGTTTAAGTGGTTTTTGTAGTTTTTGTGGTTTCTATAACCGAAAACTTGGCTTCTTTTTTCCTCTACGTTTTTCTTTAACCGCAAGGTTCGCAAAGATTTTACGCAAGGTTCGCAAAGAATCAGCAAACTATAAACCACAAAAACTATCAGCAAACCAAACTACAAAAACCACAAAAACTATCAACCACAAAAACTAAGCGAAGCGGTATCCTTTCAAAAAGTCTTCGATAAGCATTTTTCGCTTGCCTGCCATTTGTAGTTCCTTGATGGACAAAAAACCGTCTTTTGTGGCGACGTTTAAAAAAGTTTTGTGGTCGGTGATAAAGCTGCCTACTGCTACATTGTGGTGGTGTTCTACTTTTTCTGTTTTAAAGATTTTGAATCGTTCCTCATTGATGAAGGTGAAGGCTGCTGGATAGGGACTCAATCCTCGTATTTGGTTATAAACTTCCTCTGTTGTTTTCTCCCAATCAATGGCACAAGTTTCCTTATAAATTTTGGGAGCGTCTTTCATCTCTTCTGCCAATACTTGGTCTATTTGTGGGTAATCGCCTGATTCGAGGGCTTTTACTGTTTTCAAGACCAATCCTGCGCCTATTTTCATCAATTCGTCGTGCAAATCTCCTGCGGACATCTCCTCTCCTATCGGCACTTTTTCCTGAAAGATAATTTTTCCTGTATCAATTTGTTGTTCGATAAAGAACGTCGTTACGCCCGACTCTTTTTCGCCGTTGATGACTGCCCAATTGATGGGAGCTGCCCCTCGATATTGTGGTAATAAGGAGGCGTGTAAATTAAACGTTCCCATTGGTGGCATATCAAAGACGACAGCAGGTAGCATTCTGAAGGCGACCACAACTTGTATGTCGGCTTTTAGGGCTTCTAAGGTTTTGAGGAATTTCTTTGACTTGAGGTTTGGCGGTTGTAATACGGTCAATCCTTGTGATAAAGCATATTCTTTGACGGCTGAGGCTCTTAGCTTGTTGCCTCGTCCTGCGGGCTTGTCTGTGGCGGTAATGACGCCTACGACTTCACAGCCGTTTTCTACTAATGTTTGGAGGGATGCTACGGCAAAGTCGGGCGTTCCCATGAATATTATTTTCATTTTCTTTTTTTTTGGTTCTTAGTTCTTGGTGCTGTGGTACTGTAGTTTTTAGTGGGCATGTTTTTTTCCTTCCTTTTTTTGGAGCGAAGGGTTTGGTGCTTCGTCGTTGTGGAAAGTCCTGCTATTCGTTCTTATGGTGGCTATTGGGCAACCACAAGGGATTGCCAAACCTGCGCTGCGGGCAGACACATGGGGTCTGCCCCTACCCGAACCAACCGCCACCATACCACTACTATCAGGGCTATTTTGGAGGGTCTTAACGGTTATTTTTCGTATTAAAATCCTGTGTTATAACCCGATAATAATCGTAAAAAATTCTAAAATGCACACGAATGTAAAAAAATCATTTTAGAATGAATCGTTATAGTTGTATTTTTGTGCTACTCAAAAAATTTTTATGAAAAATCACGGTATAGATCCTAATCGAATTATTGACTTAAATAATGTCTCTATCTTCCAAAAAGACACACTTATTTTGACCAATGTGAACCTTAAAATCAGTAAAGGGGAATTTGTTTATTTGGTGGGCCGCACAGGTACAGGTAAATCAAGTTTGCTCAAGACGCTTTATGGCGATTTACCATTGCAACAAGGTATTGGGCATGTGGTTGGCTATGATCTGCGAGATGTCACTTGGAAAAATGTGCCGTATTTGCGTCGGAAGATGGGGATTATCTTTCAAGATTTCCAACTTTTGATGGATCGAACCGTTGGGGATAATCTTGTTTTTGCGCTACAAGCGACGGGATGGAAAAATAAGGGGGAAATTCAACAGAAAGTACGGCTTGTGTTGGAAAATGTGGGCATGATTCACAAGTTAGATACCATGCCGTATGAGCTTTCTGGTGGAGAACAACAGCGTATTGCTATCGCTCGCTCTTTGTTGAATGATCCTGCGCTTATTTTGGCGGATGAGCCTACTGGTAATTTAGATCCTGAGACATCACAGGAGATTATTAATTTGCTCTACCAAATTTGTATGCAGACGGAAACGGCGGCTTTTATTGGAACGCATGATTATAATATTATTCGGCAGTTTCCTGGTCGTATTGTGAAGTGTTTGGATGGAAAGGTATTGGTGAGTTCGGAGATTTAGTTTTTGTGGTTTTTGTGGTTTAAGTAGTTTTTGTAGTTGTTTTCTGTGCTGTGGTGCTGTAGTTTTTGGTGGGCATGTTTTTTTGTGTTGTGGTTTTTTGTTTGGTTGTGGATGGGCATGTTTTTTTTTGTGCTGTGGTTCTTCGTTGCGGCCTTTTAAGATAGACCTGATAGTAGCGGAATGGCAAAATAGTTTAAGTCGTTTTTGTGGTTTAAGTAGTTTAAGTAGTTGCGGTTCTTTCTTGATTTATGTGGTTGTTCCTTTTGCCATATTAGCGGATAGCAGGCCTTTCCGTTGCGACGGAGTATTTGTCCTTTCTCTCCTTATTATTATTGTTTTTCTCCTGATTATTATTTTTTTCATTATTGTTTATTGTTATTTTAAAATTTATGAGTATGCTTCCTAAGAGATTGGATCGGACGGTGATTTATGAAAGTGAGTGGATTAATTTGTTTACGGATCGGGTGCTGATGCCTTCTGGTAAGGTGATTGAAAAGTATCATTTTTTGGATTATCCAATGGAGTCTGTGGTGGTGGTGCTTGTGAATGCGGACGGGGCGGTGTGTTTTGTTAAGTCGCTGCGGTATACGACGCAAAGGGTTGAGTGGGAATTGCCTGCGGGTGGTGTGGATTTGGGGGAATCTGTTGTGCAAGCGGCGGTGCGGGAGGTGAGAGAGGAAACGGGATTTTCTGCTGTTGAGGCGGAGTTTTTGTATTCTTTTAATCCGTCAAATGGAATGTCTAATCAGGTGATTCATATTGTGCGTGCTGGGGTTGGGGAGGTGGCACCGTTGGGTTTTGATACGGATGAGGTTTTGGAGGTGCATTGGCTTTCTGTTTCGGAAATTCGGGGGTTGATTCGGGATGGGGTGTTGGCGGATGGGATTTCTTTGACGGCTGTTTTGTTTTATCTTGCTATGTGATTTTTGTTTTTTTGTTTTTTTGGTGGGTTCGACACACCCCTGATTTCCCTTGCGGTCAATCGTCCCCTCTTTTTAGAGGGGATGATGGGTTGGGTGGTTTTTTGTTTTGGCTTTTTTGTTAGGATTGATGTTTTTTCGGTTCTGGTGGGGAGACGCATTCAATGCGTCTTTACCTTGTGCCTTGACCTTGTGTTTGTTGTTGGCTGATTTCCCATAGTTTTTTGGCGAGGGCTTGGTCGTGGGATAGTTTGGAGGATTGGGCGGGGCGGCTTTTGTCGTAGTAGCCTCCACTTTTGCCTGC
>Ga0209185_1001067_pt1 | contig 25668 bp, 9 predicted proteins | sample SidtaG_2_FD_187425 | JGI IMG/M metagenome (GOLD analysis project Ga0209185, IMG submission 187425) | Marine algal microbial communities from Sidmouth, United Kingdom - Sidmouth_Asex2 metaG (SPAdes) (version 2) | ecosystem: Host-associated > Algae > Red algae > Unclassified | place: Sidmouth... | reverse complement strand
AGAGCGAATCGCTCATAAGTTTTTGAAAAAGAAGCTCAAAAAAATAAAAGAAAAAAATAATTTGATGGCAAATGAAATCCCGACTTTCTGGTCGCCGATTTTGGGTGTTGTCAGTCTTGCTGCTTGGGTAGCTTCGATAGCGGCATCTTTTTCCTTGTCTTTAGGTGGAGTAATTGTTGCCATAATTATCGGATTTGGCGCAGGTATTGCCGGGATGATTATTGGTATACGTGCCTTACGTGCCAACCGTAATCGTGGGTTTGCGATTGCAGGAATTCTATTAAGCGGATTGGCTTTGTTGATTTCTTTGGCAAATAGCGTTCTTGCATTAGCGAATTTATGAAAAAACAATAAACACTAGACTTTATTTAGGAATATTTTGTGTGCATGGAATTTTGTATTTTTTCGATAACCGAGCCTCATTTTGAGCTGCATACCCTAAGTAGTAAGTCAATCTAATTATGATATGTTGCTTTGAGTGAAATTTTTTCGAGTACGAGGCGGAGGTTATTCAGCATAGCCGTAGCTACGCTGGATGTTCTCCAACAAAGTAATCGGACAAATTTCGCCAAATGAACTTATCATAATTAGTTTGACTTACTACTAAGGTACGGAGCGAAAAATAGGAGAAGAGTATCGGAAAAAGACAATGTTAGCTGCATACAAAATATTTCTAAATAAAGTCTACTACATCTTGACTTGTTTTGTCATCCCTTAAATCCGCTTCTTTCACTTCGACAAATTCGGTGAAATGAATAATAATTTGGGCGTATCCCCCTCCTTATCAGTCGGGGGTCGGGCTATCCGGCACTCTCTCCACTCTCGCTATCGCTCCGTTACGTTCAAACAACACCTCCTATCCCTTACGCGAGAAACGAGCAATCACGGAATTTGTCAAAGAACCATAAATCCTTAATTGCAAAGTAGCAAAGTACTCAGTAATAGTTGCCTTTTTTGCGTGTTGCCGACATTTAAACGATTTTTTTATAATTAAATAGTTCTCTTTTCAAAAATAAGGCTTATCATTGTCTAAACAATTATTATTCTACGACAAATAGTTTCTACTACCCAATAAGGGAAGACGAAAAAAATAATCTACCCGTCTGAATTGTTCTTTTTCTTATATGTTTCACTAAATCTTCCTTAGTGAAAGAAAATAAATAACTTGCCCCATTATGCTTGTTCTTTTCCCTTCTAAAAAACACAAAAAATAGTTCCGTAGCTATGGCTATGCAACGATTTTTTGAATTCTTTAGAAGAAAAAATTACGGCGCATTATGGAACAATTTATTTAATTTCTTTCACTAAATTTTCCTTACGTAGCTCGGCTATGCGCGTCAAATTTAGCCAAACATATAAAAAAAATAACTTCTTCATTTGGGGTAGATTATTTTCTTCCTCTTCCCTAACTATAAGATATTGTAAATAAGCTACTCTTTTATATATCAACTGATTACAATTAATTTTTTTAGTATATCAGACACATCATCATCATTTTTAGCATTAAAATGATTCCAAAGCTCCCCTAATAATACTCAGTCGAAACCATTTCTTTATGCTTTGGAACTTTGTTCCTTCGCGTCCCCATTTTATTTATTGAAACTCAAATATTATGAAAAGGATTTTACCTTTATCCACATCAATGTGTTTACTTTCTTTTTTCTTTTTTCTTTCAAATACCACGGATTGCACTGCTCAAACCTTTATGTATAGCGAACCTGAACAATGTGTTTTCGGAGTAGAAGGTCCGGATATTTCGTACATGATACCTGTAGATGCAGCAAACATTGCAGTTTGTACTGATGCTGTTTTAGAAATTTGTGTGAGAGGCGATTTTGGTGGTGTAGAGGAAACCGTTACAGTTTTTGATGCAGAGAACGGGGTTGTTTTAAGCGTTATACCCGGAGGACAAAATCCGGATTGCGCTGATGTTTCGTCTTGCACTACAGTTATCATTCCTGCTTGCGATTTTAATGTATTAACAGATGATGGCGTAGTAAATTTGGAACTGCAAACACCCGGAGGAACACCGGGAAATCAAGGAGATGAAGTTGACGCTGTTTGTGATGACACGTTTGGAACTTGCTTTACTTTAACGAGTTTAACTTACGACTCTACACCACTGCCAACTGTAATTATGCCTGCAACTCAGCAGTTTTGTATTACAGATGCCCCAATTACCTTGACCGTAATGCCACCACCTTGTGCTAGTGAGCAAGGTGAATTTTCCGGCACTTTTTCCGGACCAGGTATAACAGATAATGGAGATAACACAGCCTCATTCGACCCTGCCGCTGCTGGCGATAATTGTCCGGATGGACATGTAGTTACATTTACACCTACACCAGATGCTGAACAAAACAGTTGTTTAACAATGGCAACAGCAACTTTTATAGTTGATGGTACACCACCTGAAATTATTTGTGCAGATAATGTAGCTGGTTTAACGTGCGGAGACCCTTTGGTTGAAACTCCACCTACGGTAACAGATGTTTGTAATATGGAGGGTTTAGTAGTTATTTTTGCAGATAATTTAGGTGTTGATGAGATAGACCCTTGTGTTGGTGGTGTAATAACGAGAACCTATACAGTAACTGACGCTTGTATGCTTGAAGCGACATGTATGCAAACTTTTACTTTCGATCCTGATACAGAGCCACCGGTAATTACTTGTCCTGATGACGTTACGGGTCTTATATGCGGTGATGCGTTGCCAGCTCCGGAGGCTACTTTAGGGGGTACTGATAATTGTGACGAGGCAACTACTTTTACTGTTATAAGTACAATAGATGATCCTCTACCCACCACTTTTTGTGATGGAAATAACTTAGTAGTTACACGAACTTATACAGTGGCAGATGCTTGCGGGAATGAAGCAACGTGTGTACAATCGTTTACCTTCGATCCTGATACAGAGCCACCGGTAATTACTTGTCCTGATGACGTTACGGGTCTTATATGCGGTGATGCGTTGCCAGCTCCGGAGGCTACTTTAGGGGGTACTGATAATTGTGACGAGGCAACTACTTTTGCTGTTATAAGTACAATAGATGATACTCTACCCACCACTTTTTGTGATGGAGATAACTTAGTATTTACACGAACTTATACAGTGGCAGATGCTTGCGGGAATGAAACAACGTGTGTACAATCGTTTACTTTTGAATCTGACTTAGAAGCTCCCGAATTGAGCGAGATGCCAGAAAATGTAACTTTAGTTTGTGGCGACCCTATACCTGAAGTTCCTACCATTACGGCTACCGATAATTGCACCGAACCGCAAGCAGTAGTATTTGAAGAGACTACGGTTGGAACTTGCCCTGAATCAACCGTCATCATGCGTACATGGACAGCCACAGATGACTGTGGAAATGAAACGACTTATACTCAAACCATTGACATCCCTGCCGATAATGTACCACCTGTATTGAGTGAAGAACCGGCAGATGAAAACCTAACTTGCGCAGATGCGATTCCTGATGTACCAACAGTTACAGCAACGGACGATTGTACTGATTCTATTGAAGTAATATTCGAAGAAACGGACGATATGGGCGCATGCCCCAATCCACGCATCATTACACGCACATGGACGGCTACGGATGCCTGTACGAATGAAACCACATACACACAAACAATAACAATTGCTCCAGACGAAACACCTCCGGTCATCATGTGTCCGCCCAATGACCCGACCGTATATACCTTAGAAGCTGATATTCCTGTAGCTGCTGCTGACGTGACTGAATTTGAGGAACTTGGAGGAACAGCAATGGATGACTGCGGAGCAATGACACTTACTGCTGCCGACGAAGTAACACCTTGCCCCGGTGCTGCCAATCAAGGCATGATAGTCAGAACTTATACGATTACAGACGAATGTGGCAACTTCTCTACCTGCGAACAAACCTTTCTATTCTCTTGCTGCGATGCAGCAGCCGGCGCATTAGCACCTATCACTGATATTTGTATCGGTGAATCCATCTCCACAACAGTGGACGGTACAGAAGCACCTGCGCCTGATTATGGGTACGATTATGTCTTAACCGATGCGGCAGGAGCGATTATTGACGGACCAAACACAACAGGCATCTTTACTCCGATGGCTGCCGGAAGTTACTGTGTCTATGGTATTAGTTACCAAACAGCTACGGGGGCACCCGACTACACAAGTGGCAACATCACAACCATCACACAACCTGCGATGTGTTTCGATACTACAAATACTTGTTTTGAAGTAACTGACTTACCAACCGTAACCATCGGCGAATGTGCTGCCGGACCTGCACCAACGAATGTGTACACAGGCTTAGAAGGTACTTTCCCAATGGATATGTTGGGAACTCTACCAGATATTTATGTATTCTGTGAGCCGGGTTGCGTAGAAGCAACTGGCGCAGAAGGAACAGCACCCTACACTTACGAATGGTTTGAATTAAGCGATGAATGTGAATACGATTTCAACGCACCGATAACCAACACACCTGATGCTTCGGGCTTGGATACAGGTACATACTCGGTAGTCGTGACGGATGCAAGTGGTTGTACTGCCACAGGCGAAGTCAAAGTATTTGTAGACACGCCGCCTGAATTGACCGCTTCTGATGATGCGACAATTTGTGCAGGAGAAACCTTCGACCTTGAAGGTACATCATTGCCCGGACCGGGGATTTGTTTAGAATATTGTGAAGGCGAACTACCTGTTTGTCTTGTCGATGATAACACTATATTTACAGTATGTTTTGTTTTTGAATATCCTTGGATTTCAGATTTGAATTTGATATTGCAAGCACCGAATGGCACACAACTTACATTAGTCACATCTGCCGCCTATCCAAATTCGAGTGATGATGGCAACATGTGTTTTACCAATGATGCCAATGCAGGAAACGGCGTATTGCCCGGCGGTGCCTTAGATGCCTTGAATTGGAACACCTACCCAACAGGTACAACAGACGCTGCTGGTACAGGAATTGGTATTTCTGGCAACTGGTTTCCCGAAGGCGGACAAGGAGCATTCGGCGTATTCAACGGTGTAGATGCCAATAGTGGCACTTGGCAAGTCATCATCTTAGATGATTTAGTAGGTGAAGAAGGCTTCTTCAATTCATTTACCTTAGACATAGTCAATCCTGATTGTTCTTATGGTGTTGAGGTCGATATCAACATGGAAATTATCGACTTTGTACCAACGACAATTATAACCGAACCTATCGAATGTGAAGAGTTGGCAAACTGTACAGCAACTTACCAATGGACTGGTTCAGACGGATTCGATTCAGGCGTACAAACGATTACACCACAAACAGATATACTCGAAACATTCCCACTCACCAATATAACACCACCTGTCGGAACAACAACTTATACCTTGACGGTAACAGACTGTTTCGACTGTATTTCTACCGAAGAAGTAGTGATTATAGTAGAAGATGAAATTACCGCAGATGCGGCTTCGCCGAATTGCGGCGAATTAGATATTACCGCTATCACAGGCGGTACACCCGATTATACAATTACGATTGGACTAAATCCCGACGCAAGTGATGCGCTGGCTACGGCTACCATTACAGATGCTACTACTACACCTGAATTTACGGATTTAGCTGCGGGAGATTACTTCATTGCTATCGAAGACGCCAACGGATGTACCGTACTTGTCGGTCCTATCACCGTCGAATCTTGCTGTGAAGTAGCACCGGGTATGTTAGCACCAATAACTGATATTTGTATCGGTCAAATGATAACTACCGTAGTAGATGGTACACAAAATACCGACCCCGATTACGCTTACGAATACGTACTCACAGATACCAACGGCATCATCATTTCCGGTCCGCAAGCTACGGGGGATTTCACCCCTGCTCCTGCCGGAATGTATTGTGTTTACGGAGTAAATTATAATGCAACAGATGGCGCAGTAGATTACACCAGTGGCGACATAAATACCATTACACACCCAACCGATTGTGCGGATGTGACCAATACTTGTTTCAACGTAAATACAGGACCAACCGTAACCATCGGCGAATGTGCCGACGGACCTCCACCAACCATCGTTTATGAAGGGCTTGAAGGAACTTACCCTGATGGTCAGTTAGATATTTTGCCAGATGTATATGTATTCTGTGAGCCGGGTTGTGTAGAAGCAACGGGCGCAGAGGGTACAGCACCTTATACTTACGAGTGGTTTGAGTTGAGCAACGAATGTGCTTACGATTTTGCTGCACCAATCGCCAATACATCCGATGCTTCGGACTTAGGTACAGGTACATACTCGGTCGTAGTCACGGATGCAAGTGGTTGTACAAATACTGCCGAAGTCAAAGTATTCATAGACGATATGGCGACATTGACCGCTTCCGATGATGCGACATTATGTGCCAGCGAGACCTTTGACCTCGAAGGCGCATCACTCCCCGGTCCGGGCTTCTGCTTAGAATACTGTGCCGGTGAATTACCACAATGTCCGATTGATGCGAGTTCGACTATTACCGTTTGTATGGAATTTACCCATACCTATATATCTGATTTAAGTTTTGAATTAGTCGCGCCTGATGGTACAGTAATTCCGCTTGTGATGGGACAATGTTGTCCAAACGGTGCGAATGATGGAACAATGTTCTGCTTCACGAATGATACAGCCGGCGGTGCAGTAGCACTCGACTGGAATACAACAGGTGCAGGTGGTACAGACTTACTCGGAACAGGCGCAGGAATCTCCGGTACTTGGTTACCTGAAGGTGGCGCAGGTGTACTCGGTGGACTTGCAGGCGTAGATGCCAACGGCGGACCCTGGGCGATGATAGTAACAGACATCATCGGCGGCGATTCCGGTCAATTTGAAAGTTTCAACGTGACGGTAACTTCTCCCGGTGGCGGTTGTAATACCGTTTTCCAATCTCCTGTATTTGGCGCAGCCATACCGGATGATGGTCAATCATTTACCTACGAAACACCTGTCGAAGAATGTGTAGAACAACCAAATTGCACAGCAACTTACCAATGGACCGGTACAGACGGATTTGATTCAGGCATACAAACTATCGCCACTCAAACCGACCAATTAGAAACTTTCCCACCATTAGGTGTAACACCACCAGTCGGAACAACAACTTATACCTTGACCGTAACAGACTGTTTTGGATGTGTATTTACTGAAGAAGTAGTAATTACGGTAGCAGATGAAATTGTCGCAGAAGCTACTTCTGCTGCCTGCGGAGAATTAGATATAACGTCTATTACAGGCGGTGCTGCGGATTATACGATTACGATTGGACTAAATCCCGACGCAAGTGATGCGCTGGCTACGGCTATCATTACAGATGCTACTGCTACACCTGAATTTACGGATTTAGCTGCGGGAGATTACTTCATTTCAATTGAAGATGCTAACGGTTGCTCGGTGATTATCGGACCAATCACAATAGAGGAATGTGATGAATGCGCCGACTTCATGGCAACAGCAGCATCAAATGCTTGCGGCGAACTGGACATTACAACTATCACAGGCGGTGCACCGGATTATATGGTGACTGTAGGTATGATGCCCGATGCGAGTGACGCTATCGCGACCACTACGCTCACAGATGCTATAGCTGCACCTGAATTTACGGATTTGGCTGGAGGTGATTATTTTATTGAAATTATAGATGCAAACAACTGTTCATTCATAGTCGGACCAATTACTATCGAAGAATGCGAACTAAACTGCGATGACTTCATGGTTGATGTAGCACCTTGCGCCGACCTTCCTCCAAACGAAATATACGAAGATTTAGAAGGTTTATACCCGATGGATATGCTCGGTATTTTACCCGATGTATACGTATTCTGCGAGCCGGGCTGCGTCAGTGGCGTAGCAGTAGGCGGAACAGCACCATTAATGTATGAGTGGTTTGAATTGAGCGACCAATGTGGCTACGACTTCAACGCACCGATTGCAAGTACACAAGAGGCTTCCGGCTTAGATTCAGGCGTATATACCGTAGTCGTCACCGATGCAAATGGTTGTACAGGCTCACAAGAAGTAAAAGTATTCGTCAATACACCGCCCGAACTCACTACAAGTGATGATGCCGAAGTTTGTGCAGGAGAAACTTTCAACTTAGAAGGAACTTCATTGCCGACAGCAGGCTTCTGTTTAGAATATTGTGAAGGCGAATTACCTGTTTGTCTTGTCGATGATAACACTATATTTACAGTATGTTTTGTTTTTGAATATCCTTGGATTTCAGATTTGAATCTGATATTGCAAGCACCGAATGGCACACAACTTACATTAGTCACATCTGCCGCCTATCCAAATTCGAGTGATGATGGCAACATGTGTTTCACCAATGATGCCAATGCAGGAAACGGCGTATTGCCCGGCGGTGCCTTAGATGCCTTGAATTGGAACACCTACCCAACAGGTACAACAGACGCTGCTGGTACAGGAATTGGTGTTTCCGGCAACTGGTTTCCCGAAGGCGGACAAGGAGCATTCGGCGTATTCAACGGTGTAGACGCGAACAGTGGCACTTGGCAGGTCATCATCTTAGATGATTTAGTAGGTGAAGAAGGCTTCTTCAATTCATTTACCTTAGATATAGTCAATCCTGATTGTTCTTATGGTGTCGAAGTAGATATTAACATGGATATTATCGACTTTGTACCAACGACAATCATAACCGAACCTATCGAATGTGAAGACCTCGAAAATTGCACGGCTACTTACCAATGGACAGGTACAGACGGATTCGATTCAGGCGTGATTCCAATTGCGAACCAGCAAAATATGTTGGAAACACTGCCGCCCGTAAGTGTCACGGGAACGACTGCGAATGTCACTTATACGCTCACAGTCACAGATTGCTTCGGTTGTGTTTCTACCGAAACAGTCCTTATTTCTGCTTGCGATGTACCAACATGCACAGAGCTTACGCCTATCATGGAAACTCAAGACCTATGTAGCGGAAATGCACCCGACTTAGCCACAGCAGAAGCAAATATACTCGCAAGTGTGGCTGATGCAACGCAAATAACAGGCGTAGTCAACTGGTACACCGATGCAGCCTTTACAATGCCATATATCACGGGTACAGTCATCGACCATTCAGGCGCAACATGCGACCCCGAAATGACGACCTTGTTTGCAGAAGTTGTATGTAATGACGGAACAACAATTCCAGCCGGACAAATAGACATTACCGTTTATCCATTCGGACCGGAAATCATGGCAGGAACAGATTGCGTAGTCACCATCACGCCTCCGGCTTGCCCCGGATTTGCGATAGGTACAGCCTCCAACCCGACAGGCGGCGCAAGCCTTGCCAATTGGGATGCAACAACCAACACCTACACAGGTGTACTCGGCGATGTAGCAGGTACGATAGATATAGAAATTACAGGCGGAACAGCACCTTGCGAAGCCGGAACGATAACCATTGACATTCCGGCTTGTACCGACCCAACAGACTGTGAAAACTTTATGGTAGATGTAGGCGCGTGTACCGCAGGACCTGCCCCAACGATTGTATATGAAGACCTCGAAGGCACTTATCCTGACGGTCAATTAGGCATTCTGCCCGATGTATATGTATTCTGCGAACTGGGTTGTGTCGAGGCATTTCCCGTAGGTGGTACAGCACCGTTGATATATGAATGGTTCGAATTGAGCGGAGAATGTAGCTACGATTTCGCAGCACCAATCGCCAATACAGCTGATGCTTCCGCGCTTGGAACAGGTACATACACCGTAGTCGTCACCGATGCCAACGGTTGTACAGCTTCGCAAGAAGTAAAAGTATTCATCGACGAAGATCCGACCTTAACCACTTCTGAAGATGCTGAAATTTGTGCAGGAGAAGTATTTAACTTAGAAAGTACGGCATTGCCCGGATCGGGTTTCTGCCTTGAATATTGTAGCGGTGAATTACCACAATGCCCAATTGATGCAAGTTCAGTTATTACGGTTTGTCTCGAATTTCAACATACATATATCTCTGACCTGAGTTTTGACCTTATAGGACCTGACGGTACTGTGGTCAATCTAATCACAGCAGTTTGTTGTCCGATAGATACAGATACGCCAAACGATATATTTAATTTCTGTTTTATAAATGATACAAACGCACCTATTTTAGATTGGAGCAATGGCGTAGCACCTACTGCGGGAAGCGTATGGCAACCCTCCGGTGGTGCAGCAGCTTTGAATGGTCTAATTGGTTTGGATGCTAATGGAGGTCCCTGGGCGATGACTGTTACAGACATTGTAGGAGGCGATTCCGGTCAATTTGAAAGTTTCAATGTAACAATTACTTCAGCCGGAGATGGATGCAATACCGTATTTCAATCCCCTGTATTTGGTGCGCCAATACCAGATGACCAGCAAGCATTTACTTACGAAACACCTGTCATAGAATGTGTTGACCAACCAAATTGTATTGCTACTTACCAATGGACGGGTACAGACGGATTCGATTCGGGCGTCATTCCAATTACACCACAAACGGATATGTTGAATACATTACCCGCTGTTCCTGTGACGATTGGCGTAACGGCAACATACACATTGACCGTAACGGATTGCTTTGGTTGTGTTTCTACCGAAACAATAACGATAACAGAATGTAACGACACAGGCGATACTGGCTTTGATTTAGCATTAATCAAAACACTAAGTCCGGGACAGACAACGGTCGTAGCAGCGGGTGATAATGTGAGTTTCGATATTACCGTAACCAATCAAGGCACAGTAGATGCGTTTGGCGTACTTGTGAATGACTACGTACCGGCGGGTTACACATACAATCCGGCATTAAATCCGACTTGGACAGATGCAGACGGTGACGGTAATCCAGACCAAACGATAACTTCACTTGCAGCAGGCAGCACACAAACGATAACGATTATATTGACCGTTGTCACTCCATTCAATGGAACGATGGCAGACTTGGTAAACGTTGCAGAAATCAGCGCAGCTGACGACGATAACGACCCGAACAACACGCCACCAACGGACGATGACAGCACAGCAGATAATAATCCGAATAATGATGCAGGTGGAACACCCGGCGGACCAGATGATGACTTTGTAGATGGTGACGGAACGGGCACACCAAATGACAATACAGAGGGTACAGACGAAGACGACCAAGACCCTGCCTTTGTTATCGTAGATGATGGCTTGGCAGATGATTGTACGACAGTCGCGGCAGTATTAGAATCACTGACGCTTTGCGGTGGTATCGCACCCGATTTGTCAACTATCGAAGCCACCATATTATCCAGTGTAGGCGACGCAACATTAATAACAAATACAGTTAATTGGTATTTTGATAATGGCTTAACAACACCTTATGCAATAGGTGGAGCAATCAACCATTCTGATACAGATGCAGCCGGAACATGCAATCCGGGTACGGTGACGCTCTACGGCGAAGTTGTATGTTTGGATGGTGCGAGCATCAATGTTGGAACGATTACAATAACAGTTTATCCATTTGCAGAAATAACACCTCCTACGGCTGGAAGTTGTACTACGGTAGTAGCAGCATCAAGCTGTCCTAATTTAATGATAGGCGCAGCATCCAACCCGACAGGTGGCGCAAGCCTTGCCAATTGGAATGCGGCAACGAATACCTATACAGGTGTACTCGGCGATGCAGCAGGTACGATTGACGTAGCGGTCACAGGCGGTACAGCTCCATGTGATGCCGGAACGATTACGATTGCAATTCCGGCTTGTACGGATGACAACACAGGCGATACTGGCTTTGATTTAGCATTAATCAAAACACTAAGTCCGGGACAGACAACGGTCGTAGCAGCGGGTGATAATGTGAGTTTCGATATTACCGTAACCAATCAAGGCACAGTAGATGCGTTTGGCGTACTTGTGAATGACTACGTACCGGCGGGTTACACATACAATCCGGCATTAAATCCGACTTGGACAGATGCAGACGGTGACGGTAATCCAGACCAAACGATAACTTCACTTGCAGCAGGCAGCACACAAACGATAACGATTATATTGACCGTTGTCACTCCATTCAATGGAACGATGGCAGACTTGGTAAACGTTGCAGAAATCAGCGCAGCTGACGACGATAACGACCCGAACAACACGCCACCAACGGACGATGACAGCACAGCAGATAATAATCCGAATAATGATGCAGGTGGAACACCCGGCGGACCAGATGATGACTTTGTAGATGGTGACGGAACGGGCACACCAAATGACAATACAGAGGGTACAGACGAAGACGACCAAGACCCTGCCTTTGTTATCGTAGATGATGGCTTGGCAGATGATTGTACGACAGTCGCGGCAGTATTAGAATCACTGACGCTTTGCGGTGGTATCGCACCCGATTTGTCAACTATCGAAGCCACCATATTATCCAGTGTAGGCGACGCAACATTAATAACAAATACAGTTAATTGGTATTTTGATAATGGCTTAACAACACCTTATGCAATAGGTGGAGCAATCAACCATTCTGATACAGATGCAGCCGGAACATGCAATCCGGGTACGGTGACGCTCTACGGCGAAGTTGTATGTTTGGATGGTGCGAGCATCAATGTTGGAACGATTACAATAACAGTTTATCCATTTGCAGAAATAACACCTCCTACGGCTGGAAGTTGTACTACGGTAGTAGCAGCATCAAGCTGTCCTAATTTAATGATAGGCGCAGCATCCAACCCGACAGGTGGCGCAAGCCTTGCCAATTGGAATGCGGCAACGAATACCTATACAGGTGTACTCGGCGATGCAGCAGGTACGATTGACGTAGCGGTCACAGGCGGTACAGCTCCATGTGATGCCGGAACGATTACGGTTGCAATTCCGGCTTGTACTAACGATGGCGGTGGCGGAGATGCCTGTACAAGTACGACTGAACCAACTGCGACACTTGAAGTTTGCGGTGGTTTAGTACCGGATTTGAGTAGTGCCGAATCGACCATTTTGGCAGGTATTGGCGATGTTTCACTGATTACAGGCGATGTGATTTGGTACACAGATACAGGGCTTACAATGCAATACAACGGCGAAGCTATTGACCACGATGACAGTACCGCAGCAGGTACTTGCGAAGCGGGTATCGTTACTTTATACGCACAAGTGATTTGCGACGATGGAGAGCGTTTCTTTGCGGGAATAGTCAATATTACGGTCTATCCGTTTGCACCAAATCTCGCACCTGCCGGACCTGGCTGTATGCTGGTAGTGACGCCGGCTTGTCCGGGTGACATCATCGGTATAGCATCCAACGCTACAGGCGGTGCAAGCCTTGCGAATTGGGATCCGAATACAGGCGTTTACACTGCATTTGAAGGTGATTTTGCAGGTTCGATAGACTTAGAAATCACTAGTGCGAATACGCCATGCGGTACGATGATTTATACACTCGAAATTCCGCGCTGTGGTAATCCTGACGAAGTACCAACAGTCGGAGAATGGGGATTGATTATACTTGGATTGATGATGTCGATTGTTGCCATAGTAGGCATCAGACAAAGACGTGAAGACGAATATTACGCAAACTAATAAACGAAGTTTATAGACGATAAAAGCCCTCTCATTCGCAAGAATGAGAGGGCTTTCTTGTTGGGTAGTCCTTTGATGTAAGGCTGAAAGTCAGAGGACTTGCCTTACATTTTCAAGGTGCAAGGCAAGTCTGAGCATTACATTTATGGTGCTACCTCTTGTCGTAGTATGGTGCTTTCAATTCATATTATAAATTCGCAAAAAAAACGGAAGATAAACTATTGTTTATCTTCCGTTTCTGGCTACCCGTCTAACGTTGGACGCTTTGACAGTCAGCGAGTTATAAAGGTATTGAAATTCAAGCGATTGTAAGAACTGCGGACTGCCGACTGTCCAACTGCGGACTGATAGCTCCGTTTCTCTTTAATTTGACGTGATTAAAAATCGTTAATTAGAACTATTTTCCTGTGAAATCATCTGCCTGGCGAGTTCAATAATTTGAGGATTATCAATTTCGATAATACCGCCATTCGGTCCCGGTTGTACGTGCAAATCAACTACCTTACCTCCTTCTGCATATTTCTTAGCTCCAAAATAATTACGAACGGTTTGTTCGGGCATATTGAGTTCATCGGCAATTTTAGAAACGCTCCCGGTAGGTAGATTGTGCTTGATTTTTCTTAGTTCTTCAAATGTTATCAGCATAATAGAAAATATTAGAAGTGAAGGGGCTGTTGTGATTTATAAACTCGTAGAATGAAGTGTTATATTTCGTATATAGTGATAAATTTAAAACAAAATAAAATTTAAACAAAATATTTTGTAATAAAATTTTACTATTTGTTGTTTGTACCTAATAATCGCATAAAATATATAGTTTTTTTTACTACTTTGGAACAAAAACACTCTCCGTATTTCGTTGTTGTACAGTAAAATTACTGAGTAGTTGATTCTTCTTTATATAAAAAGATGTATGCAAACAACGAATAACGGACACACGAATCACGACTAAAATATGCCATATAAAAGCCTACGCCATTGCGTCAATGACTTAGAACGTACCGGACAATTGGTACGTATCAAAGCTGAACTTGACCCCAATTTGGAAATTGCCGAAGTACACCGTCGCGTATATGATGCGGGCGGACCTGCGCTGCTATTTGAGCGTGTCAAGGGAAGTCCGTTTCAGGCGGTATCGAACCTTTACGGCACGATTGAACGCACAGAATACATCTTTCGCGATACGATAAAACGGGTGCAGAAAGTTATCGAATTGAAAGCCGACCCCACCAATTTTTTTAAAAAACCGACGAGGTATTTGGGTGCGCCATTCACGGCATTGAAGGCACTGCCTATGCGAAGACGTATGCGTGTGCCTGTCGCTTATGGCGAGACGACTATCGACCAATTGCCACAGATTAAATCTTGGCCCATGGACGGCGGAGCTTTTGTGACTTTGCCCCAAGTGTATACCGAAGACCCCGAAAAATCGGGTGTCATGGGGGCATCTAACCTCGGTATGTACCGCATCCAACTTTCCGGTAATGACTATATACAAAATGAAGAAATTGGTTTGCATTATCAAATTCACAGAGGCATCGGCGTACACCACGAAAAGTATAATCGTATGGATAAACCTTTCAAAGCCAGTGTGTTTGTAGGTGGATTACCTTCTCATGCCTTTTCTGCGATAATGCCTTTGCCGGAGGGCTTGACGGAGTTGACTTTCGCTGGAATGTTGGCAGGGAAACGTTTTGGATATGCTCGCCGGGATGGTCATGTGCTGTCTGCGGATGCTGATTTTTGTATTACGGGAGAAATTATAAAAGATAAGAAAAAACTTGAAGGACCGTTTGGCGACCATTTGGGATATTACAGCCTCGCACATGATTTTCCGGTGATGAAAGTCGATAAAGTTTATCATAGAAAAGATGCGATTTGGCATTTTACGGTAGTAGGTAGACCGCCGCAGGAAGATTCGAGTTTTGGTTGGATGATACACCAACTTGTGAAGCCGCTCGCGCCACAAGAATTTCCCGGATTGGTGGGCATCAATGCCGTAGATGCAGCGGGTGTGCATCCGCTACTTCTCGCGGTAGGGCAGGAGCGTTATATGCCTTTTCGGGAGCGCAAGCCGGAGGAAATTTTGACGATTGCCAACCGGATTTTAGGGTCGGGGCAGACTTCGCTGGCGAAGTTTTTGTTTATAGCAGCGGCAGGCGACGGGTCTATAGATACGCACGATATTCCGCACTTTTTTCAACATTTTTTGGAGCGTGTAGATTGGCGTAGAGACCTTCATTTTCAGACAAATACGACGATAGATACGCTTGATTATTCGGGCGATGGCTGGAATGCCGGCTCGAAGGTGGTCATTGCCTGTTGTGGAGATAAAAAACGGAAATTGACGGCAGATTTGCCGCATGATTTTCATTTGCCGAATGGCTATAATAAAACTGCGTTTTGCATGCCGGGGATTCTTGCCCTCGAAGCACCAAAATTTATGAGTTATGATACGGCACAGAAGGAACTCGCTGACCTCACCGCCCAGCTTGCAACTCGTACAGATATGGGGAATATTCCGCTTATCGTATTGTGTGATGATGCGAAATTTGCTGCGGCTACGTTGAATAATTTTGTGTGGGTGACGTTCACGCGCGCCAATCCTTCGCATGATATTTATGGGGTGAAAAGTTCGACGACATTCAAACATTGGGGGTGTGAGGGTTCGTTGATTATTGATGCTCGAATAAAGCCGCATCATGCGCCGCCGCTGGTGACTGACCCGGAGGTGAGTAGCAGAGTGGATGCCTTGTTTGCTAAAGGTGGAGGTTTGGAGGGGATTTTATAAGAACATGGTTGAATTTTTCCTGCCTGAAAACCAATATCTTATAAACTTGACTTTACATCAAATCAGTTGTTTATCCCGGTAAACGCCTTCTTTGATGCCTCGCCAAAACCATCCCGATAGTTATCAGGATTGATTATCAGTTTGAAAAAATTTAAGCATTAGGGGGAACGAAGAGTCATTTATGTAATATGATTTTTAAATTGAAGGATAAACCTGAGTCGTTGGACATTTTTAAAATGTCAGACGACAGTGTCTTGAATAATAAGTTATTACAAATTAAAATATTTTTTATTGTTGACTGCTTTTTCAAATAAAAATAAAATACTTCTCGTCTGACATTTTAAAAATCTATTGATACCCGATCTCTTTTTCGGTTGCGCAAGTTGTCTGGCATTTTGCAAATGGCAGACAACAGCATTTTGTATTTTATTGACAATTACAGATTTTATTTATTATGATAAATGGTTCTTTGACAAGTTCCGTGATTGTTCGTCCCTTGCGTAAGGGATAGTAGGTGTTGTTTGAACGTAATGTAGCGATAGCGGAATGGAGAGAGTGCCGGATAGCCCGACCCCCGACTGATAAGGAGGGGGATACGCCCAAATTATTATTCACTTCGTGTTCCCTTAGCAAACGAGATACTTAGAGGTGTGGGGTATCAATAGATTTTAAAAATGTCCATTGAGCAGGCTTCTCGAAATGATGTGAGGTATCGTTAGATAGCTCGCCCCTCGACTGAAGGAGGGGCGAACCCAAGTTGAAGTTGAGAATTGAAAAAATAGAACACCTACCTCGGATATAGGGATACCAAAGCAGGTGTGTAACAAGCGATTGAATTTATAATGAGTAGGATGTATTTACTCCTATCATCATGCTTTTTTTATCTTCACGGGTACAGTAATAAAAATAATTAAAGATTATTGTAGTTTTCACTTCGATAACATAATAATAAATACCAGTCTCTAAGTTTTTGGGGGTAAACTGATAAGTAGTGTTACCGGGCGGAATTTCTACATCGAGGATTCGCTTGTCAGTATGGTTATGTATATGTAATTTTGTGCGTTTTTTGAGGGGAATATTGAATTGGAACAGAATTGTCCCGATACACACGTCGTTTTCAAGGGGGGTGATGAGCTGCAATGAGTGGTTGCATGTCGTAGCCTGTTTGGTACGCAGTATAGAGGTGTTTGCGTCGATACCGGCGCGAATAGCTTTATTCGTGAGTTGCTCTTTTTCATGTTCTAATAGAAAAGAGACTCTGGAACGACAACTGGAGGATTGTTCTAAATGATTGATCATCCATTGAGGAAGTTCATTTATTTTTCTATCCAACATTTTCTCCACGCAAACAGCTACTCCTTGTGAGGTGAGTTCACCCCACGAATTAAGCATTGTTCGGTTTACCATCTAAGAGGGCTTTAAGTGTAAGTTTTGAGTGTTAGTGTAATTGAATAAAAGTACTAATTTTAGGGAGTGGTGAAAATCAGTATAGCTTTTATTCATACTAAAGCTCGTAGTTTACGAAGTTTAACAACAAAAATAAACGGACGATTTTAGAGGGTCTTTGCTTCATATCCTAGCTTAAGAGAGTAGTTGGTAGAGTAATTTTTTTTGATTTATTATTCCATATATTGATTTTTGTGAAAGTAGAATGGAGTATGTATGTAAGTGGATGTACGAGTACATCCACTTACTTGAAATGTAGAATATCGGCTGGTGATTGCCTGTTCTACATTTTACATAGTCTCATATTATTTAAAATTACATTTAGCGATGGCTTGTGCTTTATTTGAGTAATCTTCAAAATAGTGTTGGACAAGCTCTGTAAAGTAGGCAATGTTTTGGTTGCCGCGTCTGCTAAAATTGATGTTATGCCTCGTGAGGAGGACATCCCATATTTTGTCTTCTTTTCTTTCGTAATTCTTTCTAAAAGAATCACTTTTTTGTGTTTGTGTATGCTCTATACGCGATAAAATACCGTTCATAAACTCGAAGAAATCTTGACGGTTCTGCTCTTGCCCGGCAAATTGTATAATCTCGTCAATGGTTTCCCGCTTGCAGTCGGAATATAGTGATTTGATATGCCGGGGATTGATTCCTTCAGCGTTGTACATCATTGCCAGAATGAGTTTGAATTGTCGGGCGGTTTCTTCATTTTTGCAAACGATAGTGAGGGCTGCGTCTAGCGTTTGTGCGTGCATGTGAAGGTAGTAACTCAACTCGTCGTCGCCTTCAAAGCGACTAATCCCGCTATCGGTGGATGCCGGATGATATGAGTTGGAAACGGATATAGTGTCTATTTTAGAGTGATGCTGCTTCAATACTGTCAGTATATCCCGTTGGATAATGGTATTGAGGTAGGGATAGACCATTCCGTCGTTTTTGTAGTTTTTTTTCAAACTACTTTTCCGTATTTTTTCTAACAACATTAAAGTAGTACCGCTTTCGATATCTTCTTTTAATGTTGTTGTGCCGTCTATCATACGTTGGGTTTTGATATGAATGACAGGTCGGTACTTTTCTGCGAGCCTGTTGTCGCAGCTTTGTAGTAGCTCAATGTCTTCCTCATTGCTCAGTCTTCTGAGCATATTGGGCGAAACAGTGGCTTTGAGTGTCAGTCCGATGGAGGCATACAGAGGTTCTTTTTGGTGGCGTAATGCCATCAATTCTGTATGCAGTGCATCGTAGACACGTTGGCGCAAATTGTCACTTGACGTAATGAATTTGGCGCGGCAGTAGCGTTCTGTCAATTTCAGAATATCCGCTTCGTACTTAGCCATAAGTAGCGGTATGCTGTTTTTGAGCAAAAACGCATCGTTGTTTAGCAACTTTTCAAATTCCCTTTGTACGATTTCATGTGTACTTGGCGAACATTCTTTTTTAAGGTACGTTTTGAGTGTACCTTTTAAGCTTTTTATCACTTGCGCCATTGTATCGTCTGTATGTTGGATTAGACTGATATTCAATAAGCGGCATTTGATTTGAGCTTCAATGTTCCCTTTGTACGTGCTAAAAAACCGTTTGGGGTTGTTGCTCAACAAATGAAGATCAATTGCTCTGTCTTCGTAGTGGTCCATGTTGCGTTCCCTGTTTTGTCATCGAATAAATTAAGTGCCCATTTTTAGTAGTAAAGTAAAAACGACAGGACAATTATTGACATCCTAACAACTTGCAGATATCAGGGACTTACGAACATATAGACTATAGAGAGGTATGGCTTCGGACATTTTTTATGAAAAAATATTTTTTTTATTTTTTTTCTTAAAAATTGTCCAAAACGAAAAGAAGCGTTTGTCTATATAGCGAATCGACAAACGAGTGGATGTGGAGAGTTTGAAAGAGTTAAATAAAATCGGTGCTTTAGGAAAATGATTTTATCGACTCATTCAATGTACAATATATCAACTTTTATTCATTAAGTCAATAGGAATATCTTTTGATGAATAAAAAACTGAATTTTGAAAAAATGAATATTTATTCTAAAGCAAGTTTATTTTTTTGATTATCAGTTTTAAGCGTCGATTTTTTATATAAATCCAATTTTTTATTTTAAAGCACTTTTTATCATAATTATATCCCTCTAATTTACGTTCGGCATTTTGTCGAGAGAAAAATAGCGTAAAGTGGTGAAATATCAGGTCAATATCTGTAGTTCCGGAGCTACGGAAAGTATCCATGGTTTGATGTTTTGCTCGATATTACACAGTCAATTAATGATCCAACAATTACAGTGCCTTCACGGCAGAAGGCAGGCAATGATTTTTAATTTTAAATGGCAATTTTTTTAATAATCACAAAAACAAATAAAATAATCATGAGACATTTACTTATTAACTTAACTTTTATTTTGGCCCTTATTATTTGTTCTTCAACAGATGCTTTTTCGCAGAGAGGAGGTATTGTAGATATTTTTGGACTCGTTTATAATGCGGAAACAGCAGTAGAAACGGGGATAGTTGGGATTAGCAATCTTACTTACAGTAAGATAAGGGTAGAAATTAGTGAAGACAAAGAGAGTGACGTATTAGCGGAATATGAACTTATTTACAATACTGTTAATAATGACAGCGGTATCCAGCTGCCAGAAGATATCAATAATGCACTGGATGGAAAATACTATGTAAAGGTTTGGATGAATGGAGCGTTTTTGGGAGGTCAATATAAAGAAGATTTTTAGACACTGTTCCGTCATTCGACATAGCGTCACCATCTTAAAGATGGTGACGCTTTTTTTATATTTCACCTATTTTTTCATCCAACCAATTTTTTAATTCAATCTTATTCATTGTTTCCATTTTTGCTTTAATATCTCCGCTATCGACTTTGAACTTTCCCCATGTGTTGAATAGCAGTTCTACAATTTTGATAAAATTGTTATAACCTTCATGTCTATCAGCACTAATGAATCGGGCTTTATTTTTTCGATGCAGATATACCTTAAAGGCTCTACATTTATCTTCGACCTGACTTTTTTTGAGTTCGTACAAAGACCTGATTAGTAGAGTATAATGCCTTATTCCATAAGAGACATCTTCAAATTCCATTGTATATAATAGCCCCTCGACGTCATCATATCTTTTTCTTAAAAAATTTAGGTGGGCGGTGTATAGTTTTGCGATATTATCTTTACCGTCTTTTTGTAGAGGTAAAAAGGTGTAGTATTGATTGATGAAGTCCTGAGTCCATTTATATTCACCAATGCCACTTGCTATGCTGACAATATTGTTGAAATGTTCTATCATAAAATAATCACCATCCATAAAAAGTTCGTGGTGTAGTCCGGTTTTGTATAGATTAAAGCCTTCTTTGAATATTTCTTCATCGGAGAGAATCGTCCGCAAAGAATTAATTAGTAGTGTAAATAAGTCAGTTGCTTCTTTTTTGCTAAATAATGTTACATTTTTAAGGATAACGCTTTTCATTTCATGATAAAAAACGGGTTTTTTAAGTTTAAAAAGTTTATTAGACAACTGATAAATATAAATTAATAAGTTGTCTGACAGGATATTTTCCGGAATATTCTCTATAACATCTTTACTAATAAAACCCTCTATATGTTCTCCACGTATACGTTCCCAAGCCGAGATCTCCTGACTATAACGCAACTTTGCGAGGCTATAAAACATATCAGTATTATACATTATGTCAGTTAGTAGCTCTCTACTGCCTTTATCCGTAAATTTAGAAGTAGCACGATGATAATATAGCATGTGTTGGAGTTCTAACTTAGATAGATAATGTGCCATATTTTTTACTTTTAAGTCGTCAATTTTTTCATTAAATCGTTCAGCATTTTTGAAAAAATAATCATCGATCTGCCTCTTTTCAAAAGACTTGATGAGTAACATTTCCCGTTCGAGTTGGTTGTTTTGTGCTTCTTTGACAATAAAATACTCTTCAATTAGTTTGGAAAGGTCTGACATTAGCTCGCGCATCTTCCAGTCTGCATATTTTTCTCCTTTTGGAAATAATCTTTTAAAGGCGTATTCTTTTTCGAATTTAGTGTCGTCCAGATTATTTTTATGTTTTTTTAAATACTCATACAAGGCTATAACTCTTCGATTTCTATTATAGAAGGGACTTTTCAGAAATTGAGTGAATTCTCGCAACTCTGCCTCCTTTATAGCCTTAAATAGTTGTAAAGTTTTTGTGTTTTTCATACTGAGTGAATTAAAGTAGACTACAATGTTGATTTGTAAATTTGCGACGTAAGAATTTGATTTACAGTGATTTGTATGATTTTATTCGTGAAATGTACGTAAGGTTTTTAGAGTTAAAAACACTACAACAATCAACTTTTGTAATTTACTCGCATAATTATTTTCTGTACTTTTGCATATATAAAGTCAGTCACAAGGATTGCAAAAGCAAGCGCAAGTTAAAGGAAAAAATACAGTTTAAGCAATTTTACAGAGTGTATTGTTTTATACTAAAAAATAACTATAAAAATTGCGTAATTAAAATATTGACTATCAAAAAGTTATATAATTTTTTTAGATGAAAAAAAAGATAAAAAATGCTATAGTTTACTTTAATTGAAATTCTTAAACCCAAAAAATAGCTGTAAAATTGTAGTATTAAAAGAACAGATAGTGAAGCGAAGTGAACGATTAAAACAACATTTTGATTCAAAGGAATTAAAAAAATCACTTCGATTATCATGATTCTTGTCACATTTTAGGTTAGGGGAAGGTGCTACCGGTACGACCGGTGGTGCCTTTATTTTAAAATTAATGCCAGAGATGGCTTAAAGATATATACAAGTAAGGCTACTGTATATGAGAAGAGGTTAGCTATTTGTTCAGAGCAGTACGAACACTGAAATCAGCTCGAAACTCAGCAAAGTTAATAAAAATAGCAAGCGATTAAAAGACCTTTGTATTTCTCACTGTGAACACCCGTCCGGAGGAACTGGGACCCTCCGGAACGGGTTTTTTTATATATTATACGGATTTATTGCTTTATTGTTTTATAATTATATTGTTTTTTTATATTCCTTGAAGATAAATTACTTATTAAATCTTCTTTTGGCATAAGTATTACTTAACTGACATGGATTTACAGGTCAATAGCCATGCGCGAGTATATTTCGCGCCTGACTGCGGTCTGACAGGCTGCAACTATTTTAACAGAAAAATAAACCTCACTCACCGATTATCTCCTTTCTCAATGCGTTCATATCAACGCGCACTTTCTTTATATCAACAGTTTTTGCTGTATCCTTTAGGAGTTTGATGATGCCATTCCTATCGTCCGAATTAGTATAAATACTACTCAAAACTAACACATAATCACCGCAAACCATAGAAAGATAATGCTCTTCCAACACCGTGCGAGCTTTATTTTCGTTGCCTACTTTTACGGGAGCTTTGAAGTACCAATGCAATGCTTCGCGCCCGTCAATATTCGTCATTTCGTGCTCGGGAAATAGCTCTGCTGCCACTTCATCACTCATTGTATTTCTGATACTATTCATCTCGTCGCGCATCTGTTCGAGCAGCAGCCCTTCACCCTGCAAAGGCATCATTCCACGGTCAAATTTGGCAGTAGGAATCGCCAGCATTTGCAATATTTTTCCATCCACGATAAAGCCAATATTACCCGTATTGATAGTCTCTACTTTACTCCCCTTCACATCTACCGTAAAATACGAAGTCATCTCATTAAACACCTGCACAAAACCCGCTTGAGTGCGAATACCGCCGCTTCTATAATCCATAGATTGTATTAATTCGCCATTTGTATAAACCTTGACATCCAGCAACTTACCCTTGCTACTCCACGATGAAAACCGACCATCTTCCTTATCATCAACATACATACCTTCGGCTTTTTTCTGACCATTTTTATGCCATTCGCTGTGCATACCACTACGCTTTCCGTCCACAAACTGCGCCTCCAACATGCGCTCACCATTCTCATACCATTTGCGCACCATGCCTTCTTCCAAGCCATTGATATAAGTGATTTGTTGGTCTTTCACACCTGTGCGATACCACCAAGTATGCATGCCATTTTCGCGCCCAGTCACATACTCGCCTTGCGATTTTTTCTCACCATCTCTATACCATTCCGTTGCCATACCATGCGGCACACTATGCACATAATTTGCCTCTACTTTTTGCTGCCCCGTTGCAAACCACTGCCGCTCCACGCCCTCTTGCATACCTTCCACAAACTCCGCCTCATAAGTTTTCTTTCCATACTCATCCCAACCCCGCGCCTTACCATGCGTTTTACCATCCACAAAATCCACCTCCTCCCGCTTGCGAGCCGTTTTCAAAAAAGCCTCATACTCATTCTTTGCCTTCTCTTTTTCCTTCTCATTCTTTGGCGGATGCACCTCATAAGCCGTACCCGTAAACGGATCAACCGTATTAATCTGATAATACAAACCATTTTTCTGAATTTCTATCTTAGAAAAATGAACGCGCTTCTGAGCATTAATACTCATTGAAAAACAAAGAATTACGATAACAAATAAGTAATTTTTCATGCTAAATTTAAATTAGTATAAATAATAAAAAATACAAACAGGGCATGCCCCGTCACTACCTTTAAAGGCAATATTTATGCCTTAAATTTATAAATTATGAGTTGTTTTCGCGCAGCGAAAAAAATAACTCGCAACTCATTCACTCTGCCCTATCATTGCCCATGACCTCAAGCGTGTAATGCATCCAAAACTTAACTTGACGACATTACATGCTCATTTTAGGGAAGAGGAAGAAAATAATCTACCCCAAATGAAGAAGTTATTTTTTTATATGTTTGGCTAAGTGAAAGAAATTAAATAAATTGTTCCATAATGCGCCGTAATTTTTTCTTCTAAGGTTCTGCTGAAATAAGGATATTTTTAAATTATTTTATAATAAAAAATATTTATAAATAATTCATTTTTAATAATAAATAAATTGCAAAATAATTTTAATTAATTAAAAAATGGCTATATTTCAATGCGACCTTCTAAAGAATTCAAAAAATCGTTGCATAGCCATAGCTACGGAACTATTTTTTGTGTTTTTTAGAAGGGAAAAGAACAAGCATAATGGGGCAAGTTATTTATTTTCTTTCACTAAGTAGTAAGTCAAACTAATTATGATAAGTTCATTTGGCGAAATTTGTCCGATTACTTTGTTGGAGAACATCCAGCGTAGCTACGGCTATGCTGAATAACCTCCGCCTCGTACTCGAAAAAATTTCACTCAAAGCAACATATCATAATTAGATTGACTTACTACTAAGGAAGATTTAGTGAAACATATAAGAAAAAGAACAATTCAGACGGGTAGATTATTTTTTTCGTCTTCCCTTACCTAATATATATCAATTTGAACTAAAACTCGTCTGCCATCTGTAAAATGTCAGCCGTGTTTTACGAAAATGAATTTCGCCCTATATTAGGAACGAGCGTCTTTCACTAAATACAAATATATTTTTTATTTTCCTCTTCCTTTAACACATTAATAAACAATATAATGCCATCGTTCGTCCATACAAATTATATATTTTTTTTTATGAAAAAAGGATATTCAAAACACTTTCCATAAACGTAAAACAACAGTTCATTTACACCATTTTTGGGCATTACTACTTCACCTGACAGTTAATAAGACATCCAACATTCGTATTTACTTAAATTTTACTTTATTTACTGCTTTACAGTCTCATTTAAAAAAGGCTCTGACATCGAATGTTTCATCCCTCAGTACACTGTTTTATAAATTTATTTACATTTTTTGACGTTTATTTTGAAATGAATCGAATCAAAAATGACGCGAATACTCACTGTATTTAAGGATTTTTTGGTGAAGAGTCATTTTAAAAGAAA
>Ga0209185_1001062_pt1 | contig 25714 bp, 12 predicted proteins | sample SidtaG_2_FD_187425 | JGI IMG/M metagenome (GOLD analysis project Ga0209185, IMG submission 187425) | Marine algal microbial communities from Sidmouth, United Kingdom - Sidmouth_Asex2 metaG (SPAdes) (version 2) | ecosystem: Host-associated > Algae > Red algae > Unclassified | place: Sidmouth... | reverse complement strand
TCTGCATGGCCCATCACACGTAGGGCCGAAGTTACCGTTCGTTTTCCCGTACTCAGGATTGCTCCAAACATCAATTCTTTTCCCTTTGCCCATGTCCGTTTGTCGAACTTTGGCGCAAATGGCGTTAGTAACTTTATAATTCGGCTTGGCAAGGTTTGCATCATTTCTCCTTTCTTGGTCGTTTGTAGAAATGTAGCTTACCTTGTCTTTTTATTTTCTCAGAATTCCCTTTTTCCTTGACTTACTTTGTACAAAGTCGAGCTGAGCACGACGGCTTACAGCGTACAGATACTTATTATCAGGAGAGAGAGCAATATCTTCGTAATCGCTCTGCAAAGGAATCCGAGCAACTTCCAGTTGCTGCAATAAATCGATAACGATGATAGCGTCATATGCCGGTAAATATGCATATTTGCCATCAAGAGACAATTCAAGATCCTCCGCGATATACCGAGCTGTAGCAGGTGAGGAGGCAACGTTGCGAATTGTCTCAGTATCAACTGCCACAAAGCTCTCATTAACTGTATAAAGTGCACTACCGTCTGCAGACAGTTTGACATCATGATAAAAGAATGATCCTGGAAGCCGAATTGACCCAAGTTTACGGTATGTAATGAGATCTACTGCGACAACTGTGGCATCATCAGCGATAATATAGGCGTATTGACCATCTGGAGATACTACAAGAGACGCTGGTGCATTCCCAACCATAAGGGTCGTTATTACTTCACCAGAGCTAATGTCAATTACAGACAGTGTTCCTCCGGAGGAATTGAGAACATAGATGAATTCCCCATTTGGAGATAAGTCTAAAGAGTTACCATTAATATTTTCAATAACGCCAAGTGATTGCTGGGTTGCCAAATTAAATAGCTCAATGCTGCTCGAACTTGAAATATAAGCAATCTGCCCATCTAACGACAGAACAATATCACTTGATGAACTAGATGCAGTGAGATTTAATGAGTTGATAACTTGAAGCGTTTGAAGGTCTACTACCTCAATCGTGCGGTTTTGGCTAAGCACATATCCAAGCAATCCGTCTGAAGAAATCGCCATCCGTATCGGTCTGCTGTCTATAGTGATATTCGAAGTGATCTGCTGTTGGGTAATATCAAATATTGATACGGTATTATCCGAAGTGTGAATGATATATATTACATCTTTTATCGGTTCAAATATGACCTGCTCGGGTCTATTGCCCACATCGAGGCTTGCCACCTCTTTTTGTGTTGCCATATCAACAACTGTCAACTTGTCATTAATGGTGGAAGAGATGTATGCAAAATTTTCAGCGATATCTAGGTAGTCACCGTTAGTGCTTATATCAATTCTACTTGGATTTACCCATTGGCGAGCCACATCTTCAGAAATCTTGTGTAGCTGATTTGGGTTATCCCCAATCCAGAAAACTGACCTACCTTCGTCTACATCATTTTCTAGGAATGGTTTAGAAGGAAAAGCAAATCGAGATTGTTGACCACCATCAAAAATAACAATGCGGTGATCCTCGCTTTCATAGAGTCGCTGATGCTGAGATAATACCCATCCCGCACCAAATGCGCTCTCCTGTTGGGTGTCTAACGATACGACCCCATCAGCTCGAACATCTTGAATAGAGTCAACAAATACACCTGTCGCACCATTTTCGCAATCTGGGGGATTGCCGAATATACCGTTAAGGGCATAACAATATTGTCCCTTATAGGGTATCTCCCATGTTGCTTTATACTCGTACAGCCCAGGAGACAATAAGTTGCCTTGTGCATTGCGACCATCCCACAAATAACGAAAACGCCCCACTTCTTTGCTTTCAGTCAGATCCGCACTAAATGCAAAATTATTACTGGTTTCCCCTTCGATAAGTAGTTCAAAATTTATATAGTTTCCCAACTCCGTAGAGCTGCTCTTTTCTAACTGTAGGCCAATGTCAATTATTTCCGATGGTTGCGCTCTATCAGTGCTATATCGTAATTGGGGTGCAATTTTATCACCAAGAATCTTTACGGAGGGTAAATCTATCCATTCCTGAAGCGTTCCTGACTTGTAGTCAATGAAACAACCTACCTCTCCACACCTGTTGTTATTATTACCACCACCGCCGCCTCCTCCTCCTCCACCACCGCCGCTATCGTCATCAGTGTCAAAATTATCTCCAGGCGGAACAACTGGATCATTGCAATCATAATTCGAGAAATGAGTGACGCCCATCTCCACCCACTGACCGGTACTATCCACTGCACCTGTACCAGCATGCTCCCAATCCTGCGTTGCCTGATTCCAATAGCCCAGTGGAATGCGGGTACCTGGATCAAACCCTTTATCATTTCTGACGCGAACTACCGCCTCGTGGCCCGGCTGGAATTCATATTCAGAGTCTCCACCCAGATTAAAGGCATAGGTTTCCCATGTGCCTTCTGGAAGATCTCCGCTAGGCAAGAACTCAACTTGCTCAAAATTCGTGGCCGTGACTGGCACCGTCTCACCATCGGGAATAGCACCAGCTGGAATATCAAGCTGCATTGATCCATCGCTGTTTGTATGTTGACACCCAGCAGATGTGCAGTTGGTAACCGCCGAATCCAAGGGTGTTAAATAAACGGCATCGGTTGCTGAACTGCGCCCAAGAACGACTTCTACTTCACGTTGTGCATAGGTGTAGCCATCCTTTTCCGCTCGAAGCCAAAAGAATCCGCTTTTGCTAATAGGAAAGTGGAAGACGCCATTCTCGTCCGTAACGATAACGCCATCTAATTCTGTTGTTACGTTCAGGCTTTTAGAAGGAGAAAGAGCAGCGCGATAGTTGCTGGCGACGACCTGCTGTTGTCGTGCAGCACGTGCTTGTGCTAACGCCACAACATTAACCTCTGCCATTGTGATACGGACACCAGCCAATGGATTACACTGCGTTAAGTGCTCATCACAACTCGTTGAATCGTAGACAACACCACTCGTCCAGCCAGAGTTGTCAACTATGGGAGGCGGATCTGTTGGTTCTTTGGTTGGAGGAACATCAGTGGGCGGTGGATCTGTTGGCTCCACAGTAGATTGCGGAGTTGGCTCTTTGGTAGGCGCTATGGGTGTCACTGTTGGAGACTGGATGGGCGGAGAAAAATTATCGTTATCTCCTGCCATGAACGGTATAAATATCTGGGCCTGCTCACTGTTCTCCTGTCCATTAACAGGAAGAGGAATTGTGGGAGTTGATTTTACCGTCGGGATCAGGGTTATCGTTGGTACTAGCGTTGCGGTTGCAGGTTCACTAGTAGCAGTTGGTGTTACAGTGGGCGGCATCATTGTATTTGTAGGGATAGCCGTATTTGTCGGTGGAACGGGTGTAAGCGTATCAGTAGCCGAGGGGATAGATGTCGCCGTAGGCACAACTGTTGGAATTTGAGCCACTGTAGATGTCGGCGGCACAGGCGTACTTGTTGGCACAACTGTATTCGTAGGCGGCACGGGCATTGCTGTGTCCGTCGGCTGAGGCGTGAATGTCAACGTCGCTGCTGGGGTATTCGTATTTGTAGGGATGGGAGTATCTGTCGGTGGAACTTGTGTGAGTGTATCAGTTGCAGAGGGAATAGATGTCGCCGTAGGCACAACTGTAGGTGTTTGAGCCACCGTAGATATCGGCAGTATAGGCGTACTTGTTGGCGCAACTGTATTGGTAGGTGATACAGGCGTTGCTGTGTCCGTCGGCTGAGGTGTAAACGTCGATGCAGGGGTATTTGTATTTGCAGGGACGGGAGTATTTGTGTCGATAGGTGTGGGTGCTACTGGCTCCTCCCATGAAATTCGAATATAACCATGCCCACCATCAGAGTTAGGAGCACCGCCATACCCATTGGTTTCAGTGGTAATTGGCCCTCCAGGAATGCGACCCTCGCCAGCAATTGTGACATCTCCAAAACTGGACCCGCCACCACCGCCTCCGCCGCTTCCCACTAGAGTAATCGAGAGCTGACCACCGCTACCACCACCACCACCGCCATAGTAGCCGCCACCGCCATCTCCACCGCCACTACTACATCCATCTTCGATATATCCACCTGAACCACCTACTCCAAAACCACCAGAGCTTCCAGGCATACCATTTACACTCTCATCTTCGAAATCTCCAAAACCTCCTTCACCCCCTTCACCTCCTGTTGTTTGAGTGCCTCCTTGACCGCCCTGTCCTGCAAAGACGGTAAACTCGCTAATGCCATTCTGCCCCATAAGACCGACCTCGCCACCGCCAGCCCCACCATTTCCACCGATATTGCTGCCAAAGTCATGCAGGCCGACAGCAACAGTACCTGCACCACCGCCACCGCCAGCCATGAGTAAAAGTATTGAATCCTTTTGAACGTGTGAAGCTTCTCCACCGCCTGCTCCTCTAGCGTCGCATGTTGTAGATGTAGCGATACCTCCACCAGTACCAACATAAATTTCTACGATATCGCTTGGATTTACAGATATCTGTGACTGAGCGTAACCACCACCGCCTCCTTGAGCACTCTGCATAGCACCACCACCGCCAGCACCCCATGCCTGAACAGATAGCGACGTTACGCCTTCAGGTATCGTGAATGCATACGAACCAGGAGTGTCGTAGATGATTTCATTTGAGCCTTCGTCCGCCTGATTTACAAGAGCATAAAATGGCGCGGCAGTTGTCGATTTGAGACTAAAACCAATGGAAAAAAGGAAAGACAGAACAACAGCAACTCGTAGAAGGTGGGGAACGCGAAGTTGGGTAGACATGTTGGGCCAGGGCATCCTTTCGATGAGAACTGTTTGAAATTTTTGGGTTAGAATTTGCTCATCTGAACAAATTAAGAATAGCGGAAATAGGTACGTGTCTTGTGGGCGTCCCCGAGCACATGAAATGTCAAATTCTACTTGATAGAATTTTAGATAATTAAATCATACGCGTCGCGCAGTTGGTGCGCGGATATTGTGCAGCAGGCATAATCCAGATTTTCAGAAACTGTTCAGAACAGGCGTGCATATTCATCATATTGTAATAATCATCGATTAATATGTTGACTATTATGTCCAGTACTTCTTCTCCACACTGTGATCCACATTTTAGATGGATAGATTACGTTGAAATAAGCAATCTACCCGAGGATGATATATCTAATGAACTTGCGCAATACTCAGAAGATGTCATTGTTGCTATGCTTGATCAATTCGCCGCCACCGCAGAGGGGCAGGCGGTAATCAAAGGTCAATATGAGCTGCATGGAAAAACGCTGCGGGTCAGTGCAAGCTGGGATGATCGATATAGTTACTTGCTCGACGCAAACTCACGGTATGATATTCGTGAGCATAGAGTTTTACTCAATTTTGAACAGGCTCGGCATTTTGCACATGGAAACAATGGAGAACATGTGCCTTCTGAACAGGCATTTGCTATACATCCAGAATTACGTGAAAGAATCAGTTTTCAAGATCTCTTCTTTCACGAGCTATTGCACGCTGCCGATCCAGATTTTGTAAAAACCAATGACATTTACATCGCATACAAAAACTGGAGCGCGGTATATAATTCACCCTTAGACATTGATCCAGGCGAAGACTATCTGGAGAATTTATTTGGCACTATTGGGCTAGACGTTTCTGACATGGAACTTCCGAAAAATGCGTATCATTTGGCAGAATACAACTTTGATATTCTCTATCGAATGCAGGAGCATGTCATTCAGAATATTGAAGAACCAACCGTTGATATAACTGATCTGTTTAAGGCTAAATATTATGCTGAAAGTCCCAGAGTACATTATCTTGAAAATGTTGGCTATGCATCGATTTCCCACGATCAGCCTGACTATTTTCATGCCTCATTCGGCACCGATGCCCAAGCCTTAGTCTGTATTGAGTTGGAACCCGTTAACATCTCTCGAACTCTGGAACCAACTCCTAATGGCAAAGCATCGCATCCAGAACTTTACGATGTAATCACAGAAACTCTACCTGTAGAAAACCGTTCGCCTGCACCATCAGAGGGAAATAGCCACCTTGATACAAGGCCAGCGAATGATTTAGAAAACATAGAGATTGATGCAATCATACTGAGATTAATTCGATCCTGTGAGATACAGATATCACAGGACGAATTATCCGCCGGGTCAAACGTAACTCCTACAGCAATATACAACACTCAAGCCTCTTGCTCCCAAGACCTCGATATTCCTCGCTAATATTTGGAACGAAGGGTTGAGGCGGGCGTTACAGTCTTATGGCCTATCGTACTGACCTCCCGCTGCAGCTTCTTCGCTGCTAAGCTGCCCATCGCAGCCGTAATTACTATTACAGTCTCGATTGTCTTGTGTGTAATCAATAGGTCCTGAGCCACTTGAGCCTGACCCTGACCCTTCTGAACCAAACAGAAGTAGCCCTCCCAAAAGCAAAGCCCCCGTTAAGATCTCACCGGCTGATGGACCGCTCAATCTTGCGATGCTTTGGCGAGTAGTATCTCGACTGCTAGCTGGGACAGTATCAAATGTTAAATAGCGCTCATAATTTTCTATAGCTTTCTTTGCATTATTCACGCCCTCATAAGCGATTCCAGTGAACACATAGACGTCTGCATTTGATGGGTTCTTTTGGCGAGCCACAGACAAGACTGGCAAAGCATCAGAGTACTTATGCTGATATAGCAAAGTGATGGCTTTCTGAATGTATGGCTTTTCGCTCTTAGGCTTGAGTATTGCTGCTTGCTCCAATATAATAACTGACTCTCCGAATTTCTCCATTGCAGTTAATACTTTACCTAATTCTATATACGCATCAAAAAAATCTGGTTTCAGCTCAATGGCCTTGGAGAAATAAATTTCTGCTTGATCTTCGTGGTCTTGCTCATATTTCAACAACCCCATACGAAAATAAACAACTGCATTATTTGGGTCTTTTTCAATGGCTTGCTGAAAAAGCTTCTCTGCTGTACTATCTTTTCGCATTTTAAAATTTAAAGTACCAAGCTGTGCATATGCCCGACTGCTTGGATTTTCTAGTGATATTGCAGTTGTATAGGCATCGAAGGCTGGCTGAGTTTTCTCATTCAGAACCATTACCAGTTCTGATCCCGAAATTTGACATGCCTTGTTCATTTCACAGTGTACATCGCCCAGCAGCGTAAATGCTTGCGCACTTTCTGGATTTATTTCGGTTGCTGATCGGGCAAACTTAAGCGCGTTATCGTAATCATCAACGGCTAGATAGAGTTCACCAAGCCCGATCTGGGCTAAACTATCGTTTGGATTTAACTCGACAGCGCGGCTAAACGCAGTAAAAGCAGGACCAGTCGTTTCGTCTGTCAACGATTCTGGATTATTGCAGACCAGATCGCGTAGACAGACAACTTGTCCCAGAGTTCTATAGGAGGCTGCCATATAGCCAGAATGTTCTGCAAAGCTATACAAATCATTGTTAGGGTTCACTGCAAACACATTCTTCAAATATTTTTCAGCATTTTCATAATCTCTCTGGACGAAGTAGTGCAAACCCAGGTTTTGATGAACAACTGTATATTCTGGTGCTAGTTCAACTGCTTGCTCGAAATACCTTAAAGCTTGTTCCTCATCTTCATCGTAATATTTGGCGACCAAAGCGAGTAGGTTATATGCAACTGGGAGCGGGTTGATATTACTATATTCATCATTTTGTGGATTGATACTTAGGACCGTTTGCAGAACTTTCTCTGCGGTGTCCGAGTTACCATCTAAGAAGTAAAACCAACCTAATTTATTTAGAACCGTACGAAATGTCGGGGCAACTTCCTGAATCGCTTCATAATCAGCCAAGGCGTCGACATTTTTGCCAAGCTGTTCATAAATACTAGCGCGCTCAAATAATGAACCTACATCTTGCGCGTCACGATCTAACTGCAACGTCAATTCTGTTATCCTCTGCTTAAGCTCAGATTGAGTTTGAACTCGTGATTCTTCTAATTGCTTGTAGGCCATTGCTCTATTAAAGTAGATTTGTTCGGGATCAGCAGGATTCAGCGCAAGTGCGTTATTAAAATCATTAAAGGCCAGTTCATACTCTTTGTTGTTTTGATATAGTTTACCGCGCTCTACATAAACCCCATATGAGTTTGGAGACAGTTCGACCAATTTTGAAATATCCGCAAGTGCCATAGCGTATTGGGATTGAAAACTATATATTCGTGCCCGATTATATAGCGCATGACTATAAGAGTCGTATTCCTGAACTGATTCAAGTTCTATGGCTTCTGTATATGCCGCAATTGCTTGTGCATAGTCATTCTGATTATGATAGATAAAACCAAGATGTGTAAAAGTGGGCAACAAATAGGCATCTGAACTGCTCTGACTATATAAATCTAAGCTTGAGTCAATGTCGAGTACGGCAAGCAATGCATCCTCAGCTTTTTCATAGGCTTCTAACTCAAAATATAGTACACCAAGATTTTTTTGAGCAGCCATGTATTGAGGAGCTAGTTCAAGGGCCATTTCGTAATGTTGCAATGCGCTGTCTATATTTTGATTTTTATCTTGCTCAATAGCACCGAGAATATTGTATGCAGCAGGCAATGGATCAATTGTGCTATATGAGTCGAGATTCACATCGATTTCTATTGCTGATTGGCAGTTTGTCCAAGCCCCATCTTTGTCATCGAGATAAGCATATTGCAGTATGCACATATCAACATAAATTTGGCGATAGTAGGGTGCCAAACTGACAATCATCTCATAATCAGCTAACGCTAGCTCATAATCTTCCAACCTTTCATATGAAGCAGCACGTTTTTCTAATGCGCTTATATTATTGGGGGCGTTCTGTAGGGCTTCAGAATATTTCTGTACAGCGAATTCAATATTTCCTTGTTTTGTTGCGGTGTCTCCTTCTTGAATTAGACTGTCAGCTGTTTGGTTAGTAAGAGCTTTTGGCGCATTTGCAGATACGCGTGGTGCAGAGACTAGAGTTGTGGAGAGAAAAAAGAGAATAGTGAGTAAAACACGTCCGGTAATTGTCTGATATACGATATATGTATTTTTCATGATGTATCCTTAATCGATGATACGAAGAATGGTAGTAGGCAAATTCCTATAAAATATTTTGCGTGAGTAGCAGAGCAGGTAGTCTGTTGTACCAAAATGGTGTATAGATAAAACTTAGAATCATATGGCGAACATTAGTCATATGAAAACACGATTGACAGATGATCTCTAATAGAAACCTTCCGCCGCTGCATCATCACAGCTATGTCCACGCAGCCTGTATTAGCACTACCGTAATAGTCTTGGGTGTTTCGCCTGTAACTTGGCTGCGAGGGAACATGCTTTTACTGGAAGCGCTGACAAGGTTGTGCTTGTACTCCAAGCATAAGGCCAACCAAGCTTTCGACAGGATTTAAAGTTGAATGAAGATTGTTAACCTGTTCACATGCTCTGTTTGCATAGTTACTTTGGGTTTCATCTAACTGAAGATATCGCTTATAGTCTTCATATGCGTTGTGGTTGTTGAAGATTTGCATGTAAACTTCAGCTCGTGAGAAAAGTGCATCCGCAAAATATGGATCGAGTTCAAGAGCATGATTTAGATCTACAATCGCCAATTGATAATCACCTTGTCCTTCCCACAACAATGCTCGTAATTGGTAAGTAATGGGTAGTTCATCATCGATTTCGATAGCCCTATCGAAATTGTAAAATGCGGCATCCAAAAATTGTTTATTGGAAATACCACTGATATTTGTATCGTTATTTATAACTGTAAATAGAGCACCTCGTTGTATATACGAATCGGCTTGATCAGGATTTAGAGAAATAGAAATATTATAATCGCGTAGTGCATTGGTACGATCCCCGTGCAAAGCGTAAGCAACGCCGCGGACAATATATGCGTAGAAGTCTTGTGGATCTAGTTCAAGAGCAGTCGAATAACTTGTGATAGCCGAAGGGTAATCAGCTTGACTTCTGTAAAATTCTCCAAGTGCAAGGTGTGCAAGCGAAGAATCTGGAGATAGATCAACGGCCCTATCTAAATTAGTTCTTGCTTGCTCTACATCCTCCGTAGACATATAAGCAGTTCCAAGTTTTCTATATAAATCACTGTCATCAGGAAATTGCTTAATGATTCTTTGTAGCTTGGTGATGGCACCCTCACTGTTACCTTGATCTATATCAAGCAACGCCTGAGTCACCAAAATTGCTCCCTCTTCTCTATCTACAGCCAATGCTTTATCAATGTCGGCTTGAGCGTCATCATATTTTTGGAGTAGACGATTTGCATCTGCTCGCCCTATGAGACCTAAAATAGATTCAGGGTCTTGCTCTAATGCATAATTGAACGCTAACAACGCATCATCTATGTAACCGTAGTGCAGGTGCTTACTACCAGCTGCAATAACTTCGTCTAATGTCAGATCATATAAACTGCTTTCTTCGATTTGAAGTCTAGTTTGGAGTCGATCGAGATCCCACAATTGGAGCGCTGAGAACGAAACCTTCATTGTGCCATTTTTTAAAGAAGTCGCACCAATAGCAATATCACCTCTATCAAATGTATCATCTTCTAAATTTATTAAGATATGCTCATTTACTGCTATCTCAATATGACTTCCATCTGCATATACTTCCACAAAGTTTTTTGCGTTAGGTCCTACGTGAAGATGTTCCGTAAAGGTTATTTCAACTAAAAATTCTATATCGCCATTAACTGAGCGAAAAAGCTGATAGTATCCTTCTGCACCAAAACTAAACTCATAGTAATTCTGATCATCTTCAACACGAAAGCGAACATCTGTTTTTCCTTGTTTCGAATCAGTAATTTGTGTTGTATCAACTTGAAGTAGGAAGTTATCAGCTTCAACAGCAGCTAGTTGAGCAGCCATATACCCTCCAGTAGTAATTGCGACCTCATACTGTTCATCTGACAAGTGGGCAGTGACGTTATCACTTGATATATCTGTCCAACGACCGTTATAAATGCTAAAATCATCTAAGAAAATTGGCTTAACGGCTGAAATTTTGGGAAAAGCACTCTGGGTACTCATGATCTTAGATACATTAGAACTAGACGATTTTTCTAGAGCGGTGTTTGGTATTTCAGCAGCAGGCACAGCAGAAGCCTTGCGTATAAGTGGTGTGCTGTTAATCTGAAATTCAGTTGTATAGTTAAGTTCAAACCTATAGCTACCATCAGAGCTTTCTCCTTCGAATAGATTTTGATTTGTATTAGAAAGATGCCACCCTAATGGAAGTCGGTCATATAATAGCGGCGTGTGCTCTAAAACCTTGCCAAGAGAGATAGCGCTAAGAAAATCGCTTTCTCCTAATTCAATACCTATAGAAGCTACTTGCCCGCATTTGACTGGTACAGGACCTATCTTTTTAAACGCTCGAATTTCATCTCCTGCATACCCGTCGCCTTCCCAGTCTCTTGGTGTCGTTTTAACATTTTCACCAGATAAATCGCTTGTTCGAATCGCATAAACTAAGAACAACTCATCTCCACCCGTCTGATTTGTGTAGCTGTCTGCTTCCTTGGCATCATGAATAATAAGTGAATCGATCTGTAAGGTTGTTTCACCGCCACAGCTATTCATTTGGTAACTGGGTACCCATGATTCAATAATGTCGGGGTGTCCATTCTGATTGCTATCTTCGTCGACTTTAAGGGGATCGGAATCGAGCCAGTATAGCTCGACAAAGTCTGAAAGTAGATCATCATCTGTATCGATTTGCGCTGGATCGGTCCCAAGCTCTTGTTCTAAATTATCTGGAATTAGATCTTGGTCTTGGTCTGCATCGGCTATGTTAGGATCCGTGCCAAGCAGCGTTGTCTCTACTTGATCAAAAAATCCGTCTTCATCTGAATCTGCATTGGCAACGGCAGGATCAGTATTGAAGATAAACACTTCCTCAAAATCCGACATACCATCGCCGTCACTGTCTGCATTGTAAATATCAGTTCCATAGTCTGCTTCATCTTCATCTGTCAGCCAGTCTCCATCTGAATCATCCTTATTATTTTGCTGTTCGATAGATGATGGTTTCATTAAACTATTTCTAGCAGAAGTATCGGCAAACGCGTTCGTAGGAAAAGAAACCAGCAAAATTGCGCCAATGACGATCATACGAGTACAAGTGTGATAGGTATACATTGAGTTCGTTAACTCCTTATCCTGAATCTGGTGGCGTAAATTTCATTTTTCAGAAAAACATCTTATACTAGTAAACTACATTCATTGCGCATCTGGTGCGCGACTTTCGCGCATCGGCTCAACATTCTTACTTGCATTACTTATGGGTAAAGATTTGCCAACCAATTACTTCCCAGAATTTTCAAAACTTCTGTCTGGTTATCTAACAAAACAGGAGCGCTCCCAGTCATGGTTAGCGGAACGCTTAGGCGTCCATCATGGCACGATAAGCCGCTGGATTATTCAAGGGACTCGACCGCAAAGCCCCGAAACCATTCGTCGTATCGCTGATATTCTTGGTATTCACTCGTATGAAGAGCTTCAAGTGCTGTTGGCTACGGCAGGCTTTGGGATTAGCTTATCCAATGAAATTGACGCAACATCAGAAGCTGTTGGTACACGATGGCAAACCAGTATTGATTCTTCTCTTGGCTCTATACAGCACGTTCGCCTCTTTGGAATTGAAGACTATGCTGAGCGTCTTACCCATTTGCTGCTTGAATTAGATGATCTATATGTCATCGGTATCTACGGAATTGGAGGCTTGGGCAAGACCGCATTGGCGGATCATGTGATTCGCCAGCCTGCGATGGGACAACGATTTGAAGGGTTGGCATGGGTAACGATCAAGCAACATGAATTTATTCCTGATCATGGCATTGTAAATAAAGATAATTCCGTCGTAGATATTGAGGGAATCATTGAATCGCTTTGTGTACAGTTACAAGTTGAGCATTACCAGAAGTTACCGCCGCAGCAAAGACGTACCGCTCTTCTTCAGCGCGTTAACAGTGTGCCATGTCTAATTGTCTTGGACAATCTCGAAGACATTCCCGATAAGCACAAGCTAATGCCGTTTTTGCATTCGCTTACAAAGCCGAGCAAGGTTTTGGTTACTAGTCGCCATACCCTGCCCAGTGATCCAGAAATTACACATGTTCACTTAGCTCATTTGTCCAAAGACAACACCATCAACTTTTTGTACCATTTAATACAGATGAATGGTTCCCCACATCCTTCATCCGTCAGCGATGATCGGTTAGATCAGATTTATGATTATACAGGCGGTCATCCGCTTGCGCTGCGGTTAGTTGCTAGCCAAGTTAACGTTCTGTCGTTGCCTGACGTATTGCAGAACTTAAGTAGAATGCCGGATGATGAGACCGATCAATTTTACGGCTTTATCTATCAAAACTCATGGGAGATGCTTGAACCAAATTCACAGAAGCTTCTGGCTTTGATGCCATTAGTCGAATCTGCATCATCAGAACAACTAGCAGCGATTACCGAACTCAGCAGAGCAGAACTGAATACGGCGCTACGCGAATTAGTGCGTATGTCACTTGTCGAGGTAAGTGGTGATTTAGATGAAAGGCGCTATTTTGTCTTTCGGTTGACCGAAACGTTTTTGCTAAAAGACTCCTTTGCATGGCAGCCCGATGGCTCCCGAAACTCACAATTTTCAGTAGGAGTAGAGCGCAATCTGGCTTACTGGCAAGAATGGCTTACACAATACAAAAATAATGTCGACAAACTAGAGGACGAGCAATCAGGTATTCTGAAGGCAATTCGGCACGGATTAAGTGATTCTCGTACACTTCAGCCTACATACGAGTTAATCGAAAATTTTGCAGAGCATATGGAGCGTCGTGGGTACTGGGAGACGTGGAACCATATTCTACATCTCGCTATAGAAGCCGCTCAAAAGTCTGCCTCTCTATCAAAATTACCGCTGCTGTCGTTTCTGCATGCACGGCTACTAAGCCACCAAAGTCGATTGCCCGAAGCGGTATCGCAGTATGTCCGTACCACGCGTTTTGCTAAGCAACAGAACGATATTTATACAAAAGCAAGAGCGTGGTCCAATCTAGGATATCTTTACACTGAGTTAGAACGGTGGTGGAGAGCCGAAACGCTTTGTGTTCATGCACTGCAAATATTTGAAGAGGAACAAAGCGCTCACGGTCTGGCGCATACTCATAATCATTTGGGAATCCTCTATACGCGCCAATGTAAATGGGACGCTGCATGGCAGCACCTAGAGCAGGCTTTGGCCCTTTGGCAACAGATGGAGAATCAACATGGTGTAGCTGTAGCCAACCTGAACATAGGCAAGCTGGCGAATGACATGTCTATGGAAGAAACTGATGCACCTCATCATGCCTCTATATATCTCAAGCAAGCAATAGAGTACGGTGAACAAACCGCTGATGAAGTTATGGTCAGCGTTGCCCGAATGAATATGGGTATCTCTTATCTGATTAAGAGGGAGTCGGAGAAGGCGAAGTTGATGTTTTGTACAGCAGAAGAGATTTTTGAGCGCTATAAGGATACACTAAATTTGGCTCTTATCGCGGACAATCTGGGTGTAGTTTACGGCATTCAGGAGGAAAAAGAACTGGCAATAGAGCATTTCGAGAAAGCTCTTGCTTTATGGCGCGGACTTGAAAGTGTCTATGGTGAGATTCGAGCATTACTCTATTTGGCAGAGTGGACATCTAAATTTGGCGACAAAAGCGCAGGAAAGTTGTGGTTAATCAAAGCAGAAGAGCTGTTGTCTGAGCATAATGTTCAGCAAAAATACGAATCGCTGGCACGAAGATCACATAAAATAAGGAGCAGCCTCTGATACCGGCTGCTCCTTATAAGGATATTCAGCTAACAAGGGCGTATTAGCAACCTCCGCCAGAGTTCCCTCCACTACCGCTACAGTTCGTAGCATACACTGCATTCTCATATCCAAATGTATTCGCTGCGATACCAGAGCCTACAAATAGCGCCAACGCAATAACAGAACTTACACAAATTAGAGCAACTTTTCGCTTCAACATGACTCTATAGCCCTCCACGGCTAAACAGGAGATTAGAGCGTATTGAGCGTGAATTCACGCCACCATATGGCGGCGACACTAGTGTCATCTCAATAAGCAAACAGGTGGTTAATTTCAAAATGGGTATTGTCAGACGGTATAGTTATCGCCGAAATCCAAAGTTGATTGATTCGACTGTGATTTGCTACCGAATGAGCACCATTAAGTCAGGTTGTTTGCGCAAACAGAGAGACTTACTTATAGCAAGACCGGATCAAACTATTTTCCGGCATGAAAAATTATGAATTTTCAAAAAATCATGAAACCAAAAAAGGAAGGCCATATGGCCTTCCTTTTTTGATAAGTTGATATTCGTGCGGGAGGGATATACCGCTACTGAGTAAGCAGCGGTATATATACGCTGGTAGCGGGTTGGGGAGTTGGCGATTGCAAAGACGTACTGAACTGTCCAAGTGGTGCCAGTGGAAGAAGCGGTGCGTCAGAAGGTGCTCCAGATGGCGAACCAACCGGCACGTCACGGAGAAACTCATCCCATTTCGAAGTCTCGGTCATCGCGAATAATTCTCCCCGCTCATATTCTCCGCGTATACGAGAAAGTCCCTCAACGGGATAAAAGATCGAAACCCCGTTGGCGGCAGACAAATCTATGTCATGCCCACCATGCACATCGGGCATGGTGGCGGAATGGTTATCGTTTTCTACAATAAATCCCGATACGTTGCTGAGCTTACCCAAAAGTTCTCGCCCACTCCGAATAACATCGGGCGCTTCTGCTGTTGCTGGATGCTCAATTAGGTGCCGCACCCAGTCCCCTAAATCGACATAGAAATCCTGCTCTGGCTCGTGCTGGTAGTTGTTGTATTCGTAAGCACTTTCAAGTACTTGGCTGGCGATCCGAACCTCTTTCAGCACCTCTGCAGACAGCTCAGCATCTTCGATCTCCTGAACAAAGGCATTGAGCGCACCGTGAACCTCCTGCGTCAGATTAAGATTGAGGACAGAGATGGTATACGGTAGCTTAATACCATTCAGTTTTGGTACGGAGTCGACGTATGCATATGTGATCGAACGTGCTAAATCACCAGGCAAGGTGTTCGCATCCAAATCGTGAATATAAGCAGCGTAGGGGAAAGTACCCCAAATCAAAAACTGCGATGAGACAAGATAATCCGCGACTTCGTGCAGTTCGTAAGCTGTTTCCAGCAGATTCATCGAGCAGGAGTCTAGGTGAAGTACATCGATTTTGCCGATGCCAGCTTCGCTAATGGCATCATCAATTTTACCTGTTGATAAGTATTGTACCTCCTCGTCTCCAGCCTCCGACGTAAAGTCCCATGCCGTACCCAGCACGGCATGTCCATGATTAGCAATAGAAAGATAGATATGAGAATCATCGAATAGTTCGTCTGCGCAGACCAAGAAATCTCTCAGCGTCTCATACCTATTCATCGCTGCATCGCTTCGGTTTAGCCATTCCGAATTAGTGACCTGAGAACAGGTCACAGCTAATTCGCCCTCGCTGTTGTATGCTTTTAGCAACGTAAAGTTGGGGCTGTCCTGTAGAATTAAGATGTTAACGTTCTCCGGTTTTGGCGTGAGATTAGCCAGAGAGTCAACGATATCGTTGAATTCCGGTGTGAGATCGCCGTCACCATCGTAATCGCTAGCAAGATAGAGCAACAGTGTCCACCCATCTTTGCTTGAACGCACCTCTAGCGGGAATTCAACGGGCACAGACCATGTGTCATTGTTATCTTGTACGCGGAAGCTAATGGTATGGTTCCCAGAGGTGAGCAGATCCGGCCCTAGTGGCAGAATAGCCTTCTCACGTAGTATGCCATCTAGACTTGACGTCCATTCATAAGCCGCTATGCTAGCATTCAGAGCGCTTGCATGACCCATACCTGAAAAGAACATTTGATCATCTTCATCAACTATGCCTATGTGAGAGCGCTGGCTCACCGTAGCAATTGGCGGTATGTTCGCTCCTCCAGAAGGTAAGACAATATCGACTTGCTGAGGACCTGGCTGAAGCGTGTAAGAAATGGCGTGCGTGAGTGACATGCCTGCACGGGCCGTCAAGGTGACAGTATCGCTGATGGTTAACCCATTATGGCTTTTTAAGTCGATAGAAAAGTAGCTCTGTCCATCTTCCGTATAAATTTCAGCATCTACTGACTCGTCATTACCGTAGGAAAGAGTAACAGATGGGCTTTCAACTGAAGCACCGTTATGATAAACAAATCCACCGAGGCAACACATCTCGCCCACAAACAGTGGTTCACCCGGAGGCCCGATGTTAGGATGATTTCGCGGGAGAGGTTTGGTGCTAATTCCTGCTACTTCATTCAGCCGATATACGACAGACACAACATGATCCGCCGCGGGCATTGTCAGGAGGTTTTCTGCGGCAGTACTGTTGTTGTCCTCAGTCCCTTCCCAGAAATGGACATTCCATCCCGATTCAGGATTTGCTCTCAACGTAATTTTCTCTTCTGGAGCATAATGGCCTTCTGGACATCCCTCCGAGTTAGCTGGGTCTGTGATAATTGATCCACCATCAAAAGCGAAGGTTGATAGCTCATAACATGACGGTTCGTTCGGAATTACCAGTCCTTCAGAACTGACAGCCGCATATATTATCCCATCTCTAACAGCAACACCCATAACTGGATTTGACGTGTCATATTGGTCAAGTTCTACTGGTGCCGCTGGATCAGCAACATTGAAAACACGTATAGAACCTTCCTGATAAGCAACATAAGCTATACCATTCTCGACAACTACTTCACGCGCGTACATATCGTAATTGTAGGGGCCATATTCAATATCGTCATCGGTATCTGAAGGGTCACCTACGTAGATGATGTAAAAACCATCTGGCCCACTTGCGAGATAAGCCCATTCTCCATAAACGCTTACTTTTTCGTGAATACCATTAAGGACAAAAAAGCGTTCTTCATCTGGTGACTCCGGCGTTGAAATTTCGTACGTCCGCAGCCCTTTGTTACCAGAATCCGTGATATATGCATAGTTGTCTTGTACCCAAATCCCCGTTGCAGCATCAGTAGTAGGTAAAGTAACAGGGAAGCCGAGGCCGTTATTACTTCGGACAATCTCAGGATTACTGGGGTCAGAAACGTCATAAATTAGGCCGTTATTTTTCCACGCAGCAACATACAGATAATTTTCATCCGCAAATATATCCCAAGCATCGATTCCTGAAACAACTGCTATTTCCTCTAAATCTAACTCTGGTTCGTCCAGATTTGAGGAAATTTTCAAAATTCTTACTCCCTCATTGTATGCTGCAACATAAGCAATATCACCCACTACGTGAACTTCTTGTGCGGCATTGCCTGCTTCATGAAATCCCACTTGAAAAGGACGTCGTGGATTTGAGATGTCAAATACTCGTAGATTTTGCCCGTCTGCAAGGTAGGCAAATTTGTCAACCAAAAAAACTCCGCCCTCGCGCCCACCTTGAAATAACTGCAAATTTGAATAAAGCGTGTCCATCTCTGGATGAGCAAATACCTGCGATGCAGAAAATGGCACAGACAAAATAATAATAAATAAAATAATAGGCTTATTGTAGATAAACGACGCGCACCAACAAAATCGATGATTAAGCGACATAAGAGATTCCCTTTATATTGTGGTAGGTAACTGTTCACGTAGGCGGTAGCTGACAGTCACTTATGCGGAGAAGGTGAACTGATACTGTAAGAATATGTAATGAATAATTGATGACATTAACGCCGACTGCAAGAGAAAGCTGCCCAGTGAACAGGGTGACAGTGGGCTTCACTTTGCAGGAGCGCTAATTGCGTTTGGTGTAGGGCGTCCACTGGCGATGGTTCAGTGATAAGCTCAGCATAAAAAATATTCATCCAATAGCACGACAATTCACTTTGGATTTCCCATAGCGTACTGATTACCCGTCGTACGCCAGCTGTAAAAAATGCACTTTGAAAAGCGAGTAATGTACCAGCACTTTCCATGCCCGCGGCGGTGGTACAACTGCTAAGGACCACCAGTTCTGTGCCACGAAGAGATAGGTCATAGCACTCTTCAACCGAAAGCGTTGTATCTGCAAGCTGAAGCGACGTAAAGAGCGGCATATCATCGCGTATGAGAGTATGCGCCGCAATATGAAGAAATTGGGGAGCGTATTCAAGATCATTGAGCAGTTTGATTGGGTGCGATGTATCAACCAGACAAGTCGCCTGCGGAAATTTTTTGGCAATTGCTTCTGCTTGGTCTCGATTGGCTACTAACGCCCCATTCGCTGTTGAACTGATCACAAGGGGAGCGCTCATTTTGTGAGAAAATTCATCTGCCGCCAGTAGACCTCCTGTTGGAATTAGCTCAATCGTATATTGCTCTACCCAGTAGCTTGAGCCATCCCACAGAGCTGCAAATGGCACACGATGGAGCGGTACACATGGTGCAATTAATAGCCTTGCCGCATTATCAGGAAGGTCAAGCGGCTTTACCAATAGATCATAACAATTTGCCAAGAGCTGACGACTTTCTACCAAAGTAGATGCCTTTATGTGCATATCTAATGGGAGGGTCAAAACACTTTGGAAAGCAAGTGTCATTTCATCAAGTAGCTCAAGGATTGTGTCGATATCCGTTAGCTGATAAATACGACAGCGACCCATTCTGTCTACCACGATGGCAATAAGTTCATTCTGAACACTCACATATTCTATCAACACATCGGCGTTCATATGTGCCAAATGTGATGAGATGTTAAATGTTTCATCTGCTCCTTTCTCTGATTCACGAATTCGCTGTCGCCGTAATTCGACTAGACGATTCTCTAGAATACCAATTTCACTCATCTCTTCTTCGACGATGGATTGTGGTATCTGGCGTTGATTTGCCTCGATTGCAGCTTGCCAACGCAATGCTGCAAGCCGATTCCGTGCTGACTGTAAGGCCTGCTCAGATTCATCATCAGATGTTTCTTTAAACGATTGATTGAGTAGATCTAGCAGCCCATTTCCCTTAGATCGCCAGCTTAATTGCAATGCTTCTTCTGGTTCATTGTCTTTAATGGCCCATGATAAGAGGGTTTCTAACACATCACTATTTTGGTGTAAAAAACTTGCTTTTAGCTCTTGCAGCGTCAGTGCAGCGCGAATCAAGTCGTCTCTTTCTGCAGCCTCCAAAAGAAGTCCTTTTGCTTCGTTTGGTTTTTCGTATCTCAATAGCCTGCCTACCCCAGCCAGAGACGCACGCTGCATTTGTAATTCACCCTGCTTTTCTGCGTAATCTATAGCTGCCTGATAAAATTGTTTAGCATTTTGCTGATGCTTGCTGCCCTTAGTACGTAACCACATCTGTTCGTAAAGTTCGCCGCAAAGCAAGTTGTACTGAGCTTGTCGGCCAAACGTAATCAGGTAGCTTGGGATATCAAGGGGCCACTGTTTCAGTGTCCGCTGTGCCAACTCAAGTTGACCTTTTGCCAAGTAAAGGGCTGCATTTTCCAACATCCACTCACTTTGCCATGAGGGTTGTTGTTGCTCTTGCCATATCTGTTCTGCCTCACCCAGCAAATTATCGGCTTGTCCATAAAGACCATAGCGACGAGCCGTTGCGGCTTCTTCAATGGTGGCCTGCCACACTTGGGGAATCATTTCTAAATTTTGAAAATGATTCTTAGCCATTTCATAGTTTTGCCTAGCTTGTTTCAAAGCACCTATCCGCTGTAATAAGTAGGCTTCCCACAGGACAACTGACCCTGTTTCCATAAGATTGTCTAATCGATTGAACTGTTTACGCGCCTCTTGAAATCGAGTTAATGCTTCATTTACACGGCCTAAGGCAGAATAAAGTATGCCCAGATTCATTGTCATACGGGCTGCTGCTACTAGATTGCTAGTGCGCAGTGCTAAGTTGTATCCATCCAAAATAAACTGTTCACACTCGTGTAGTAAGCCCATTTGTGCCAACGTGGTTGCAATGTTGTCCTGTGCTTCAGCTACGCGATCATCTAGTCCATAAGTTTGCGCCAAACTCAAGGAGCGTTGGTAGACTTTTAACGCCTCTTGATAGTTGCCAAGTGAAGACAAAAGGTATCCCAAATTTTGTTCTATACGAAGCAAATTACGGTAGTTACAATCTCTCTTTGCTTGATTTTTTCTGAGACGCAAGAGCCATGGCTCAATCTCTTTTCTATACATGTGCCATGCCGCAACGGGATTGGTCTCAGTCATTGCGTAAAGCAGGTTCGAGAGCGGAACAAGCGCTATTTCCTCTCGTTCAACTTCCCTGTAGCCATCTATTGCTCGTCGATAATGGGCGATAGACGCTTGTGGATTGTGATAAACAAGTGAATTCCCGCGCGCCCATGAAGCTAACGGCATGGCAAGTGGTTCATCGGGTATGAGTTTGGCAATTTGTAGCATAGCCTTTGCAATTTCTTCAGAATATGGGGCTGGTTTTTCACGTAAGCATTTGTCTAGTTCCAGTTTCATCGCCTCCAAAAAAGAAAGCGTCAAGTAGCGTTGATGGTGGATCAGCCACTCTTGCTGATAATCAGAAGGGCAATCGAGCCATGAACGAACCAACAGATCAGGCTCAAGATTCGGTTCATTTTTATCAGTGCTTCTAACCATCGAAACCCACAGCAATTTTGCGGATGATAATCTCCTCTTCGGACAGCATAAGTGCAAGATGATATTCACCCATCTCAACCTCTTTAAAAATGAGAGAGCTGCCGTTGTTCGTTTTATCAATTCGATAAACAGGTGTCACCGGGTTAAGCGAGCCGAGTATAGCTGATTCAATCTCTTTAGTTAGTAATTCACCTTCTAGAGAGCGTAACTGTATGCTGGCGGTCCAGCGACGCTCTTTGCCCTGCGCACGTCGCGTCCTGATATTGATGATATAGCCAGATGTGCGAAAGTGCAGCCATTCTCCCTGCAACCCAAATTCCAATGGAGAATGATAAACAGCCTCAACAAGTCGCCTTAACACACTCGGTTGAGCATCATTATCCGCGCCAACAGCTTCGATCATCACCAAGTCCTCTCGACAACGTAGACATCCCTCGATGTGACGATATAAGACTAGCCGCGGAGTGCCAGATATTTCTCGCCGCTGGTAAGCGACGAGGTTATCTGGTGATGGGCAGTCTTTACGATAGACTGCTTGTAGGAAGGGACCTATCTCAGCGCGTAACTGAGCGACTCGACGTATGCAGTCAGGTGAGGCTTCAATATTATTGATCAACTCTGCCGAAATCGTTTTCATAATGTATTCCAGAAGAACCTCATCGCTGTACACACAAATACCATCAGTGGTGTTTTCGTTCCTACTCATAGTTTGATCAGTCACTATTTTAAGTAATGCGGAATCTTCCGGTTTCCGGCGCTCAATTTTTAGATTCTGAAAAGCTGGATATTTCACCACCCTCCGTTTGATACGTTGACGTGCAACCTCCAATGCATCATATTCTTCATATAGAGATGGATAATCCGCCATAATCTCCGCCGGTTTTAGGCAAAGCCGGAAAGTCAGTGAGAAGAGCAACCGTTCTTTATCGCTAAATTCGTAGCTAATGAAGAAACGCTCTATCAGCTCATTGAGATCGACCTCTTGCGCGGTCTGTTCAATCTCCTCCGTAACGCTCTGTATTATCTTGCTTAAGTCTTCAATAGGTATCGACTTCAGTGGTGGGAGTTTGCGCGACATGCGCGCTACAGCAGTCTGTACACAGCGATTGAGGTAGCTGATGATTGGCCGTAAGTCTGCGCCGTCAACAAACTCAAAATCACGTGAGGTTGCTTGATAGAAACTGGCCCATGCTTCCTGGACAACGTCTGCCGGATCAAAAGTCGATTGTCGACCAGCCCGTTTCAGTAATTGGGGGCTAAAGATTTCGTTGATACATGCCCACGCTTCTTGTTCATTCTGCTGTACTGCATAACGGAATAAGGCAACACAAGCGGGCGAACTGACTTCTTGGCGTTGCTGGAAAATGGTGCGCTCTTTGCGGCAGTCACGACAACTCTGTGTGATGTCGGTGATGGAATATGTCATGGTTCACACTCGAATCATTTACTCGAATTATTCTTGAAGATCACAACAGAGTTGATATGCACGATATGTCTTAACTCTGAGAGAAATATTGTAAGTTTTTGAATTTACGCGCCGGAAAAAGCTTAGTTTCGGTCTTCCTATAGATATTAGCTTAAACAATGAGGTTACGTTGAAGAACTTGCTATTTCACGATTTACCCCATCCCGTATTAGTCTCTCTTTCTCCCTGTAAACGACATTAAATGTACCCGTTTACAGCATGTTGCATCGGCGCAACGGAAAGTCCCGCACTCAATTCAATACCTTCTTGAGCTATTTATTTCCGAATATATTCACTTGTATCAAGCCTACTAGCTAGCCTCCATATCTCAGGCCTGAGACTTCATCATATTAGGTGGGTCTCATGAATAATTTAGTTAATCAGGAATGGCTCAGTATATCAGAAAGGAAACTCTCCATGTTCTTAGAGATCAGCTTCACACTCGCATCTGGTGCGGCTCTTGCGGCTCTTGGTGGCCCCTCAAAAATCGACTTGGAAGTGCAAGATGCGGTTTCAAAAGAGATTATAAATTTGGAGCAACAACGCCAATTGTTAATGGCAGAGCTAAAAAAGTATGGGTAAACAGTGTTGAGCTGCCGTAGCAACTATAGTTTCAGGCCTTTGGTTAATCCAAAGGCCTGAAATTCCCCATCAAGCCATATTCCCAGATATTTTCCATTTTTGAATGGTATTCCATGTATGGGGATCAGATGGCATCAGAAAAATTACCTGAAATCGTGTATCAGCAGGCAAAGGTTCACTCCTGCCTATGAATGAGATCGGCGGCCCTTCAATCTCAGATACATGGAATTGTAGCTGGTTTGGCTGATTGACAGATAGGTCGGCTGTCGATACTTCTCCTTGATGTTCCAACATTCGTCGCCAGTATTCCTCAAACCCCGGTGTATCATAAGCGATTTCGTTGATAAAATCAGAAACCCACGCTTCCTGCGTAAATGCATTCAGTCTGCGATGAGTCCTCAAAACGTCGTCGACAAGCACCGAATCCAAATCCTCAATCAGTTCGCTCAATTCGTGTTTGCTCTCAAAGGTCATCTGAGCGAAAGAGCGGTCACGCATAGTCTCCAAAATCTCTCGACCATCCTCTCCTGCTAATTTTTCATAGAGCCAATTCCAATGGCATAACCGTGTCGCTATATCAACAAGGTAGGTAGGCACACTTGCGTTGAATAGTGTCAGTTCTGCGCTAATTATTGCGGCTTCAACATCAGATGGATCTGGCAACGATACCGCTGGTAGATAGCCAAAGAATTTAAACACATCGTCATATTCCTCTTTGGTCGCATCCAGCACAATCAAGATCGCACGTAGCTTTTCGCTAGAAGGGTGTGTTTGCCCTCCTTCAATATGTGAGTAATTGGACTGAGTGATGACACCTGTTTCTATTGCCAGTTTGGATTGGCTCCAGCCCTTGCGGTCTCGCAGTTTCTTCAGTAATTGCCTCCCTGCCTCACTACCCCATACCTGTTCTATCAATACAAATGCTCCGTTGCCTAAATTTCATGTCAATATTGCCTGCGATATTGAATCGCTGCCCCGCCCCGTGGCACACTGTTGCCGTCATCAGACAACAGCAGCGAGTGAATGCTGCCAGTACTTTTATAACCACTTATCACTAATCATCAAAATAATCTTAAAAGGAGACACAACACCTATGTTCAAAAATAAATTTGCTACTGCTACTAAGTCCCCGCCAAGAGCGAGTCCTTGGGAGATAGATACCCCGCTCCTGCACTTCTCACAGGTCGATAGCTGGACTGTTAGAGACGCATGTGAAGGGGTCCAGATAAAAGGCGGGATTGGCTCTGGTAAAACGTCAGGTAGCGGTCAAGCCATTGCCAAGGCGTTCCTGCGCTACGGCATGGGCGGCTTAGTGCTCTGTGCCAAGCCGGAAGAAAAAGATCTGTGGCTCAACTATGCCAAAGAGACTGGCAGAGAATCACAGGTCATTGTCTTCAATCCGCAAGAGAAGTGGCGGTACAACTTTATCGATGCTGAGTTGAATCGCTCCAAACATCTTGGCGGTGGTCTTACGGAAAATATCGTTGAATTGCTCACAACTGTCACTTCATTGGCAGAAGGCGCAAAAGGAATTGATAGCGGCGATAAGTTCTGGGATAGATCAATGCGTGTACTGCTGAGAAACGCTATCGAAATCATCACCATTGCCAAAGGGCGAATTACGCTTGAAGATATTTGCCGATTTGTTCTGGAAGCGCCGCAATCCTTAGAGCAGTTAAGCGATGATCAGTGGCGGCAAAACAGCTTTACAGCACAGTGCATTGCCGAGGCGGATGCCAAACCTAAATCACGGCAAGAAGAGCATGATTGTGATGTCTCGATACGCTACTGGCTAAATTCTTGGCCGACTCTTGCCGATAGGACTCGTAGTAGCATCGTTGCGACTTTCGAGAGCGTTGCCGACATCCTCTTGCATGGGATGGCCTACGAACTGCTAAGCACAGAAACAAACTGGCTACCAGAGTTAAGTTTTCAAGGCGCTATCACCATTTTAGACTTGTCGATTCAACGCTATCACGGTGTTGGTCGCCTCATCCAAGGGATTATTAAGTACGCTTGGCAGCGTGCGGTCCTTGCCCGCAAT
>Ga0209185_1001061_pt1 | contig 25715 bp, 17 predicted proteins | sample SidtaG_2_FD_187425 | JGI IMG/M metagenome (GOLD analysis project Ga0209185, IMG submission 187425) | Marine algal microbial communities from Sidmouth, United Kingdom - Sidmouth_Asex2 metaG (SPAdes) (version 2) | ecosystem: Host-associated > Algae > Red algae > Unclassified | place: Sidmouth... | reverse complement strand
TGTTAAGTAAATGATTTCTGTTTGAACTTCTGTTGCACTAAATTCTAAATACTTGTGATTTCCATGATAATCTCTATTTCCTGCCCATTTCATAAACATTTTGAGAATATTAACATGCTTTACAAAGTAGTTAGTAGAATGTGCATTGACATCAAAAGCGTATTCTTGTAAATCTCTAAAGAAATGTGCATCAATGTTGTTAAATGTAATTTCCGTTTCAAAATGTGACTCAAGACCTAAAAGATAGTTTTTAGTGGAATTGTACTTTCTCAATGTCTCTTTAGATATAGATGGTTTCTTTAGGTCTATAAATTCATCAAATGCCTTAAAAAAGTTTTTCTTTTCTCTCAAACTTCCATCTAATTTGTCCGCTAAAGCATTTTTAACCAATTGTCTTGTAAATGGTTTTACTTGGTTCTTACAGTTCCAATATAAGGTAGTGACTATTTGAGTGTATTTGTCTAATAGTTGGTTTATTTCGTTGTGATTGTTATAGGGTTCTCTTTGTCGGCTCTTCTTTATTCGTTGGTTTGTGTTTGACCATTGGGTTTTATCAATGACAACACCAATACCAAATTTGAATTTTTTACTATCAAAACACAATCGCATAAATAGAGGTACATGCTTTTTATCTTTGACGGATTTGGGATAATAGTTAACTTTTATCATTTTTAGGTTGTTTTAGGCTGTTTTGGGGTACACTTGAGGGTACACTCAAAAGCCAAATTTAACAAAAAATAGACTAAATCAAAGAAAAATTATTTTTAAAAGCCCTTTTTTTAGGGCAAAGTAACATAAAACAAAAAAAATATAAAAATTGTCCATGTCCTATCTTGGGCATTTTTAAACCGTCATAACACATTGATAATCAGTGAGTTGTGGCGGTTTTTTGCTTTTTAATAGTAGCCCATGATACACTGGATTCTCCAAAAAAACCTAATACGCCCCCAATTGCTCGAACAACTCCTGAAAGCCATCGAAGCAGACGGAGCGATTTGCCAAAAAATACAAGTCATTCCCTTTTCGGAAGAATTGAACTTGTCCTTAAAGGAAACAATACAACCCATCTTTTACGGTTCCACCACCTTGATGCTCAATGCCTACAAAAATCCACAATTAAGAAAAGGCGTTTTCTACAATCCCACCACCTTTACCATGAGCAATTACGTCGCCCAATGGAAAGAAAATACCCTGAATTGTAAAGGAAAAATCGTACAATTACAGGAAATAGAACAAATAGCAAGCAAGCCCAAACAAAAATGGTTTATCAGGCCCAATGAAGACAGCAAAACCATCGCAGGACAGCTAAAACCCTTTGACGAATTAGTAGCCTGGAGCCGTAAAATAATAGCATTAGGTTTGCCCGATTTACATGCGGAAAGCCTTCTCTGGATTGCCCCACCACAACCCATTGACAAAGAATGGCGAGCTTTTATAGTCGATAAAGAAATCGTTGCCATTTCAAGGTATATGAATAATGGGCATTTAGACATAAGCCAAACAGACATGCCCACAACACTCCTACAATTCATCAAAACCCAAATTGAAGTTTATAATCTATCTGACGTTTATGCCATTGACATCGCTGAAACGAACAAAGCGTTTAAAATCATAGAGTGTAATTGTTTTAATGGAACGGGATTTTATGGACACAATGTTTTTGCGATTGTTGGGGCGATTAATGATTTTGTTCGTCGCAAAATTATCAAAAATCCAAAATAGCCGTTCAGACCATCCAAAATAGACCTGATGGTACAGCAGGCCTTTCTGTCACGATGAAAGAGGAACTGTTCTCTCCAAAATAAAATAAAAAATGGAATTGAGTGTTGTCGAAAAAATAAAAAAATTGGAAGTGGAATTAAAATTTCCTTTGCCTGAATCTTATAAGGTTTTTTTGATAAAGAATGATGTGGGGAAATATAGTGAAAAGTATTTTACATTTCAGTACATGGAGCATTATGAAACAACTGATAGTATTGAAGCATTTGCAGATATTGATAGCTTTTGGAAATTGAATGAGTTTCGAGGGTATCTGGTGGAGTTGCAGAGGATTTAGGAGCGATGGAATATGTAGATGAAGCCTCCTTATACCATATTGCTTTTACGTCCAATGGTAGCGTTTGTATGTCTTTTTATGGGAAAAATGTGGGAAAAATATATAGTGTCGACCATGGGGATTATGGGATTGTATATCTTGCAGGTACATTAGAGGATTTTTTAAAGACCTTGCAAGATACTTCATATTGAAATTCTTATAGAGTTTTTAAAACTAAGTAGTGTGACAGAATTAAGGTTTTGCGATGAGGTCGTTTTTAGGGAAGAATATAACTTTTCTATTATTGACTTTTTTTGATTGTGTTCACTTCTTGCCATAAAACAGAAGTATTTACAGAACAAATAGAGCCTTTTAATATTGAGGGAATCTCCTTATAAAATTAATTAAATATGTTAAGCTTTTTAGGAGCGAAAGGAAGGTACTTATCGTTACGTTTAGTCCTGCTATCCATTCTTATGGCTTTTGGATCAGGTCATAGAACGGAGTCAAAGTGACGACCACAAAAACTACATAAACCACACAAACTACTGAAACCAAAAGCCATACCATTCCTATCAGGGCTATTTTAAACGGTCTGTACGGCTATTTACGAATTACAAAACCACAAAACGCACGACTTCTTGAAGTCCATCGTACTCTAAAATACAGTGATAAGTTCCCGCAGAAAATTCCTGTGCATTTATAGTGTATGTCTGTCGTCCTTGACTCAAAATACCTTTGAAAATAGTCTGTTGTGTTTGTCCCAAAGTGTTGATAATTGAAATAGAAACAGTCGCTGTTTTTGGCAAGTCAAAACGAAGGGTCGCTTGTTCCTTTATGGGATTTGGATAGATTTTTAAACTGCGTTTAGTCGATTCAATTAAAGGACTTGACGACATCAAAGGCATATCTTGTGGCGTATTGGCAGAGTAAACGCCATTCCCATGCGTCGCTACAACAATCAAATCATCCAAAGGACGAGTCACGACCATATCAACGATAGATGCGCCAATACCATTGGGATCAACTTGTGTCCAAACCGTATTCGTACTATCAATGCTACTGGTGTGGAATAAGCCAATACTTGTGCCTAAGAAATAAGAGATATTTTTTAGGTCAGAGAAGGAAGGTTGTAAATACGAATTAACAAATATACTAAAAAGGAGCGAAAGGTAGAACAACTACAAAAACGACTTAAACCATTTTAACCAATCGGTCATACACTACCTTAATAACGGAGTCCACAGTAGATGTATCCAATGGAGAAGAAATAGCGCAGGCTTTCAAAGAATCTAAGACACTCGACCTTCCTCCTTGCTTACAAAATTGTACATATTTACGCCAACCCTCTGTATGATCAGTCTCAAATTCATTCCACATTTGAAAAGCATTGATTTGCGCCAAACTATAGCAAATACTCCAAAGTGGATAATCAACAAACCAATTGGCAAAAGTCAAATATCGACCACCATCAGCAAAAAATGGTGCATTCCCATAAGCAATAAAAGGCAGATACTTACGCTCCGTTTTTTTCCAATACACTCTTAATTCTTCTGCATTTTCATGTTCATTTTCATACAAAAACTGCTCGAACTCATCAATCAATGACAATTGTGGTAAATACAACAATCCTGATGCCAAATGACAGTATTTATATTCTTTAGTATTGTCACCAAAGAATTGTTCTACCCACGCCCAGCAAAAATATTCCATCGCAATCGCTTGTGTTTCAGCTCCTTCTACAAATGGATACACATATTCAGGGATTGCTGTATTGCTTTGTAAATAGGCAAATGCGTGACCAAATTCGTGGCAAAGTAATATAAAATCTTCTTTAGAATTGGTGAAATTCGTATGTAAAAAAGGAGTCTTTTTTTCTGGAATATAAAAGGCAAAATTGCCAGGCATTCTATTTTTCTTAATTGTATAATCAATTAATTCATTTGATTGCATTTTTTGAAATAAGTCGCCCGTCTCTTTGGAAAGATTGCCAAACATTTCTGAAATTTTGCCGATGGTATCAACCGAATCAAATTTAAAAATCAAGTCCTCACGCAGCGTCAAAAAATCATAATCGTGAAATTTAAGCGCATTTACACCTATTCTTTTTGACTGCCGATTTCTAATGTCCGTAGTCAAAGGAACAAGGCTTTGAACGATACCATTTCTATGCTTTTCAATGTCAGCGACACCATAATTATACCGTCCTAATTTCTTAAAAGCATACACAACATAATTCTCAAAACCACAAGCTTTCGCAATATTATTTCTAACTTTTATGATCTGAATAATAATTTCCGCTATTGAATTTTCGAGTTCTGCGAACTTAATACTCTTTGCAGAAACCGCTTTTTTTCTGCTATTGCGATTCGTTCCATTCAACAATATTTTAATTGAATCTTCCGAATAAGATGTGTCTCCAATCTGATATTGAATCTGATAAAAAACCTTCCCAAATTCACTAACCAATTTTGATTCTTCCGCTTGTAATTCCTTCAAGTTCTCCTCAAATAACCTTGCTTCATTCAGCGCAATTTCAATTAATTGTTGACCATACACTTCTGCAATTTGAGGACGATAAGCAGAATCAACAATAGCCAAATAATAAGCATTAACCAACACTTTTAAATCACCACTATATTTTTCATAATAATTAACCGCCTCTTCAAAAGATTGATTGGTCAAATCAGAAAAATGATTTACCTCCGCAATAGTTGACATCGACTCCCAAAAATTGCGTTTTACGTTTATAGCTTCAATATTTGTTTTGACGGATTCAAAGTTTTTTGCATCCTTAAGTTGTGCCACTAAATCAAGAAATTCTCCTTTAAATTTTTCAAAATCTATTTGTTGATTTCATATAGTTCTGCTTATTTTTATAATGTTTTTTTAGGAGCGAAAGGATAGTAGCTTCGTCGTGACGTTAAGTCCTGCTATCCGTTAATGGATGGCATCTCTAAGATGCCTTTCATTTCCTCACGTACTGAACGGTATTGAAAGGCATTTCCAAAATGCCTTTCATTTCCACATATGAACCGAAAAGGCAGCATCCAACCACTGCTATCAGGGCTATTTTGGATGGTCTTAACGGTGTAGTTGCTGTCTGAAATAGTAGCAAATTTATAAACTTGTTTTTATTTTACACAACTGTCATATAGCGTTTATACTATTGGAAATAGCCCCGATAGTAGCGTTATACCAAAGAAGCGTGGGCGCATATGTCGGAATGTATCGCATATGCAGCGTAGGCTTTTGGTATAGTAGCGGATAGCGGGCCTTTCCGTTACGACGAAGTATTTGACCGTTCGCTCCTTAAAAAAATATTAATTTAAAAAGTGTACATTAATAAGAACCAAGAACTACGAAATCACACCATCCCCCAAAAATTCCTCAATGAAACCAGAAAGCAAATCACTTGCCTCCAAAGGAATCAAATGTCCATACTGGGAAATATTTTTAAAGGTAGTAGATTTTGGCTGCATGTTCTGCCATTTCTGCCAACTACTCAACGTAATTGTATCCGTCGTGTCTCCCCGAATCGCCAAAGTTGGCTGTGAAACTTTAGGCAAAAGATGCCAAAGATTCGTTACAGACGCATAAATATGTGTTTCCCACTCCTTAGAAAACGACAAAACTGCCTGTTTCGCATCATTTTCTTTTAAAGCAGCCCCTAAAAAGTCTCTGAAAATCGGGTCAGGAATCTTAGAAAAGACCCTTTTAGGACGCAAATAATGATAAGCTGCCTGTCGATTATCCCAAGTATCCGTCCGCTTAATCGAAATTTTTGCAGGAGGAGACAACTTCTTTTTAAGCGAAAATGGCAAGAAATCAATAAACCAAAATATAAAACGAGGTAATAAAACAGGTTCAATCAACACCAATTTTTCATACAAATCAGGTCGCTTAATGGCAGACAAAAGGGTTACACTCGCCCCCAAAGAATGCCCAATACCGATTACCTTTGTAGCCTTTTGTTGTTCCAAAAATCGAATTTGGTCATCTGCAAAATCATGCCAGTTTTTCACCGAATCCATTTCACTTTTCTCCCAAAAAGGACGGTGGTGTATCCCAATCACCCGATAATTCTCCGTAAAAGGCATCAATAATTTCGTATAAGACTTCGGATGAAATCCATTCGCATGCGAAAAATGAAGCACCGTTCCCGTTCCCCCAAAGTCCGTAAAAGGTATTTGTGTCATAATCTAAAAACAATTCAATAAACAAACAGTTCAAAAACAAGAAAACTCATATGAACTAAGGAAAAAGCACTGAAAAAAACTCATATGAACTAAGGAAAAAGCATTGAAAAAAACTCAAACAACAGCCTCTCGCACCCGAACCAAACGCCCCAAAAGCCCCTCCAAACCCTCCAAAGCCAACATATTTGCCCCATCTGACAAAGCCACAGCAGGATTCGGATGTGTCTCAATAAAAAGCCCATCAGCCCCTACTGCAATACCCGCCTTCGCTATCGTCTCAATCAATTGCGGACGACCACCTGTCACCCCTGACGATTGATTTGGTTGTTGCAAAGAATGCGTACAATCCAAGACCACAGGAACACCCAAAGCCTGCATCTCTGGAATCCCCCTAAAATCCACCACCAAATCTTGATACCCAAAGGTTGTACCTCGTTCTGTCAATATTACCTGATTATTGCCCGATTGAGTCACTTTATTGACGGCAAAGCGCATCGCATCAGGTGCAAGAAACTGTCCCTTTTTGATGTTAACAATTTTGCCTGTTTGAGCCGCAGCCACAATCAAATCCGTTTGACGACACAAAAAAGCAGGAATCTGAAGAATATCGACGTATTGAGCCGCCCATTTCGCTTCTTCTATTGTATGTATATCCGTTATAATAGGTACTTTTAAGACCTCTTTAGCCTCCTGTAAATACTGCATCGCCAATTCATCACCAATGCCCGTAAAAGAGTCCAAACGGCTTCGATTTGCTTTTTTATAAGAAGCTTTCAAGATGAAAGGAATCTCTAATAATTTTGTGATTTTTTTAATATGGGTGCCAATTTCCAACAACAATTCCCGACTTTCTACAGCACAAGGCCCAGCTATTAAAAAAAAACGCTCTTTTTTTAAAGGAGTTATATAAGGTAAATCAGAAAGGATATTTGACATAGACAATGTTTTAAAAGGAGACAAATTAACATTTTGTAAGTTTATAACGTAGAAAGAAGGAACGTTTTAGAGTATATAGATGCTTTGAATTTAAAAGTGAAAATGATGGCTTTTTTAATTGAATAAAGCATTTTTTGCGGTTCGTAGTGAGGCTATGATGCCGAAAAAAAGCAAAATTCAGGTGACAAAGACGCATTTTTAGCTTAAATCTGAAAGTTTCAACATACTCTTAGTTTAAAGTTTTCCTAAATAGTTTGATTTGCAATGTATAAAAAATTATCTTTGCAACTTGTTTTTTGGGAAGCTTGATTGCAAAAATAAGTAGTCTGACAAAATTCAGGTTGCATTTTTAGCGAGATTATTTTTGACTTAGACAAGGCGAAAAATGGAATCGTAGCAATAGTTATGAGGAGTATTTTCGATGAAGTATAAGGAAAAAAGAAGCCACTTAAAATGTTAAGATAAATTTGTCTCACTACTTATCAATACTGGTGGTTCAAGTCATAAGTATCAAGGATTTATGATTTGAACCACTCGGTTCATTTTAGGAATAATTGATGAAATTCAAAATTACCTCTTTACAATGGGATTTCTAGCCAAGAGTTATATACAAAACTATATTAAACAGTCTACATCTACCACTATTCAAAATAGAGGGCGTCAAATCTTTAAGGGAAGTGGATGGCAGTTGGTACAATATAGAGAAGAAGAAGATGACGCTGAATTTTTAATGCCAAGTTCCAATGGATTTGATGAATATACTGTCAATCTATACAAAGTATCCTCTGATGCAATTACCAGTTCTTGTGATTGCCCTTATGATTGGGGACCAATGTGTAAGCATGAGGTAGCCGCTTTGATGGCACTCGAAGACGAATATGAATCTATCATTGGAAAAAAGCAGCCCCGCCCTGTTCAACCTCAAAAAGACACTGTGACTATAGAAAAGGAATCTGCAAATGCTGAAATTGTCTCTACTATTCAAACAGAAGGAGACAATACATCGCACGTAAAGCTCGGCAAAATATCTCACCTGATGAATTATGCAAATACCAATGCAAAAATGGTGAATAAGGGAGAGACACTCTTTCGATGCAATTACACCCAAAACCTCACTATTGCAGATGCAAAAGTGCAAGTTCGAGTTTTTGATGGGGTAAGTTATCAAAAAGTAACCTTTGAAAGAATCAACAACGAACAGCTTCAAGCTACTTGTACTTGTAAGCGAGACGATGTAAAATTGTGTGAACACAAAATTGCAGCTTTACTACACGTTAGAAAAATAAAAGGAGAGTTCTTTTTTGAACAACTTCGAGACCATTCTGCCGTCAAAAAAGAGCTTTTAGCAGAGTATGGATACGATATAGAAGATAATATTGAAGATAAATTTCAGTTTTCTTTTCGCAATGGAAAATTAGAACTAAAATTATTGGATCCAACCATTCAAAAACTAAGTGGAGAAAAAGAATGGACGACACTGACCAATTATATTAATCGAAATCGCTTAAATGCAAAGATCTTTAAAAATAACAATGAAGAAACGAGTTTTTCTGAGGATTGGGAAGTTGGATATGGTTTTTATTTTGCATTGTTTAAAGAAATTCCTGACGTTCAAACAGTTAGGGTAGTAGGTGTTACAGACGTAAAACGAGAACGCTTCAAATCCAACCTAAAGGATTATAATGATTTAGATGTCGGGATGGTGCCCAATGTTAATGAAGAAGGACTGCGAATCAATCATTTACTCAAAAAAGTATCTAAGGCAAGCATTAGCCAACAAATGAGTGGCAATTCCAAATATGTCATTTATGGTCGAGTCTCCGATAAGGCATTCTTAGAATCACAAGAATATCTTTTTAAGCACTTTAGCAAATTACTGCCTCTTTTAGAAAATAAAATAACCGGAGAACTCCGCTTAAACCACCGCATTAAAATAAGCAATTTCTCTCAATTTTATTTCAAAACCAATCCTGTAAGTATTGCTTTTACTTTAGAAGAAAAAGAGTCATTTTTATATTTAAGTGCTTATTTGTTTTTGAACAATGAACGCTACGACTTAAGCTATTTACAACGAAAAAGCTACTTGTTTTTAGCCAATAAAGAAGACAATGTTTTTATGGTAGATAGTGTAGAAACAGCAAATTTGATTTCTGCTTTTTCAGAAAACCCTACACTCAAAATCGGCCGAAGTGATTTTCTTGCATTCTATCAAAAAGTGCTGAAATCACTCATGCGTCGTTATGAGGTAGATTTAAACATGGCATTGGAAATTAAGCAAAAACAAGGAACACTTAAAAAAAGAATTTATATAGAAGAAGCGGATGATTTTTTAGTCTTAACACCCAAAGTTACTTACAACAAGATTGATGTCTATTTATATGGCAATGAACAAATCATTACACAAGGGAAGAAAAATAAATTAATTGAAATTATTAGAGATGAAGCTGCTGAAGATAATTTTAAAATTGCCTTAGAAGGACTACACACTAATTTCAAAGAACAATCAGAAAACGGAAATTTCTATTTTATACACATTAGTGAAATTCTCAAAAATGATTGGTTCTTTAATACATTTGATTTCTTTAGAGAAGCAGAAATCGAAGTCTTTGGTTTTGATCAATTAAGCAATCTGAAATACAATTCCAATCGGGCAAGTTTTGATATTGTCGCAAGTTCTGGTATTGACTGGTTTGATGTGAAAATTAAAGTAGCTTTTGGAAAGCAAATTGTCGATTTAAAAGCCATACAACAAGCCATTCAACGCAATGAAAATTTTGTGCGTTTAGATGATGGAACACTGGGATTGTTGCCTGAAGAATGGATTAAGAAAAATGCCATGCTCTTCAAAATGGGTAATGTGAAAAAAGATGTTTTAGAAGTATCTAAATTACACTTTTCTTTATTAGACACGCTTTTTGAAGAACTTGATCAAGAAGAAATTGCAAAGGAACTAAGAACCAAGAAAAGTAAATTACTCAACTTTGAGGAAATAGGAAAACACGAAGTTCCTGCAAACATAAAAGCAGAGCTAAGAGATTATCAAACCAGCGGCTACAATTGGATGCGTTTCTTGCACGAATTTGGTTGGGGTGGCTGTTTGGCAGATGATATGGGACTTGGTAAAACACTCCAAATTCTTACTTTTTTACAAAGCCAAATTGACGAACATCCTGACAAAACCAATTTGGTTATTGTGCCTACATCGCTGATTTTTAATTGGGCAGATGAGATTAAGAAGTTTGCGCCAACGATGCAATACCTTATACATCGTGGAGGCGATCGGACAAAGGATATGGAGGAATTTAAAAAACACAACCTCATTATCACAACCTATGGCATTTTAGTAAGGGACATAGAACTATTGGATGACTTTGTTTTTCACTACGTCATTTTAGACGAATCACAAGCAATCAAAAATCCAAACTCTAAGCGATACAAAGCAGTGCGTTTATTGAAAGCATACAACCGTTTAGTGCTTACAGGTACACCCGTCGAAAATAATTCATTTGACTTATATGCACAGATGAATTTCTTGAATCCAGGCTTGTTAGGCAGTATGCGCTTCTTCAAAGATGAATTTTCAAAACCCATTGATAGAGAAGGAGACAAGGAAAAAGTAGCTCAGTTGAAAAAAATGGTTTTCCCTTTTTTATTGAGAAGAACCAAAGAACAAGTAGCAACAGAATTGCCCGAAAAAACAGAGTCCGTTCTTTTCTGTGAAATGGGAACAGAACAGAAAAAAGTATACGAATCTTATCGAAAACTTTACAGAGATCGCATCATCAAAAAAGTGGCCGATGAAGGTCTAAATAAATCCCACTTTTTCGTCTTAGAAGCACTCTTGAAATTGCGCCAAATTTGCGATTCACCCGCATTGGTCAACAACGACGAACAAGTATTTGAAAACAATTCCATTAAGATTGATACGTTAATGGAACACGTTATGGAAAAAACAGGAGATCACAAAATCTTAGTATTCTCCCAATTCGTTTCGATGCTCAAACTCATTCGAGAGCGTTTGGATGCAGGTGAAGTCGTCTATGAATATTTAGATGGAGGCACAAAACCAAAAGACAGAGCCGAAAGCGTCAAACGTTTTCAAAGTGATGACAACATTCGAGTATTCGTCATTAGCCTCAAAGCAGGTGGAGTAGGACTCAACCTCACCGAAGCCGATTACGTTTATCTCGTCGATCCCTGGTGGAATCCAGCCGTCGAAGCCCAAGCCATCGACCGTACCCATCGCATCGGACAAACCCGAAAAGTATTCTCTTACAAAATGATTTGCAAAGACACCATCGAAGAGAAAGTCCTAAAACTCCAAGACAAAAAGAAAGGACTCGTCACCGACCTCATCTCAGCCGAAGGCAACTTCTACAAATCACTCAACAAAAATGACATCGAAGAATTATTCTCGTAACAATGATTAAAAAAATATTTTTTAGGAGACAACGGTGGATAGCTTCGTCGTACAGGAAAGGCCTGCTATCCGCTACTATACCAAAAGCCAAAGAGGGCGACCACAAGGTGCGCCCCTACAAATGCCAACGCTATTTGGTATAACGCTACTATCAGGTCTATTTTGCACTGCCTTAACGCTATAAAATACAGTATTAAAATTCTTTTCCGTCAAGACCATTCAAAATAGCCCTGATAGCAGTGGTATGGCTTACTTTGGTTCTTAGTGCCGTAGTTCTGTAGTTCGGTTCTTATGTGATTTAGGTTTATTTGTAAGCCATAAGAACGGATAGCAGGACTTTCCGTGACGATGAAAGACAAACCTTTCGCTCCTTATTAGTAAAACAGTGAATCGGTGGATTAGTAAATCAGTCTCTACATTCGCAAAGAGCCTTACAAAAACCACAGCACTAAGAACCAAGAACTAAAAAAAATGCACCCACTAACAGAACTCCTCAAACGCCATCAAGCCGAAATAGCGTCCATATTTCCCTTCAATTTAAACGAAGTTCCCACCGTCATATCCGATTGCAGCAGCAATAATAAAGACCTCACAACCATAGACTTAACAAATGTAGAAGCTTACAGCACCTTAGCCCAAGCATTTTTGGCCGAAAATGGCGCAATCGCAGGCGTAGGCGGATATTTAGAAGAACGCATCATCTATCAAGGACGAGGCATGTTTGAAACCGAAGAAGAACCCCGAAACATCCACTTAGGGATAGATGTCTCCGTCAAAGCAGGAACAGCCTTACATGCCCCACTACCAAGTACCGTCCACAGCTTCGCAAACAACGCCCAATTTGGAGATTACGGCCCCACCATCATCTTAGCCCACACCATCGAAAATAGCCAATTCTTTACCTTATATGGGCATCTTAGCGTCGATTCTCTAAAAGATTTGGTGGTTGGACAAAAAATAGAGAAAGGAGCAGCTTTTGCGACATTGGGGGATACTCACGAAAACGGAAATTGGCCCCCACATCTACATTTTCAGTTGATTACAGATATGTTGTCCTATCAAGGCGACTTTCCAGGTGTTTGTGCCAAATCAAAACTCCCTTGCTACCAAAATATTTGTCCCAACCCCAATTGGATCCTAAAAATAGATAAATTACCTTTTTAGTTTTTGTAGTTTAAGTAGTTTTTGTGGTTTTTGTAGTTGGTTAGCGTAAAGTTTGTAGATGATATTTCGTTCTAATTCTTTGCGAACCTGGCGTAAAATCATTGCGCCTTTGCGTTGAAAGGAACATTGCAGAGGAAAAGAAATATTAAAACCCACCTCTCTGTTCTCATCTCTCTATTCTCTGCTCTCAACAACAAATTTCCCAGCCGAGTCATCTACAAATAAGAATTTTGTGTTTAACTTTGCGATAGATCAAAATTAATATGATGAGAATATTCTTTATTGTGAGCATCTTAGCCTTTTTGGTGGTAGGATGTCAAGATGCAAAAAAACCAACAAAAAAGGCAAATACAACCAAAACCACAACATCGCCAAGCGCACAAACAGAACCTAAAAAGCTATATGATACAGAGGATGGATTGCCCAATTCAGACGAAGAATTGCGGATGAATCCCAAATATCCCCATATTCCAAAGCCAGAAAAGGGAATTACAGTGGTGAACAAAGATGGTTGGGATGAAAAGACGATGGAATTTCACTTAGGCTATTGCGCCCAAATGGTTGGGAAATTAGAGAACATCGAACATGCTGTATTTTGCGAGTGCTTTTTATCCAAAATCCAGTACTATTATGAGCCGATTTATTTTAAAGAAGCCTACCAAGATCAAACCTTATGGAATCAATATTGCTTGAAAAAGGCAGGTATTTGAAAAATCTATAGAAAAAAGATATTTTTTTTTCAAAAATATGTTTGGATAACATTCTGAATTTCAAGAAATTGAGATTTTTTGTTGATTTTTTAACAAAAATTAAATCCTAAAATATTTGCAGTTTCCATTTTTTGATTTTAATATTGCAACATCATATTAAACTTATGAAGACAAATTTAAAACATATCAATTCTACCAATACCGCATGTTGTTGCTGTTGTTGTTGTACTTCGTCGCTGCGACAGAGGGGTGGAATTGTTGTGCCATAGTTGTAAACACAATACAGTTTTTCAAGCCTTTCTGTTCATAGCAGAAAGGCTTTTTTCGTTTATATACGTCTCAAATACCATTTTTTCTTCAAAATATTTTCAATAATGACAGCTTCAGCAATACAAAAACAGCAATACAATAACTTAAAAAATAGGGTGAATACTACTGGTCGATTGATAGGAGGTACGCCTCTTTTTGAAATCTCCAATGTGTATTGTAAAGCTGGCGTGCGAATTTTGGCGAAACTCGAATGGCAACAGCTTGGTGGTAGCGTCAAAGCACGTCCAGCTTTCAATATTATTCGTCGGGCAATCGAAAGTGGTGCATTAACGGAAGATAAGATTTTGTTGGATGCAACCAGTGGAAATACAGGAATTGCTTATGCCAGTATTGGGGCGGCCTTGGGCATTAAAGTTACTTTGTGTTTACCAGAAAATGCGTCTGAGGAAAGAAAACGAATTTTGACGGCTTTGGGAGTAGACATCGTTTATACTTCTCGATTTGAAGGAACGGATGGCTCACAGTTAAAAGCAAAAGAATTGGCTAAGGCGTATCCTGATCGTTATTACTACGCAGATCAATATGCGAACGAGGCGAATTGGAAAGCGCATTACGAAACGACAGCTCCTGAGATCATTCAAGGTACCAATGGAACGATTACGCACTTTGTCGCAGGATTGGGTACAACTGGAACTTTCACTGGAACAGGACGAGCTTTAAAGGAGTACAATCCCAATATTGAATTAGTTGCTTTACAACCCAATAATCCCATGCATGGTTTGGAAGGATGGAAGCACTTAGAAACAGCAATCGTTCCCAAAATTTACGACAATACGTTGGCTGATGTATTTGAGGAAGTGGATACTTTAGAAGCCTATGAAATGCTTAAAACTTTTGCAGCAAAAGAAGGAATGTTAATCGGTCCTTCGGCAGCCGCAAATTTATTAGGAGCAATACAAGTCGCAGAACGAATTGAAGAGGGCGTAATTGTCACGACTTTTGCCGATGACGCCAGCAAATATTCAGAATTAACAAAAAAGTTTTTTTCATAATAATGTAGAGTGACAAGGGACAGGTGATAAATATTTATATTAAATGACTTGTCTTGTCTCTTATACACCACTCTTTTTTAGTTTATAATTTATGTTTAGGTTTTGTTGAAGGTGGCAACATCTCGATACATCGAGATGTTACCCTTTTTCCAATGATTCAAAAAAAATATGGAAACAATATTCATAAAAGAAACAGCAATCTCTGTTATATATCAAGACGGAAAAGATACATTCCCTAATGAATGTTGTGGCTTTTTGTATGGAACAGAAACGGCAGATAGAGTCATTGAAGAAGCTGTACCTGTCATTAACAACAAAGAAGGTGACCAACGAAGACGTTTTGAAATTTCGCCCTTTGATTATATGAAAGCCGAACAATACGCCCTTAAAAATAATTTAACGTTATTAGGGGTTTATCATTCGCATCCCAATCATCCTGCCATTGCTTCCGAACACGATTTAGCAAAAGCAATGCCTTATTTTTCTTATGTCATTGTTTCAGTGATGCAAGGCGAAATTGATGATATAAAATCTTGGCGTTTAGAGGATGAAGGTAAAGTATTTTTGGAAGAGAAGGTAGAGACGTTACAAGCGGATGGAGTGGCAAGTATTGTAAAAAAATAAAAGATAAGTTCAAATATATTTAGGCGGTACAGGTAATGTATAGATAGCCTCAAAGTTTCTTGTGCCGCTATTTTTAAAATCAAAAAATACATTTTGGTTAACAGGATTTTTTTATCTTGAAATCAATAATAATCACCCTATAATACTTAATAAAATCATGGCAAAAATCATAATTCCAACTCCACTAAGAAAATTCACAGACAATCAGTCTACTTTTGATACAACAGGTGTAACTGTTAAAGAAGCCGTTGCAGAATTAATTACAACACATGGAGATTTAGCAAAACATCTTTTAGATGATGACCAAAAAATTCGTTCCTTTATCCGAATTTATTTAGGTGAAGACGATATCAACGCTTTAGATAAAGAAGATACGGCTGTTGCCGAAAATGATATAATCAGTATTGTTCCTGCCATTGCTGGAGGAAGTATTTAATCCGTTCAAATAATCAAATAAATATTAATAAAACAATGAGTGAAGTAAATTTGAGTGCTGCGGAGATGGCACGGTATGCACGACATATTACCATTCCTGAATTTAATGTTGAAGGACAAAAAAAATTAAAGGCAGCTAAAGTTTTAGTGATTGGTGCAGGTGGATTGGGGAGCCCCGTTCTTTTGTATTTGGCAGCAGCAGGCATCGGTCATTTAGGTATTGTGGATTTTGATGTAGTGGACGAAAGTAATTTGCAACGTCAAGTATTGTACACGGTGGAGGACATCGGAAAGTCTAAAGCCGAAAATGCCAAAAAACGTTTATTGGCACTAAATCCCCATTTAGAAGTGACCATTCACAATGTCCGAATTACGTCTGACAACGCTAGAGAAATTATCAGCCAATACGATGTAGTAGCGGACGGAACGGATAATTTCCAAACTCGTTATTTGGTCAATGATGCATGTGTTTTAGAAAATAAAACCAATGTGTATGCGTCCATCTTCCGATTTGAAGGACAGGTTTCTGTTTTCAATTATTTAAATGAAGATGGCGAACGAGGACCAAATTATCGGGATATGTTTCCTGAGCCACCGCCACCAGGATTGGTGCCAAATTGTGCCGAAGGTGGCGTGATTGGCGTATTGCCAGGCATCATTGGCAGTATGCAAGCCCTTGAGGTTATCAAAGTGGTCTCAGGTGTGGGTACGCCTTTAGCAGGTCGCCTTTTCCTTTTGGATGCCGCTACTTTTGAAACCCGTACCCTCAAAGTTTATAAAAATCCCAATACAAAAATTGAAGGACTGATCGACTATGATCTGTTCTGTGGTATTCATCCTGTGAAGGAAGATGAAGCAAACAAGGTGAAAGAAGTAAGTGTACAAGAACTCAAAGGTTTTATTGACCAAAAGAATGACATTAAATTGATTGATGTACGAGAACCTTTTGAGTACGAAATTGCGAATTTGAATGCAGAACTAATTCCGTTATCGTCTGTATTAGATGCCGCAGAACGTTTTAAACATTCAGATAAAGTCATCGTGCATTGTAAGTCAGGCGCAAGAAGTGCCAAAGCCATTAAGTTGTTACAAGAAGAATTAGAATTAGATAATTTGTACAATTTGAAAGGTGGAATTTTGGCGTATGCCCGTGAGATAGATACTTCTTTACAAACGTATTAATAGTGCGTTTATAGAAGTTCTGTCCTTCCCAAATAGACTCGATAGTAGCGGAATGGCAAAATAGTTTAAGTCGTTTTTGTAGTTTAAGTAGTTTAAGTCGTTGCGGTTCTTTCTTAGTTTATCTGGTTCTTCCTTTTGCCATATTAGCGGATAGCGAGACCATGTGTGACGACGAAGCACTTGACCGTTCTCTCCAAATTATTAACATCAAAATTAATTGAATGACAGCATATCAAGAGTAGTTTTTTAGAAAAATTAGTTTTAGTTTATAAAGTAAAGGATTGTTGTAGAAATAAAGGTTTAAATTTTAGCAAAGAGATTTTTTGATAGATGAGACAAAAAATGTAGGCGATGCCGTAGCATCGACGAGGCTTTTTAACGAAATATATCGGAAAATATCGACGCTAAAAATGAACATTTATTTTTATAGCAATCCTAAAGAAGCCTTCGACTTGCGTTGAGGGCTTTTTTTAGTCTGCACAATTGTTTAAATTTGAGAAAACATTTATGAAAATAACTTTCTATTTTTTTATGATTTTTTTTAGGAGAGAACGGTCAAATGCTCCGTCGTGACGCACGGTCTCGCTATCCGCTAATATGGCAATTCCTTGCGGGCAGACACATAGGTCTGCGCCCTACAATTGCCATTCCGCTACTATCGAGTCTATATTGCATGGTCTCACCGAATCCCACGCTTACCACTCACCCAATCTTCCCACAAACAAAGTGCCTTCATACCACCTTCCAACTTAAAGTCTGCAATGATTTTTTCGACATCTGCCCGACTATATCGCCTGAAATTCCAGTCCGCTTCATTGGCAAAACCCCAAGTGACGGAAGCAACGATTGCCGCATTGTTTTTCAAATTGTACTGATTGACCTTATCGTAAGTATCCGATTCAGAATGGTAATCTTCACAGTAATTATAGACATCATGTTTCCCGACTAAATTGGGGACGCCTTGTGAGAGAAAGTCGTAATTGTCTGTTCCGACAATGGGGTCGGGAATGTTGGTGAATGGCCCTAAAAGGGGCGCAAGGGGTTTGAGGTATTTATCCAAATAAGGCGCAAAGTCAGAACGACCATTCATAAAAAAACCATCAATATTACCACTACCAATGTCAATCGACATCGCCATTTTGATGTTGTCTAACTCGTCTGAATGCTGTTGGGTATAAGCGTATGAACCAAACATGCCTTGTTCCTCGCCATTCCAAAGGGCAAAACGAATGGTGCGTTTTGGTTGCAAGCCCAATGCCGTGATTTGGCGGGCAATATCAATCATCATCGTAACATTACAGCCATTGTCGTTTGCGCCTGTACCCAATCCCCAAGAATCCAAATGTGCGCCAATTAAAATGACTTCATCGGGATAGGTCGAGCCTTTTATTTCGGCTAAAACATTGTGGGTGGTGTATGCGCCTTCATCTAAGACATTTAAACGCATCGTGAGGTTTAGTTTTTTGCCTCGTTTTAAAAGTCGTTTGCATCGGGTGGCGTCATCTCTTGCCATCACGACCATCGGCATATCGTTTTTGGGGCCGTAGGAGGTGAGGTGTCGGTAAAGGAGTTTTTTTGCACGGGAAGACATATAAACAACGCCTTTTGCGCCGTATTTTTTAGCGTTGGATTCGATTTCTACGGCATTGATGTACTCCAAGAATAAGCCGCCCAAATCTTCCATCAAGGGCGTTTGTACTAAGACGAATTTGTCTTTTACGGTTTCTTTTACCGCTTTAAAATCGTCTTTTGTGCCTTGGTCCACAAATACCAATTCGGCAGTTAAACCATCAACGGGACTTCCTGTGCTAAAAGCTCGACAAGCGATTTTGGGATTGAAAGTGATGTCTCCAGTGATTTCGGCAGTGGCGGATTTTTCTGCCCATTTTCGGGGCATTTCAAAGGCTTCTTTCCAAGTTTTGACGCCTGCTTCCTCGAATTTTTGCAATGCCCATGCAACGGCTGCTTCGTTGGGGGCTGTGCCGGTGACTCGTCCTCCAATTTGGTCGCAAAGTTCGTGTAAATCCTCTAAAATGGGCGTTTTTTTGCCCAATGCCTCGACCAATTGTATGCTTTCTTTGTTTTGGGCTTGGATGGATAGGCTAAAGAAGAAGAATAGGAAAAATATGATTTTGAGTGGATTTTTTTTCATATCCAAATATAATATTTTTTTGAACCATATAAGTTATTTGAGTGTTTTTTTAGTCCATATAAATCTGAGGTTCTGTCCATGCAAAATAGACCTGATGGTAGCGTTATACCAATGAGTTGGGCAGAAATTTTTGGGAGGGCTTGGTGTAGTAGCGGACAGCAGGAGCATGCGTTGCGACGGAGGATTTTACCGTTCTCTCCTAAAAAAGACTTAAAGACGAAATAGTATTTGACAAATCTGCATATATTTTGCTGTTTTTTTGCGGATGCAGTTGATTTCTTGTAATTTGGTTTTTTTTGGAGCAATCATTATACTAATTTCTAAAATAAAAAGGAGCGAACTGTTTGGTGCTTCGTCGTCACGTCTGGTCCTGCTATCCGTTCTTATGGTGGCTTGCCTTGCTGGGCAGACACATGGGTCTGCCACTACCGCCACCATACCACTGCTATCAGGGCTATTTTAAATGGCCTTGACAGCTAAACAACAAATAGATAAATCCCCAAATCGGAAAACCCATTAATCAATATGAAAAAATATACCTTATTCACCCTATTAATCTTAGGCAGCCTTGTTTTGTTTACCTTTTTGCAGAAGGAAAAAACAACCGTAAAGCCAAAGGAAGTCGCAAGTGTAGAGATAAATATGCTCGAAGAAGAAAGTGAGCAAAAAGCCCCCAATCATAAATTAGAATTTAACGATCATTTTTTTGGGTTGCGAGCTTATCCCGACAAAGTATTTGATTTTAAAGCATATATGAAAGCGTTGGATAATGTATATCAAGAAACGAAAGTAGCAACAAAAAGTGTGGCGGATTTCGACAAGACGTGGCGACAAGAAGGCCCTAATAACATCGGTGGACGGATCAATGCTATTGCGATAGATCCGACAGACGACGACATTATGTATGCAGGCGCAGCATCAGGAGGCGTTTTCAAAACAACAGATGGCGGAACAAATTGGGAACCAATATTTGACGATCAGCCATTTTTAACCATCGGAACCATCGAAATCGACCCAACCAACAACAATACGATTTATGTGGGAACAGGGGATGTCAATATAGGCGGATATGTTGCGGTAGGGGATGGATTGTACCGTTCCACAGACGCAGGAGCAACATGGGAACATCTTGGATTGACCAATCAGCGCATCATTAGCAAAGTAAAAATAGATTACAACAACCCAAGTACAATTTATGTCGGAACAATGGGCATGCCTTTTGAGCGAAACGAAGAACGAGGTTTGTACAAATCAACAGACAATGGCGCAACGTGGGAAAAAATCTTGTATGTAAGCGATGAAGCAGGCGTAATTGATTTAATCATGGATCACAGTAATCCCGAAGTATTGTACGCCGCTTTTTGGAATCGAATTCGCAACAATACCGAAAGTATGAGTTTTGGACAAGATGCCCGCATCTGGAAAACAGCCGATGGCGGAACGACATGGGAGATGTTAGAAGGCGGTTTACCAATGGGCGAACAATCTCGAATAGGCTTGGCAATGTCGGCTACTAATTCCGAAAAACTGTATGCTTTCTATGTCGATACAACCCATTTTACACAAGGAATGTATCAGTCCTTGAATGGCGGAACAACATGGAATGCTTTAAATACGGATATTCTCAAAGAAGAAACGGCTGTCGGTGGATTTGGTTGGTATTTCTCTGTCATAGGCGTCAATCCAGAAAATGACGAGCATGTTTATGTCTTGGGTGTTGATTTGTGGGATTCCCAAGATATGGGCAACAATTGGGAACGAACCGCCCCAATTTGGTGGACATATGAAGTACATGCCGACAAACACGCCCTCGCCTTTGTCGATGGCAATACCTTTGTTATAGGCACAGATGGCGGTATGTACAAAACAACTGATGGTGGCGCAAGTTGGACAGACATCGAAAATTTACCGAATACCCAAATTTATAGAGTCGCCAACAATCCGCATATCGTCGGTGGAGGCGAATATACCGTAGGCTGTCAGGACAATGGAACAACAACAGGAAATTACCAAACCCCGAATTGGCCTCGCTTATATGGAGGAGATGGTTTTCAGCCAATTCACAATCCCGATGCTTCCAATATCATGTATGCTGAAACCCAAAATGGAGGACTTGTTGTGAGTACAAACGAAGGTGGATCTTTTGATGATTTCACTTTTGGAATCAATGGAGAAGACCGACGTTCTTGGGATATGCCTTTCATTATGAGTCCCCACAATTCCAACACCTTATACACAGGAACACATAAAGTCTATCGAGCAACACAAGGACCCTCCTCAACTTGGCAAACAGTCAGTGAAAGCCTGACTGATGAACCAGAAAGTGACGACGATAACCGTTATCATGTCATTACTGCCCTTGATGAATCGCCCGTTGTGGAAGGACGTGTTTATGTCGGAGCAGTTGATGCAAAAGTGTGGGTAGCTGCCGATATTGATAATGGCGTTTGGACGGATATTTCCGCAGGATTGCCAGAACGCTATGTTACCTCTATCAAAGGATCACCCACCGATGCCAATACTGTTTATGTCACCCACTCAGGCTACAAAGACAACGACAATATTGCCCACGTCCATAAAAGCACCGACAATGGCGCAACATGGGTAGATTTATCAGGCAACCTTCCCGACATTGCGTGTAATGACATTTTCATCATTCCTGAACACAACGATTCGATTTTATTTGTGGGAACAGATGCAGGCGTTTATGGTACAATAGATGGCGGTGTCACATGGGATCGTTTGGGTAACAATATGCCTATGTTCCAAATCTTTGACTTAGCCATTGACCTTGAAGACAAACGCTTAATCGCAGCGACCTTTGCCCGTAGCTTATGGACGTATGATTTAATGTCTGTTTTAGGCGGAGAGATTATTGATGTGAACGACCCCATCATCACCGTATTGAACGAAGAAATAACCATCTTAGTCGGAGAAGAATTTGTGCCACCAACAGCGACAGCTACCGATAATGTAGATGGCGATTTGACGGATTTAATAGAAATAAACTACAATGGTTTTAATGCCAATGAAGCAGGGATCTATACGATTTTTTATACCGTCACCGATGCCGCAGGAAATACTGCCACGGTACCCGTTACCGTCATCGTAGAAATAGACGACATTCCCCCTACATTTTCCTATACAGCCGACACGCTTATTTTTGTTGCAGGCGATGAATTTGTTCCCCATGATGTTACCGCATCTAATCCCATAGATGGCGATTTGACCAGCTTAATAGAGATAGATGACAGCGATGTTGATATGACGATTGCAGGTATTTATGAAGTTATTTATACCATTGTTGATGCCACAGGAACAGAAACCAGTATTACCCTTTATGTCCTCGTCGAAAACCCAGAAACAAGCATCAATACCCTTGCCCTCAACAGCGAATGGCGCATTTATCCCAATCCCACAACAGATTACCTCAACATAGATTTCAGTGAATCCCTACAAAACCAAATCAAAGAAATTCGGGTAGTTGATGCCACTGGTAGAATCCTTCAAATGGTGGAGGCAATGCCCGTTGTTGTGCGTGAATTGCCCGTTGGTCTTTATGGGGTACAGGTTATTTTGGTGGATGGCGTTGTGGTGCAGCAGTCGTTTGTGAAGCGGTGAATATAAATCTGGGGTATCAAAAAATGCCCGAAAAATACATGCCGATTTTGGATGGCAACCCCGTTTTCATGACCATATCATTCAGCATACTGTATCATTTGAAAAAATTATAACAAAATCCGTTAAATGGGGTGAAAATAAATTTTATAGTTAGGTAACCTGAAGCTAAAAGTACCGTAATATTATTACATGAAAACACTACCTCAATTTATAGACAGAATTACTGAAATCGTCCAAAATAATGGACCAGATGAAAATGAATATGAAGAATTTGATTCAATTATTGATTGTATAGACAATGAAATTGAAGGAAAAGAATTTAGAACGCTAATTTCAACGGTCTTAGAAAATGATACGATTTTTGGACACACCTATCAAAAGCCATTTGGTTATGCAGGAGATTTTTTACTCATTGAAAAAATTTATCAAGAATATGAAACAGATAATCTTGAATTCAAGAAGTGGGATAAGTTTTATCACTCACATGAAGCGACAGAAGCTGTAAGAAATCGAAAAAAATATTGTATTCAAAAGCTGGAAGCATTGATAGATAGCAAAGAGAATGTAAATGTACTCATTCTTGGATGTGGTCCAACTACAGATGTTTATGAATTTCTTGTAAAAAATAATCCTAATAATATCCAATTTGATTTACTTGATATTGATAACAATGCGATTGAATATGCTTCAAAGAAAAATTCTAATTTCATAGAAAAACTGAATTTTATTAGGGCCAATGTTATTCGATTTAGTACAGAAAAAAAATATGATTTAATTTGGAGTGCAGGACTTTTTGATTATTTAGAGGACAAATTATTTGTTTTTCTTCTACAAAGATTTCAGAATAATATTAAGGCAAATGGGCAAATCATCATTGGCAATTTTTCACCACAAAATCCAACTATAAAGGTAATGGAAGTGATGACGGAATGGCATTTAAATTATCGAGATGAGGAACACCTCAAAAATCTTGCAATACAAGCGAATATTGAGCCTACAAAAATAAGCATTGAAAAAGAACCTTTGGGCATTAATCTGTTTTTAAAAGTTGAATGAGTGTAGAGACGTTGTACTGCAACGTCTCCCGCCATCATAACCCACCACCAATGAAAAATGGATAAAAACAAATACCATATACGATCTGCCAGATTACAATCGTGGGATTATAGGAATGACGGAGCCTATTTCATTACTATTTGTGTCAAGGAAAAAATGCATTTGTTTGGGGATATTGTTGAGGGGAAAATGGAATTAAATTGGCGATTATTTTTTGAACATAAAGTGCTGTTTATCAGATAGTTTAACTACTCATGCTTTGCAAAATGCCCCCCAATTTAATAGTAATATTAGAGCCGAAAAATGAATTGAAAAATACATTCAAGCAGATATAGCTTACTCTGGCTAATATTTTTCAGTCTAACTTCAAGGGATATTTTACAAGAATATTGCCCATAACTAATTGATTATCAGTGAAATGATTAATTAAAATAATCGCCAAATTAAATGAAATAGGCAAAATCGCTGAAAAAAAATATTGATTTGTCTGAATTTTAGGTCGGTTGGTTTAGGAAAAAAAATATATATTGAAAAAAAATAGAGTGTTTTGTGTAGAAAAACACAAAAAATGTATATTTTAATAACTACGCTTTTAACTATTTGACTATCAGTTATTTGTGAGTGTGTTGAGGCTTTGGGGTACGGAAAAGGGTACGGTTTTTAATACCATACAAAAATGCTTAAAAGTAGAGTAACCTTTAAAAAAACAATAGACACACACCTAAAAAAGGGGCAGGAAGATAATAATTGCCTTCCACCAATGACACAGGACCAGCTAGACAACCTAACTGATTGCTATCTAACAAACCCAAAGGTCGGGAAAAGTCATGGAATCAAAATCCCAAAGGACTTCAATATTATTGACTCGGCTTTGGAGATACTTAAAGTTAGATTAGAGGTCCAAAAAGGAATGTTTCCTTATTGGTTTATGGAAAAGTACTACCCGTTTAAAGGTTCGTTTCCGAGAATGATTCCTAAAGCTTTGGAGAATATAGGGCTTTCGTTTTCTGACCCTCAAAAATTGGCAGATATAGTTCATATGGACTTTCCATCTGATGCACCAAAAGCAGTTCTTAAATGGCTGTTGGCAGAGGAAAAAGTTAATATCAATGAACATACTCCTAAGTACAAACAGTTCCTTGAGTCAGTTCCACAAATGGAGTTGAAAATTGCACAGGCTTTCAATGATGCTTTAGATGATGTGTTCGAGGTTAAGTCTCAGTATCTACTTGGTAGACCCGAAGAGATTTTAGAGCGATTATTGGGCATCACAGGACCTCTATTTACAGCTTATAAGGATGGATGTCCAACACATGGGGCATTTCCACAAGGACACTTAGGGGCAATAATCAAGTCAATCCTTGCCATTATAGAAAATATGGATATTTCTCCGATGCAGAAAAAAATACTTCTGGATATAGCCTATATGTGGGGAATGTTTAGATGTCTTGCAGGTGTTCATTATGGGATTGATGGCATCGGTTCATTGGTTCTATTGGGAGCGGCAAAATATATGAAGCCAGAAATAGTGGCAAAATATAAAATTATAGATTACAAGCCTATGGCAGCTTAATTTTTAATGACAAAATAAGCATAAAAAAACGCCTCTATACTTCGGTATAGGGGCGTTTTTTGTTTATTTGCGAAATGAGAACAGTCTCTTTGACTTTCCTAAGTTCAAACATGATGAATCCAATGACTATTATTTGAGCCTGTTTTATGAAATGGGATTGTATCAACAATTAATAAAAGCATAACTTTTTAACAAGACCTAATATTAGGTCTATGATGGTTTATTCAAAGGCAGTTTACTTTTGAGGCAAATAAATTTTGTAATTCAAAAATACATACCTGTATGA
>Ga0209185_1001059_pt1 | contig 25722 bp, 17 predicted proteins | sample SidtaG_2_FD_187425 | JGI IMG/M metagenome (GOLD analysis project Ga0209185, IMG submission 187425) | Marine algal microbial communities from Sidmouth, United Kingdom - Sidmouth_Asex2 metaG (SPAdes) (version 2) | ecosystem: Host-associated > Algae > Red algae > Unclassified | place: Sidmouth... | reverse complement strand
AAAGGTGTCTGAAAATCAATACCGTCGGCTGCTCGATAAAGGGTCGACTGTCTCGTTAAAAGGGTTTAGACAGGGCGCAACTAAAGTCAATGGCTTGCTTAGATTTGACGATACATACCAGCTTGTTTTGGAGCAGCCGAAAGGCAGAACCGATATCAAAACGACTACTGCGTTAGTATGTCCTTCGTGTCAAGACGGTCATATTGTCAAGGGTAAATCTGCGTATGGATGTAGCAAGTGGCAGGAAGGGTGCCATTTTAGATTCCCATTCAACAAGGTCAAAGAATTAGCTAAAGGAAGAACACTGACTAAAGATCTTGTCAAACAAATATTATATTCAACATAAGCCATTAGTTTTCAAGAATATTTATTTATTTTATAATTTTTCTATTTTTATAGAAGTTCCTCAGCTCATCTTTATTATTTACAGATCCATGAGTGAGAATTCTATTTATCCTTCCATTGATCTTTGCTAAAGCTCTATCTTCATAAATATATTGATTTGCTACCTTGATATTATTTTCATTATAAGAAAATAGAATCATTTAGGCTGGTTTGAATCTGGTATAGGTCCATAGCCATTTATCCCAAAATTTCAAGTTTATGAAAAATACCTTTATCCTTTTTATATGTTTCTTGTCTACTGGACTTTTGGGACAGCAGGCTCTACCTGGCATTCTATCCAAGAGGGATCAAGCTAAGGTCATCGATGATATTTTAGAAGACAGACTGGACAATCTTCTTCCACAACTTATGGAGCGCGAAGATATAGAAATGTGGATCGTGATCTCTAGAGAGTATAATGAAGACCCTGTCATGAAAACGATGCTTCCCTCCACTTGGCTATCTGCGAGACGCCGTACTATTATGGTTTTTCATAATGATCCTGAAGAAGGCATCGACAAGATAGCCATAGCCAGATATAGCGTCGGTAAGCTACTGAAAGGCCAGTGGGACGTTGACGTCTACCCAGATCAGTGGGAAGCGCTCATAAATATTATTCAAGAGAAAAATCCGAAGAACATCGCCTTAAATTTTTCTGAGACTTTCGCACTTGCTGATGGCTTAGTAAAATCAGAATATGATGCCCTCATGCGCTACCTTCCTGCAGAGTACGAAGACAGAGTCATCTCCGCTGAGCGACTAGCCATCGGATGGCTGGAGACAAGGTCTCAAAAAGAATTGAGCATATACCCCATGATAGCGAGATTAGGACACCTTATCCTAAGAGAGGGGCTTTCGGAGAAAGCCATCCATCCAGGGATCACCTCTACCGATGATGTGGTGTGGTGGTTGAGACAGCGGGTCTCGGAGTTAGGGCTGAAGACATGGTTCCATCCATCAGTATCAGTACAACGCGCGGACATGGGCAATAATGAATTTCTCAGGTCATTCTCTAAGCGACCAGATCAGGATATTATACAGCTCGGAGACTTACTACATGTAGATTTTGGGATCACTTACCTCAGGCTCAATACTGATCAGCAAGAACACTTCTATGTCCTCAGGCCAGGCGAGACTGATGCTCCAACTGGGTTAATCGAGGCCTTCGCTAATGGAAACCGAGTGCAAGACATCCTAACTTCCCAATTTAAGAAAGGCCGAAGTGGTAACCAAATATTAAAAGCCACACTGGACCAGGCAAAAACCGAAGGCTTACATGCATCTATTTATACGCACCCCATCGGATTGCACGGTCATGCGGCAGGACCCACGATCGGCCTCTGGGATCAGCAAGGTGGTGTGAAGGGTCGAGGTGATTATCCTCTATTCAGTGATACTGCTTATTCAATTGAATTATTTGCGGCCACCGAAGTCAAAGAATGGGGTGGCAAACTTGTCAGAATTATGTTGGAGCAAGATGGAGTGTTCACTGGCGAAAAGTTTTATTACTTGGATGGCCGCCAGAAGGCATTACATTTGATACCTTAACTATAAATGAAAAAGCTCATTTAAGTTTTATTTATTGAGGATATATCTTCTTTCCAGTCACATATAAAATTGTTGGGGGACTAATTACATCTGTAGCATTTAATAAAGACAGAGTCCGTGGTGATTCAATTTATAGAAGACTAAATATAAAGATCAGGCAGGTTGAGCCTATTTTATTTTATACAAGTCGAGGGAGCTACGGCTTTAAAAAATAAACTTATACGCGATGGAAGGGACAATAGGAAGCAAAGACACTTCCTCTATTTGTTTAATGACTTGTCGAGTACCCATAGGGTCTGGTGCCCTCGCGCTTTTCGCGTAGATGGGGTTTCTATTTGCGTACGCATTGATCAGGCCCAAGGTCCAGATTCTAGTATAATGTTTCTTTTTCTTAGTGAAGGTGATAGAAAAATCAAGTCTGTGCGTATCGGAAAGTTTAAAATTGTTACGCCCTTGTGGTACCTCCACTCCAAGAATTAAATTCGGTAAGGTCTCAGATAAAAACAAATCTGATAGAAAACTTGCTGGAGCATTGATGGTGCTTATGGTCGTGTATCTTCCAGCTGCATAACTCCATTGAAACGATACATTTATCTTTCTCGAGACAGAGTAGTTACCGACGGCTGAAAACTGGTGACGACTATCATACTTAAATGGGTACGGTTTTCCTTCGTTAATCCCTTCGAATTGTCTATTATTCCAACTGAGCGTGTAAGCGAGCCAACCATTAAGTTTTCCTTTCGTCTTTCGCGCGAAGAGCTCAAGACCGTAGCTTTCACCCTTGCCTTGCAGTAGTTGGCTCTCCCAATCATTGATATTAGAGCCAAAGGTATTTTCCACGCCAAGCTTAAAACTAAGCATATTTGTCATGCTTTTATAATAAGCTTCAGCGCTCAGCACAATGTCTTCGTCCGATTGATACACGAGCCCAGAAGTTACCTGCCAGCTATCTTGCGGTCTTATTCGACTCGTACTAGACACCCAGAGATCAGAGAGAAATAGGCTTGTCTCTGATGTCACGAGGTAATTAAACTGCGTCATCCGTGAGTATGAGCTCTTGAAGGCTATTTTCTTGGCCAGCCTATAATTTAATGAGAGCCTTGGCTGTAGTGAAGTATAAGTCTTATCCTCGACACTTAGACCTGAGAAGTGTAGTCCCAAATTTACCGATACCCTCTTAATATTAATATCGTCTTCCACATATCCGTTTAATTCTGTGGATCTAATATTTCTGCGCTTGATTAGCGTGTCCGAAGATTCTGTACGCAGCTGTTCAGTTAGGGTGGAGGTTCCTGGATCATAGATGTGACGCTGTGTTGCCAGACCAAATCTAACATAGTGCTCAGGTGATGGTACAAAGTCAAAATTTACTGCTGCGCTGTAGTCATTAATTTTTGATCCGTACTCTAAGGATGTTGATCGTACTACAGTAGATCTCGTCGTCTCAGCATATTGGAAGCCCTGTGTAAAATTAAGATAGCTTAAGGATGAACTCATAAATAGTTTGGAGTTCAGTTCCCAGTTCCATCGGAGGCTCGCCAGATTGTTTCCCCATGATATCTGGTTTTGAGTTTCCCTCAATGGATTATATTCAGTATATCCATAATTGTCACTGCCTTTATATAGATTGATATATACACGCTGATCTGCGTTAATAACATGTTGCACTTTCACATATGTATCATAGAAGTTAAAGTCAGGACTAACTTGATTTGATATCACATTCGAACCCTTATCAATGTTGACAAAAGGTTTTACGAGTAGATCTGCATATGACCGTCTTCCTGAAATGATGAAAGAGGTCTTCCCTTTGATGATGGGACCTTGCAACGTTAACTTGCTAGCGATCATACTGATGGTGCCCGTCCCACGTATCTCCTGTAAGTCTCCATCATTCATTCTTATATCTAAAATTGAAGAAAGCCTTCCACCGTACCTCGCTGGAAATGCTCCCTTGATCAATGTACTAGTCTTTACCACATCCGTATTAAAAATAGAAAATATGCCTAACAGATGGGATATATTATAAAGAGTGACTCCGTCTAACCGTACAAGATTTTGGTCCTGACTGCCACCTCTGATAATTAAGCCAGAAGTGAAATCACCCGTGGATGACACTCCTGGAAGACTTTGGATTGATTGGATAATATCGTTCTCCCCGAGTAAGGATGGATTACTATTAAGCTCCTCCTGCGTTAGTCTGATCGTACTCATTTCTGATTGTTCAGTCAGCTTCTTTTTCTTGCCGACGATCTCTATTTCTTGAAAATAGGTGTCTGGATATAGCGTGATCACTATGGTGGTGTCCTGCCCATGGTCAAGTGCTAGCTTAAAATCTTGATAGCCGATATAGGTGGCTAATAGCTCTACCTGGCCGCGTGGTATAGTTAGGCTGAAAAAGCCCGATTCATTACTGATCGTCCCTTTTCCATTAATGGAACAAACTAAGTGTGATCCAATGAGGCGCTCACCTGATTGGCTATCCTCGATATATCCGTTGATGGTGTGTACGGGAATTTTCTTCTTCGCTTTCTGCCTATAGAGGATGATCTGATCACCATTATTTTTATAGCTCAATCGGTTTATTCTTACTATAGCCTGCAAGAGACCTTCGATGGATATGTCAGATTTGGCATCAATGGTGATAGATCCCCTAAGATCATTAGGGTTGAAGATGAATGTGATATCACTTTGTGACTCTATCTGCTCAATGAGTTCTGTAGAATTGTAGCGATCAGCCATTATTTCTATGGAGTTCGCCAAATCATATTGGGCATGGATATGACTTCCCGCTACTAATAGCAATAGAATAATAATACCTACACTTCCCCGACGATGACTCACTATTTATTAATTGCAAAACCCATTGGCTATGATATATTCTCCATTTTCAAAATTATATGAAAAATTATAAATAGGCTGAATACTTTTTAAGATCGAATCAAGATCCTTGGTTTTGAATCGACCCTTAAATAAGCAATCCTTCAATTCAGCATTCTCTATGATGATTCTGTTTTTGGTGATAGTTGCTAATTGGTTGATCATGACGTCCAAGGTAGTATTAACAAAGACCAACTCGCCTGTCGCCTCATACAGATGATTAATATCTCTTACCGTATCGGCGACTTTCAGATTCTGTGACTCGTGGGTATATTCGGCAGTCATGTCCTTCGTGAGAATCACAATTTTATCCGAAGCAATATCTGTCACACTAACTTTGCCTGTTAGGACTGTCACTGACGCATTATCGCCTTTGTCTATATCATTAATAACAAATGAGGTGCCTAATACACCCACGGACAGATGTGGTGTGTGTACCGTAAAGGGTTTAGACTCATCTCTTACCACGTCGACAAAGACCTCGCCTGAGGCTTGGATTGTTCTTCCCTGCTTGAATGATGGGCTATAAGCAATCTCCGCTGAGGGCTCCATCCACACAGTTGATCCGTCTGGCAACGTAACTGTCTGACCTGTATCCGCACTCGCCACAATCTGAGTTATTGGTGCTTCGCTCAGTACCTGCTTGATGAAGTATGCCGCCACGATTAATATTGATAAGCTAGCGGCAATGGAGAGGTATCTTCTTCTCGCTGGCATACTAACCACTGTACCCTCATCCATCCTCTGGTGGACTTTTATAAGTGCAGCTTCCGTATCTACTGGAAGGTCTTCTGATTGCTGAGACAGACTATAATTCGTCTTGGACCAGATATATGCCATCTCCTGAAAATAGTTCTCGTTTTCGATAGAGGCTTGACGCCAATTTTTCAAGATTGACTTTTCTTCAGCATCAATATAACCGTTTAAATATTTACTAATGACGTTAACAGGAGCTTCCATTAAAGATCTAATTTAATTGTTTCAATTACATCCACAGTGAAGATGCCAAAACCGTTATCAAAATTAGAATAAATTGTACTTGGCTCAACGAATGGATTACCCACTGCATCATATGCCTGCTGCACAGAGCGTTCGTATAATACGATATCAGAAGACAAAGAGATAACGTCAATTTCTATCGATAATGCGGTGGTATTCTGTGATATAAAACTTGTGAGACTGCCTAACAATATTAATTCATGTTCATTGCCATCGAAGGTTATATCTGACACCACATCTTCGTTAAAATCTAAAATATTATTACTTAAATCAAACTGAAAGTCCGCAGTAAATTCTTCACCCGTTTCAGTGATAATTGAATTCATTTTACCGCGAAACATATAATTATTTTCTTCATCTGGCGGATCTTTGAATTTTAGTGTAATTGTATGTATAGCTCTCTGGCCTGGTGTGGATGATCCTGTCAAGCTGTGTTCAAGATTAATTAGTTCTGGGGCATTAGGAACTTTCACTTCTGCTGTCATGGATGTATGCGCAGGATGATTCACTTCCAAACTATAGGTTTCTCCCGGTATAAATTCAAATGAATCCCTATTATATAAGTTATAGTCTGGATCAAATGTCCAACTTATTTCTCCTTTATCTGGGGTCATCAATTTGACCTCCGCATTATCTAGCGATTGAAACTTTGATGTATCTAATACACTTAGCGTCTCAGAGACTAAGATCAAATTTGATTCACTATCTGATTCCATCTTTGCGATAACGGCTAACTGATTATCAACGTCTTCGATTCCTAAGTCCACAACTTTAGTGAAGCTGCCTTCTGAACATGACAGCATGGTTATGCTTAGTATTAGGATTGTCAACAATGAATTGTATGATGTAATTTTAATCATGATTTAAAATTTAAAATTATACGAAATAGACGGGATAAAGCGCAGAATACTTCTTTCTTTAAAGACTTTACCTTGTTTAATAACTTCTCCTTCAGGTGTCTGTGTAAATACTGTTTCGGAGCTTAACAGAAATGGATTCTTCCTTCCATAGGCATTATATATTCCTATCACCCAGGTACGCTCATATCTTCTCTTCTTTTTATGGAAAGAGATGCTAAGGTCTAAGCGATGAAAGTCTGACATCCGATAAGCATTTTTTCTTGCCCCCGTCTCAGGACCGTTTATAAATTGTCGATTGACAAGACCCCCATCTATATTTGGGAATTGAAAATTTGACACATCTGTCGGCACTTGTAAGGTATTGATTGTGATTGCATTACCTGTTCCATAGGTCCAATTAGCAGCTAATGATATTTTGTCTGATAATCTATAGGAGCCAACGACTGCGATATCATGTCGCCTGTCAAAGCGAAACGGAAAACGATCACCATTGTTAATATCGTCAAACTGCCGCCAGTTCCAACTCAGCGTGTAGCCGATCCAACCAGTCAGTCGCCCTTTATTCTTCTGTATGAACAATTCTAACCCGTAAGACTCTCCATCACCCTGAGTCACCTTGTCCTCCCAAGAATCATCTAGACTGAACAGAAAATTAGCACCCTCTTTGTAAGAGATCACGTTACTCATGGACTTATAATATCCTTCTAAGCTGAACTCATATTCTCCTTTTATAGTCGTAGCGATTCCTGCAGCATAAAGCCTGCTCTGCTGTGGCTTAATATTAGCTGTACTCGGCACCCATAGATCTGTGGGAAGACTTAGTGACTCATTCGTCAGTAGATTAATAAATTGTGTCATATCCGCATAGGAAGCTTTGAAGGATAAGCCTTTATTCAGCTTGTAGCGTAAGCCAACTCGTGGCTGTAGTGAAGTGTAGCTGGTATTGTCTGTGATGAATGCCGAGCTATGCAGTCCTACATTGACTTTCAATTTGCCAATGGTGATATCATCTTCGATATATGCATCCAATTCTGTAGAACTAACGGATTCTGCACCGATAAGTGTGTCCAATGCCGAGTTAACAGCTGTCTCATTAAGACTTACAGCTCCAGGTCTATAGGAGTGATTGATTGCCGATATACCAGTTTTGATATAGTGCTTTGGACTGGGTATAAAGTCGATATCGATCTTTCCGCCATAATCTCTGATGCCTGAAAGATACTTAGCTGAAAATACTTGCTTTTCTCCCGCACCTATCTCTTCGTTCTGGGCAAAGATGTCAATGTCATAGTTAGACAATGTAGCAGTTGTATTAATAAATAATTTAGGCGTCACTTCCCAGTTCCATCTGAGAGATGAGATATAATTACCCCAGGCGATCTCTCCCAAATCACGAGAAAAATCACTTTTCTCTTCGAAACCGAACGCATCTGAACCCAAATATCCACTGAGGTAGAGTCGGTGCTTATCAGATATTTTATGCTGTATTTTACCATTGAGATCGTAGAAATATAGACTTGGTTTTCTGGCTCCATTGCTGCTCTTGATAAATGGCTTGGCAATCAGATCAGCATAGGTCCTCCTGCCAGAGAGAAGAAATGAGGTTTTTCCTTTGTTGATTGGTCCTTCTAAAGTCAGACGTGAGGATATCAGTCCAATAGAACCCTCACCATGAAATTCGTTGAGGTCACCCTCCTTCATTCTGATGTCGAGAATTGAAGATAGTCGCCCACCATATCTGGCTGGAAAGCCACCCTTAGTGAGCGTCACCGTCTTGATCGCATCTGCATTGAATACAGAGAAGAGACCTAAGAGGTGAGATACATTGTAGATCGGTACTCCATCCAGCAGCACAAGATTCTGATCAGGGCTTCCACCTCTTACATACAGACCCGTCTGTGCCTCGCCTCCTGATTGGACTCCTGGGAGAAGCTGGAGTGACTTAAGCACATCCGTCTCTCCTAAAATAACCGGCATAGCTTTTAGCTGTTTCACGGGTATAGAAAGCTGGCTCATCTGAGTCTTCTCTTGGATGGCTTCCTCTTCTTCGGCAGAGATGACTATCTCATCAAATATGATAGCATTGCCAAGCATATAAGTGGCCGAAATATCCTCAGTCAACTCAATATTTTTTTGCTTTTCTTGGTATCCGACATAGGATATGAGCAATTCTACATCTCCAGCGGGTAAGGTTAGACTAAAGAAACCGTATTCGTTAGTTGTGGTGCCTGATGTACTCAGCTTGTCATAGACTGTCGCACCGATGAGCCTTTCTGATGAAGAAGCATCCTCCACGTAGCCACTGAGTGTATACTTAGCGTCTTGAGCCACGGCGGATTGTTGAAAGCCAATGAATGACATCAAGATGCACAGCGAGCGTATTAGGTGTATTTTTAAGTTTGTCATGATTATTTTATAATGCTTACACTACTGAGTCGTCTTTGGACCAAGACTACCCTAGTGAACAATCAAACTTTCTTAAAAAAAAATGATCAGCATAAATAAGAATAAGGCTTCACGAAGAAATTTAAGACTCTGCATCATATGGTATTCTACAGTCTTAGTCGACACATCGAGAGTTTCAGCTATATCCTTATATGTCATCCCTTCGCGGCGACTCATGATAAATACTGTACGTCGTTTCTCTGGTAGCCTGTGTATGACCTGTTGGATGAACTCTACTTTCTCTTGAGAGATCAGCTCGTCTTCTATTGATAGCGTCATTTGCGCACCTTGATCCAGCTGTTCATCTGATTCGATGATGGGTCGGCGCTTCTCTTTTCTCAATTGATCAAAGGTTTTATTTTTAACTGCTCTGCGTAGATAGGCACTGTAAGATTGTACTTCTGTAAGCTGAGCTCGCTTGCGCCAGAGATCCAAAAATAGGTCTTGGACGACATCTTCAGAGCGGCTTTGATCCTTAAAGATGCAATTAGCAAATTGCACCAAGCCACTGTAGTGCTCCCTAAATAGTTGGTCAAATGCTGTCTTGCTTAATTGGGTCAAGGGAGTTATTGATAGTATCAGCAGCTATAACGCAGGTCTAAGATGAGTTGTTACTCAAAATGGGTGTGGCTATAAGATTTAACTTACTATATCCATATAAAGCCGCGCTTTAAGCATCACATTTTGCCTATTGAGATGCTTGGCATTCTCATTGAATTTAATTCCTCTATTGTGCGCGTCAAATACTTGCCTCAGAGCTATTCTCATCGCTATTCTTTCTATAAAAACAGGCGATTCCTGTCATAGCAAAGAAATAGGCAATCGCAATGTTAAATAATGACATGAATTGATAAGGCGCGTAGGATAATGAGCTAACACCCAGGGTACTAAACATAAATAGACCCGAAGGTGTCCAAGGCATCAGGTTTTCCATCATCGTGCCAGCGTCTTCTATGGACCGACTGAGTACTTTACGTTTCACCCGAAGCTCATCAAACTTGTCTTTAAATGTCTCAGCTACCAAAAAAGTGGTTGCATATTGGTTAGCGATGATCAAGCTGGCCAGCCAAGTCGTGCTGAGTGTCGTCACAATCAGCTGTCGCCTGGTGGCGATCCGGCCCATCATGCCTTTGATCACTTCCTCAATAGCATTAATGGTCTGTAAGGCTCCGATGAACATAAAGACAAGCAGGCAAATATACACACCTTCCTTAAGGTTATATAGACCTCCACGGTTGAGAATACTGAGTACATCAGATTCCAATGCAATTCCCGGATCCACCATAGAAATGCTGAAGCCTGTGTTCAGACTCTGGAAGACCTCACTGATGGTAAAGGACTGAAACATGAGGGCCAAACTCATAGCCGTAAAAGATGAAAATAATAGGGTCAGAAATATTGGTTTCTTTGTTACAGAACCATAGATCACAATGACTAATGGAAGCAAAAGCAAAATATGAAATTGGAAAATAGACTTCAGATCAGCTAAGGTCAATGCTATCATGTTAAGTTCTGCCGCTGAATTTTGGAGGTCTCCCCAAAATACAGGAGATAGCACTATATAAACAATAGCTGCCAGCGTCGCAGCTGGCACCGTCGTATATAGCATAGAGCGGATATGTTCTTCCACTGGGATGTCTGTCGCCAGAGCTGCTATATTAGTCGTATCCGATAGAGGTGATAATTTATCGCCAAAGAATGATCCTCCAACGACAGCTCCAGCCGTAATCACCACTTCGGCTCCAAAAACCTCTGTAATGCCTATCATAACCACTCCAATGGTACCCGCTGATCCCCACGAAGTCCCAGTCAATAGAGAAAATAAAATACAAATCGCAAAACTAAAGACGTATATCCAATCAGGACTGACAAGAGAAATACCGTAGTAAAGTAACATCGGTATTGTGCCTGATGCCATCCAGCTACCTATCAGCACACCCACGGCTATCAGGATCATAATCACTGGCACTGTCTCCCCTATCTTCTTCGTGATGTTCTTTTGAATGTCACTCCAGGAATGGCCCATCCTCATCAGATAGAGGCAGGTGAAGGTCAATGAGAGCATCACCAGTACTTCTACTGGCAGCATCTGATTATTTAAAATGACTGGATTAATAAATAATCCAAAAAGAAGTAAGCAGAGAAATACCAAGATGGGAATGAATGCCTGTGCGAAGGTGGCAGTGGGGTTTGGTGTCGACATTCTACTCTACTGATGAATTGCTAAAGTAAGGAAAATCACTTATCATACATCTAGACGCTAATATCTTAGCTCACCCTGTAATAGCATCTTTTAGAAGGCGCAGTAACTTGGCAGAGGTCCTGTGACTTATGAGACACTAGCAATTTATTAGTATGTCATTCATCGCTAACGAATTCTATTCAACTATCTGCGCATGCTCGCTTAAAGCCTGAGGGCTATATAGAAGATTTATCTTTGACCTATGAATACTCATGACATGAAAGACACTCTAAAACGTAGTCGCCCCCAGTTAGTACTATTTATCAAGTTAGGATTCATCCTTTTTTTAATATTGCTGCTGATGATTCCTAATTTGCTCATACAAGATCTCGTCAGGTCACGTCAGTCTTTAGAGGCTGAGACGCAGATGGAGATTGCCTCTGGCTGGGGCCCTAGACAAAAAATTATTGGTCCCGTCCTCAGCATCCCATACATTGAGGAGCTCCCTGGAGATGATGGTACCAGTATAATACAGCACGTGTTGCGTGTCCTACCTAAGACAATGAATATCGATATCAAGCTGACAACTCAGGAGCGACAGAAAAGCATTTATACCGCGATTCTCTATCAATCTGCGCACGAGGTAAACGGTGTTTTTGATCTGCCAAAACCATCACGTTTCGGAAAATACACAACTGATATCCTTTGGGAAAATGCTGTCATCGATATTGGCATCAGCGCAGCATCTAGTCTGGACTCCGTCGTATATATTGAGGTAGCCGAACAGCGTTATAAGATGGAGTCAGGGCCTTCAGACAGTCAAATTTTTGGATCAGGCATACATGCAGCTATCGCTATGCAGCCCGATCAAGATAGTTTTACATTTAATTCTGCATTCACCGTCAATGGAAGTCGAGGCATAGACTATCTGCCTATAGCTGAGAGCTCGCAGCTAAACATGATAGGTGACTGGAGTTCTCCAGGATTCATCGGCATGCCGCTGCCTAAGCAGCGTGTCGTTACTTCTAATGGATTTGATGCGAGCTGGCAGTCCACAGCATATAACAGGAGCTTCAAAAAGGCCTGGGTGGATGATGAAGTATGGCTAGAAAGAGAGCTAAATACATTTGGTGTAGACCTCGTCCAAATGGTCGGGCACTACCAGAAAAATATGCGTAGTGCCAAATACGCCCTGCTAATCATCAGTCTGAGCTTCATGGTATTTTTCTTTTTCGAAATACTAAAAGCTAAGCGTATTCATCCTGTTCAATACATTTTCGTTGGCTTAGCCTTATCTATCTTTTATACACTGCTCCTCTCTCTATCTGAACATCTTGGCTTTGACCTGTCCTATCTCGTCTCTGCTACAGCCGTGGTAGCGCTTATCAGCTGGTATAGCCGCTATATATTTATAGAAAGGAGAAATACCTTGTTACTCTCTTTACTCCTTTCTGGTCTGTATTTATATATTTATTTTCTGCTGCAGCTGGAAGAGTTTGCCCTGCTCACAGGTAGCATCGGTCTATTCGTAGTGCTAGGTGTAGTCATGTACCTGAGTCGCCATTTAGATTGGTATCACTTATCAGCAAAAGAATCGCAAGAATAAGCTTGAGCTTGTGTGCAAACCCCCAGTTCTACTAGAGTATGCTACGCTGAGATATTTATTAACGTGGACGTAGCGTCAGTGTATCAGGTATTTGTGTAGTTGGCTCATCACTTCGCCTCTCAAATTCGTGCGATGGATTGTGATCTGGTTATAAGTCATTTTTTATTAGATGAGCTGCTTTCCAAAATAAGCTAATAGCAATCATAATCACCACAATGCTCAGGCTTAAAGAAAACAGCAGGGACTGCCCTGCATGAGTAGGTGCTAAATAATCACTTAGCGCGCCAAAGAAAAGTGGACCCAAACCTAAGCCCAAGATATTCAACACTAAGAATAATATGGCTGAAGCCAGCGCGCGCATGCGCAGACCCACCATGCCATGCGACATCGCGATGCACGGCGAGAGGTAAGTCGTCCAACATATTTTTGAAAATGCCATCGCCATCAAGCATAAATATTTATTTTCAGCGCACAGAAAAATCAGCGTGCTTGGTATGGATAGACTCAGTGTGATGACTGGTATAAGTAGATACCACTTGGGGTCTGATCGGCCATATTTATCACCATAGTAGCCTCCGACCCACACACCGAAGGCGCCTCCCAAGCCAACGCTCAGTGCCAGCCATGTGCCGAGCTCACCTCCCTGCATCGCGTGTGTCCTCACCATGAATGATGGCGTCCAATTACCCACTCCATACTGTACGAAGGCCGTGAATCCCGCACCTAAGGCAATGTATTTAAATGACTGCTTAGCCACTAATATATGCAGCACCTCCCTCATCGTCGGCATCGTATGGTAACCCACTACTCTCTTTTCTGAATAGCCTCTGGGAGGCTCTTTTACGGTGATGAAAAATATCAAGGCATATACGATACCAGGTATACCCATCATCATGAGTGCCAGGCGCCATCCTAATATCTCGTCCAGCCAACCACCGAAAAGATATCCTAATAATATGCCTATGTAAATACCCATGGAGTATACTGCAATTGCTGTAGCTCGCTTCTCCTTGGGAAAATAGTCAGAAATCATAGAGTGGGCTGGTGGGCTGCCTCCTGCCTCGCCGATCCCGACACCGACTCTAGCCAATAGCAGTTGGAAAAAATTGCTGACTAAACCTGATAGTGCTGTCATTCCACTCCAAATGACTAGGGATATCGAGATGATATTCTTTCTATTAGATCGATCAGCTAATCGGGCTATTGGCAATCCTACCGTCACATAAAACAAGGCAAAAGCTAAGCCAGTCAGTAGGCCTAACTGCGTATCGCTGAGGTCCAGATCTGCCTTTATGCTCTCTTGTAAAATGACCAAAATCTGTCTATCAATGAAGTTGAAAATATAGACACCTGTAAGAGCTAACAGTACGTACTTCTTATAACCCTCCGAGTATAAGGTTTTGTCTCCAGCGGCCGGACGAACATGTGACATGATACAAAGTACATAAAGTTATGTTAGTCCAAGTATCTTTGCTGATGCCGAACATTAGATAATGCACTCCATAGTAGAATTAATGAAGCACTATCTTCTTAGAAATTAATACTCTCTGTGCGTCAGCATAGAGGGAGCTTTATTTAATATATAGTCAACTATGCCCTATAAGTGCCGCGACTGTAGGTAGAAATGGCCATAGCTTCGACATATCGATCTGCTGCTTGTATTTCAATGCTGAGCGCGTGAATATCAACATGGTCATTCTGTGTACTCAGCATCTATATGGCCTTTCACCCTTGTGCTTTAATTATTTACCAAATCTTCCTAAATTTGATAAATTGGCAAATAGGGATCAGTCTATGAGTTGTACCAGTCACAGGTACACGTCTGGTAAGAGCTTAATGAACAAAAGAGCACTGGTCCGCTCTCAGGATTGCATGTGAATATCAATCCTACTTAGAGGCGGCTTAGTCTATACATTTCACATACTGATATAGTCGATTTCGGTGTCTACTGCCTTCAGACTAATCTTATATCTTTACTTTTAATAACAACGCTTAAGATCTTGCTAAATCCACTTTAACCTAACTTATGAAATTAATCATAGAGCATCTGTCTAAGACTTATAATAACGGTGTAAAAGCACTGAACGACATTCACTTAGATATCGGTCAGGGTATGTTTGGCTTACTTGGTCCTAATGGTGCTGGTAAATCCAGTCTGATGCGAACCATCGCTACCCTACAGCAAGCTGATCAAGGTACTATCCACTTTAATGAGATCAACGTCTTAGAAGATCCAATCGCTCTGAGAAAAGTACTGGGCTATTTACCACAAGAGTTTGGCGTCTACCCTAATGTTTCTGCCTTTCAGCTTCTTCACTATTTCGCTGGGCTAAAGGGCATTACTTCAAAAAAAGACCGCAATAAAATTGTTGATTATGTTCTTGATGTCACTAATCTGACCGATGCCAGAAGGAGAGCCGTATCTAAATACTCAGGTGGGATGAAGCAGCGGTTTGGCATCGCACAGATGCTACTCAATGATCCGCAGTTAATCATTGTGGATGAACCAACAGCAGGTTTAGATCCAGCTGAACGAAAGCGCTTTCTCAACATACTTAGAGAGATCAGCAGGGGGCATATAGTGATCTTCTCCACGCATATTGTAGAAGATGTGAAGGAATTATGTCTGGATATGGCCATTATGAATCAAGGTGCTATACAGCTACGCGACTCACCACATAATGCCTCTGCCAAGCTACAAGATAAGATATGGACGAAGCGCATTAATGAAGATATAGCTTATGTGCAGCAAGAGTATAGAGTGCTCTCCAGCTCCTACAATCCTGACAATAGCATCAATGTCAGAGTCTATCAGGAAGATCATCCAGGTAATGGATTTTCGCATGCTGACCCAAATTTGGAGGATGTCTACTTCTACCACTTGGACCATAGTGCCATTCCTGCATAATCCATTTATTACTAAGCTAAATCAAGACCGCATGTTCAAACGAATATTCTCTTACGAGCTTAACTCTTGGCTATACAAACCGTCAATTTATATTTTTTGCTTCCTCATATTTGGTGGTACAGCAATGCTCGTCGCCTTGACGGGAGGTGCGTTTGACTCCAATACAGCATCTGTCTCATCATTGAAATACATTAATGCCCCTTCAGGTATTTTGGCCATCGTTGTATCGATGACGGTGTTTGCCATGCTACTATTCACCATCATCTGCGGTGACTCTATATACAAGGACATCAAGACAGGAGCCTTTCAGGTGATGTACTCCTATCCTTATAGTAAGCCTGCATATTTCTTTGGAAAGTTTTTGAGTGCCTTCTTTATTTGTTTGGTTTTGATCCTTTTTATTGCACTGGGTGCTGCATTCGGCTTCATCATTCCTGGGGTCAATAAAGACATGATCGGTCCACACAGCATCACGCCTTACATACAGACTTATTTGATTTATTTGATTCCAAATACATTTTTCTTTTGCGCTATTGTGTTTGCTATTGTCACCTATACGCGCAGTATTCTCGCAGGCTTCGTGGCTATGATCGCTATCTATGTACTCAGTGGCGTTTTAGATTCCGCCCTTATGCAGAGGGAGTATTTTGAATTTGCTTCTATGATGGACCCCTTTGGAAGTCAAGCAGACGCATATTATACCAAGTATTACACCGTAGATGAATATAATAATGCACCTATTCCCTTTAAGGGTTATATCATCTACAATCGGCTCTTGTGGGTGGGTATAGGGCTTGCTGTATTGCTATGGAGCTATGTGACATTTAGCTTTGAGGTGGTCCCCAGCCGCTGGAGCTTATTTTCCAGACAGAACAAGCCAATTAAATCAATAGCGCACCGATCCATTCATACGTCCGACCTGGACCTGCCAAAAGTCAGTCGACACTATGGAATAGCCCAAGTATTCACAAGTGCTTGGCTGCTCAGTAAAATAGATCTGGCATTTATTTTGAGGGGCGGTGCATTCATAGTGATCAGCATTATAGGCCTTTTAATCCTCGGCACCAGCTTGGCTTTTACAGGCGAATTTATTGGTACCAAAACTTACCCCACTACAGCCAATATGTTGCTTTTTTCTAGAATAACATTTCGCATGTTTATCGTGTTATTGACATTCATTTATACAGGCACAATTATCAATAAGCGGACTGATAACAACATATATCAATTAGAAGATGTGTCACCCACCAAAAATCTATCATTTCTACTTTCCAAATTTATTTCCTTATCATTGATGCAAGCGGTATTGCTGGTACTTCCCATACTCGCCGCCGTCATCTATCAGATCACCCAGTCATATTACAACTTTGAGCCTGGTTTGTATTTATTTGACACCTATGTTTTGCGCTTCATTAGCCTCATTCCTTGGACTCTGTTAGCCATATTTATTTTCTCTCTTATCCCTAATTTTTACATTGGTCTGATCGTAACCTTAATTGTCGCTATCGGCGTTAATTTCTTACCACAGCTGGGCATCGAGAAATCGCTCTTCCGCTATAACGAAGGACCAACACCCATATACTCTGATATGACTGGGTACTCCTTAAACATGTCTAAATTCTTCATTTACCGATTCTACTGGATCTTAGGTGGAATGTTTCTTGCCCTGATTGGCCTAATCTTTTGGCGTAGAGGAGTCAAGGTGCCGTTCAAATCGAGAATCCCTCAGACACTTCAGTCAGCATCAGGAGGCCTGAAAAGCGCCAGTATCTTTTTTCTTAGTGCTTTCTTACTATTAGGTGGTTTTATCTACTATAGCACTTTCGTCACGCATACTGTATACAGCTCAAAAGAGCGAGAAAAGCAAAGGGTTGAATTTGAAAAAAATTATAAATATCTATCAGAACTTGCGCAACCTAGAATTATCGATGTTAATCTAAACGTTGACTTGTACCCAATAGAAAAAAACCTGTCTGCCTCTGGCTACTATCTGATAAAAAATAAATCAGATCAGACCATAGATTCTGTGGTTATTAATCATGGTTATCTGCTTGACGAACTATCTTTTGATCAGCCAGCCAAGCTCTTGCTGCAGGACTCAGTTATGGATATCAGAATATACAGTTTAGATAAAGGTATGGCACCTGGTGACTCTATTAAAATGTCATTTACCTTGAGAAATGAAGAGAATACTCTATTCAGGTCCAATGCCCCTGTACTCAATAATGGCACTTTCATCAACAACTCTATCTTTCCAACCATAGGTTACAATGACGCATTCGAGCTGACTGATAACAAGGTGCGATTAAAATATGATTTGCCCGAAAGAGAGCGTATGGCCGAACCGACTGATAGCACTGCCCTACAAAATACGTATTTATCAAATTGCGCGGACTGGATCAGTTTTGAAATCATTATCGGTACTGTGCCAGAACAAATTGCTATGGCTCCAGGCCAATTACAGCGTGAGTGGGAAGAGAATGGTCGTCGCTACTTCCATTATAAAATGGATCAACCAATGCTCAACTTCTATAATATATCTTCAGCAGAATATGAAGTCATTAAAGATATATGGCAGGATGTAGAGCTTTCTATCTATTATCATAAAGGCCACGACTATAATCTGGATCGCATGATGAAGGCCTTAAAAGATGGATTCGAATATTACACCACTGAATACAGTCCCTATCAATTTAAGCAGCTACGCATATTGGAATTTCCGTCAGGAGGATTTGCTCAGTCATTCGCTAATACAGTTCCCTTTGCTGAGAATGCTGGCTTCACAGCTCAAGTAGATGACTCAGATGAGGGAGGTGTGGACTATGCCTATACTGTGACGGCCCATGAACTGGCTCATCAATGGTGGGCTCACCAAGTCATCGGAGCAGATGTGAAGGGAGCTACTATGCTATCAGAAAGTCTATCAGAATATTCAGCACTTAAAGTATTAGAAAGGAGATATGGCTCTAATAAGATGCGCCAATTCTTAAAAGACGCTTTAGATAAATACCTGCTCAGCCGTCAGATGGAGAACAGTAAAGAGCTACCGCTGGCATACAATGAAACTCAGCAATACATCCACTATCAGAAGGGCTCACTTATATTTTACGCACTTTCAGACCTAATTGGCGAGAAGACGCTAAATCAAGTTCTCGCTTCATACATAGATCAGGTTGCATTTCAAGAGCCACCCTACACCACTTCGCTAGAGCTTCTCGCTTTACTGAAGGCAGCGACTCCAGATAGCCTTCGATATTTTCTGGAGGATAACTTTGAACATATTACGCTGTATAATAATCGGGTTAAATCCGCTGAATATATTGTAAACGACGATGGCAGCTACGACGTGGATATCTCTGCTCAGGTGATTAAATATCGAACAGATGAAAGAGGAAAACAATCCTATAAAAATTATGCTGGCGACATGTTAGAAATTACTGAAGAGGGAGCAAAACGCTCCACCAAATCTTATCCCCTTCAAGACTATATCGATATTGCTGTCTTTGGATCAGAAGAAGTAGATGGCGTCATCAAAGAAAAAGTGCTCTATTTGCAAAAACATAAGTTCATTGAGATTAATAATAAACTTAACATCACTGTAGATGAAATGCCTATTGAGGTCGGCATAGACCCATACAACAAATTAATTGATCGGGATAGTAATGATAATCGCAAGAAGTGTGTAGTAGTAGAGTGATTCATAATGATCAGACCACAGTACATTATTCTTCTACACAGTAAAGCTCATGGTCCTGATTCTGGTGATCAAATTTTCTGAGTTTCGCCCATTGGCGATATCGGATCAGTTTAAGTAACATTTAGTTTTATCGCGCATACTCATGGCCAATACAGTGGTTTATCAGCAAATATATACACCGATCTTCCTACCGAATAAATCCTATATATTTGCGGCTTCATTTTTGCACCGATAGCAAGAAAAGCTTACAGAAACATTGGCAGTGGCTTACACAGACAATATTCAATACTTAAAAATTAATGATCCTGAGGAGCTGGAGTTAGGTTCAGGTCTATCCGAGCTGACCTTGGCATATCATACCTACGGGACGCTTAATGCCGCGGGGGACAATGTCATCTGGGTATTTCATGCTCTCACCGCCAGCTCCAAAATTGAAGATTGGTGGGACGGCGCTTTTGGTGAAGATCGTATATTAGATATCAATCAACACTTCGTTGTCTGCGCTAACCTCATCGGTTCTTGCTATGGCTCTACCGGTCCTTTGGATGCAGACCCTGGTACTGGTAAGACATTTTATCACAGCTTTCCAGTAGTTACCATTAGGGACCAAGTTCGACTATTCCAACGATTGAAAAATCATCTTTCTATTGATCGCATTTGGATGGGCATTGGGGGCTCTATGGGAGCTAGTCACGCTATGGAGTGGGCGATATCTGAACCAGCACTCTTCCAAAACCTATACCTCTCAGTTTGCTCAGCTAAAGAATCATCTTGGGGTAAGGCTATTCACACAGCACACCGTATGGCTATTGAGGCTGACCAAAGCTGGTCAGAAAGAAAGGATGATGCAGGTATCCAAGGTATGAAAGCAGCGAGAGCCATCGGCATGGTCATCTATCGTAATTATCTATGCTATGAAGAATATCAATCTGATGCTGAGGACACACTCACGTCATTCAGGTCAGCTTCGTATCAGCGGTATCAAGGTGATAAATTAGCAAATCGCTTCAACGCATTTTCCTATTATAGGCTGTTGGACAGCTTGGACACTCATAATGTAGGTCGAGATCGCGGCAGTATAGCCGAAGCTTTAGCTATGATTAAAGCAAAAACAGTGATTGTCAATATTGACACAGACTTACTCTATCCAGCAGTAGAGCAGCAATACATAGTAGATGCAATCCCTAATGCCATATACGAAAGCATCGCCTCTTCGTACGGTCACGATGGCTTTTTGGTAGAAACAGAAAAACTCACCGCTCTTTATCTAAAACACTTCGTAGACGTATGATCGTATTAAAGTTCGGAGGCTCATCCGTAGCCACTCCGGAAAGAATTAAACATATTGGCTCTCTTATACAAGCTCGCATTGGCGAAGAAGAAAAAATTGCTGTGGTCTTCTCTGCTTTTGGTGGTGTGACCGACAGTCTGATCTCCATGGCTGAATCAGCGGCAAAGGGTAAGGATGAGTATATTAAAACGCTTATCGAATATAAGTCTAGGCACAATGAGGCTCTACAAGAGCTATTAGGTGCCGAAGCGACATCAGCTTTAGATCAGTTAGAGGAAAATCATAAAAATTTAGAGGAACTTTTAAATGGAGTCTTTTTAGTCAGAGAGGCTTCTCCTCGTACTATGGATTATATTTTGAGTTTCGGTGAGCGTAACTCGTGTTATATCATATCAGCATATTTTAAGCATCTGGGGCTGGACTCAGCCTTTTTGGATGCCAGAAAAATCATCAAGACCAACAAAGATTTTGGTTCTGCGCGAGTAAATTTTGACCTTACCTATGAGACGATTACACATTACTTCTCTCAAGTAGAAGGTCAGCTGCAAGTCGTTACTGGATTTATAGCAAGTGACGTAGGTGGGCTGACAACTACCTTAGGTCGCGGTGGATCTGACTATACTGCAGCTATCTTAGCTGGAGCCCTGCGAGCACAAAGATTAGAAATATGGACTGATGTGGACGGTGTACTCACCTGCGATCCACGAAAGGTCTCCAAAGCATATACGGTAGAGTCACTGAGCTATAACGAAGCTATGGAGCTATCGCATTTTGGCGCTAAAGTGATCTATCCGCCGACCATCCAGCCAGCACTGGCCCAAAATATTCCGATTTTCATTAGGAATACCTTCAATCCAGAATTTCCAGGCTCTAAGATTAGCAAAGAAACAGAAGAAAATGCTCATGGGAGAATCAAAGGGATGAGCTCTATGTCTGGCATATGTTTGCTGACGCTTCAGGGTCCTGGCATGATGGGTATTCCAGGTATTGCAGCAAGATTTTTTAGCTCTTTGGCCAGAGAATCAATTAATGTGGTCATGATCACTCAGGGGTCATCTGAGCACTCAATCTGTGTTGCCATCAAACAGAAAAAAAAGAAAGTAGCCATTGCTGCAGCAGAAGCAGAATTCGCCAGTGAAATAGATAATAAATTTATTCAACGGATCGCGGTGATTAAGGATTTGACGATAGTGGCCATAGTGGGTCAGAATATGAGAAAAATTCCTGGAGTCGCAGGTCGTCTCTTTAGCTCTCTTGGTAAGAATGGTGTCAATGTCGTGGCCATAGCTCAGGGCTCATCAGAACTAAATATCTCCTTCGCTATTAATACAAAAAATGAATTAAAGGCTCTTAACTTAATTCACGACTCCTTCTTTCTATCTAACCTGAAGACAGTGAATGTATTTATGGTGGGTGTCGGACTGATCGGAGGCACGCTGCTTGACCAAATCTTAAACCAAGCCGACAACCTGAAAGAAAAACAAAAGTTACATATTAATGTGACAGGTCTTGCTAACACAAGAAATATGCTACTGAAAGCTAAGGGTATCGACCTCAATGAGTGGAAATTAGCTCTCTCGAATGCAGACCTGGAGAGCAGCATAGAGTCGTTTGTAAACAAAATGATTGACATGAATCTTCCTAATTCCGTTTTCGTTGATAATACGGCGAATCATGCTCTGCCTGAATATTACAAAACTATATTAGAAGCTAATATCTCCATCAGTACACCCAACAAAGTAGCTAACTCTGCTACTTACCAACAATATGAAGAACTCAAAAAACTTGCTAAGGCCAAGCAGGTGGAGTTCCTATATGAGACTAATGTGGGCGCAGGACTACCTGTGATCTCCACCATGCGCAGCTTAATCGAAAGTGGTGATGAGATTGTGAAGATTGAAGCTGTGCTTAGCGGATCAGTGTCTTATATTTTTAATGGGTTCAACTCTTCACGTTCGTTCTATGATTTAGTTTTAGAAGCTAAAGATTTAGGCTATACAGAGCCTGATCCACGCGAAGATCTTTCTGGTTCGGACATAAAGCGCAAAATATTGATTTTGTCACGAGAGGCCGGCTACGCCTTAGAGCCAGAAGATGTAATCGTAGAAGCTATCCTACCAGCATCATCGACTAATGCGGCCAATATCGATGCCTTCTTTCGATCGCTGCAAGATGAAAACGATCATTTTGCAAACATGGTAGAAAGGGCGGAATCTGAAAATAAAGTGCTGCGCTATATTGCCAGCTTAGAAAACGGTCAGGCTAAGATTAGACTCCAAGCCGTAGGAATGGACAGTTCATTCTTTGGCCTACAGGGATCAGATAATATGATTGTTTTTACCACAAAGCGTTATGCTAATCGGCCGCTTGTGATTAAAGGGCCCGGAGCTGGCGCAGAAGTAACCGCAGCGGGTGTCTTCAGCGAGATCATAAGTATTGGAAACAAGAACCATTTTGGCTACAATTAAAAAACCTCGATATATTATAACATGTCCAGACCAGGTCTCAAAGTATTTGCACCAGCTTCCGTCGCTAATGTCGCCGTAGGATACGACATTCTTGGCTTTGCTATAGAAGGTCCTGGTGATGAAATCATCATCAACGAAGGAGATAAACCTGGCCTTCACATTAAAGCTATTCGTGGTACGACTAAGGAGCTACCACTAGAGACTGAGATGAATACTGCTGGCTACGCTGGCCTGCAGCTGATGCGGCACCTCGGCTACGAAAAAGAAGCGGTTGAGATTGAAATCTTCAAGAAGATGCCTTTTGGTAGTGGCCTCGGATCAAGTGCTGCTAGTGCCGTCGCCGGTGCCTTTGCTGTCAATGAATTTTTTGGAGCCCCCTTAACTAAGAGAGAGCTATTAAGATATGCTGTAGAGGGAGAACAGATAGCTGATGGTGCTTGGCACGCGGACAATGTCGCTCCCTCACTCATGGGCGGAATTATACTAATTAGAGACAATGAAACCTTAGATTGTATCAAGCTTCCTGTGCCGAGTGGGCTGTATAGCTGTGTGGTATATCCTCACATCAGTATCTTAACGAAAGAGTCTAGGGCTATCCTGTCAGAAACTGTGTCTCTGCAAAATCATATTAGGCAGACTGGCAACATGGGCTACTTCGTGGCTGGGTTATACCGCACTGATTTAGATCTGCTCCGTCGCTCATTAGAAGATGTCATCATAGAGCCACAACGCGCTCAACTTATTCCCCACTTCTACGAAATGAAAGAAGCAGCGCTTTCAGAAGGGGCCTTAGGTTTCAGCATCAGTGGTGCTGGACCAAGTGTATTTTCGCTATGTCAAAATAGCCTTATTGCGGAGCAAGTTGGTGTGCGTATCAATAAAATTCTCAGCGATCATAGGATTAAAAACGATGTTTTCATTTCCAAAATTAACACAGAGGGTGCATTTAAATTTTAACTCCTTAGATCTTCATTTTATTACAGCTATACTGATCATCAAAAGACATATCTGCTGATCGAGAATTTCTAAATTTATATCGACATGAAGTACTACAGCACGAAAAACAAATCGAATCTGGTAGATCTTAAGACTGCGGTGCTGAGGAGTTTACCTTCTGATAATGGATTATACATGCCAGAACGCATAGATCCATTAGGCCCAGCGTTTTTTCAGGAATTTCAACAATCCAGCTTTCAGGACAATTCCTTCCGCATTGCTCACAATCTAATAGGTGACAGCATACCTCTAACTGAATTAGAGGGAATCATTAATAAATCTATTAACTTCCCTGCCCCACTACAAAAGCTTACAGAAGATATTTATACGCAAGAACTATGGCATGGCCCTTCATTAGCATTCAAGGATTTTGGTGCGCGATTCATGGCCGCGCTAATGTCTTATCTCGTCAAGCATGATGATGAAAAACTTAATATTATAGTCGCTACATCTGGGGACACTGGAGGTGCTGTAGCAGCTGGATTTTTTGGAATTGAAAATATTGATGTCACCATATTATTCCCAAAGGGCAAGGTCAGTCCTCTGCAAGAATTGCAATTGACTACCTGGGGTGGCAATATTAAAGCTCTTGCGATAGATGGCACTTTTGATGACTGTCAAACTTTAGTGAAAGCAGCCTTCTTAGATTCAGAAATTAATAAAGAAAGAAATCTTAGCTCGGCCAATTCAATTAATATAGCCAGATTAATTCCCCAGAGCTTTTATTATTTCGAAGCTGTTAAGCAGTTGTCAAATCGAAAAAAGCCAATCGTCATATCCGTCCCTTCTGGTAATTTCGGTAACCTCACGGCTGGGCTTATAGCTAAACATATGGGTCTGCCTGTCGCCCGTTTTTTAGCCGCTACTAATGTAAATAACATTGTACCCCATTATCTAGCCACAGGTACCTATGATCCAAGACCTTCTAAGCAGACGATTGCTAACGCTATGGATGTTGGTAGTCCCTCTAATTTTCAGCGCCTAATGGATCTATATAATGAAGACTGGAATCGATTCACAACTGATGTAGAAGGCTACTACTACACCGATGAAGATACACGCTTCGGATTGAAGTACTTAAGTAAAACGTATAATTATATCGCAGATCCTCATGGTGCTATAGGCTTCTTAGCGCTTCATCAATACTTGAAGGATCACCCTGGGCACCAAGGTGTTTTCTTAGAGACCGCACATCCAGCTAAGTTCCTTCCCGTAATGGAACCCGTTTTAGGGAAATTAAATGTGCCTTCTGCATTAACTGATCTGCGAGACAAAGATAGTTATGCCCTGCCTATGAAAAATGACTTTGCGGCGTTTAAAGAATGGCTTTTGAGTTAATCTGTCAGCTAATCAATGCCTTCTTCATTGTAGATACATTCTCTATGTTATCATGAAATGAGATTTAATTTTATCAGCTGGTAAGAAAGTCGTTGTCATATACGAGCGCTATAGCACTTC
>Ga0209185_1001057_pt1 | contig 25738 bp, 25 predicted proteins | sample SidtaG_2_FD_187425 | JGI IMG/M metagenome (GOLD analysis project Ga0209185, IMG submission 187425) | Marine algal microbial communities from Sidmouth, United Kingdom - Sidmouth_Asex2 metaG (SPAdes) (version 2) | ecosystem: Host-associated > Algae > Red algae > Unclassified | place: Sidmouth... | reverse complement strand
TTGCCGATGAAGTCGTGCGTCTTGACCGGCTCCGCATCCGGGTCACCGACTTTGCGCCACTCCCGCCCGCCGTTCTTGTAGGCCCCCACCAGCTCCTTCTTCTTGGTGTCGACCGAGAGTACCGGGACGAGGCCGTTCTTCAGCCGGGCCTGCGTCTGCCGAGCGATGTAGCGAAACGGGGCGTCGCGGTCCGGGTCCTGCGTGCCCTCGATCGTCTTCTTGTTCGCCTGCAGCGAGTAGCCCAGGCTCTTGAGCGAGCGGTGCACGGTGCGCGAGCTGACGTCGTGGCCGCGGCCGAGGAGCTCCTCGGCGAGCACGCGCGCGCTCTTGATCGTCCAGCGTAGCGGGCACTGCGGATCGCCCCGGGTGCTCGGCTCGATCAGCGCCTCGAGCGCGCCCCGAGAGCGGGGTCCTGATCAGTCTTCTTCGGCCGTCCGCCGCCGCGATGGCGCAGGCGTCGCGGTGCACCCGGGCTCGCCGGGTCCCGATCGTCGCGGTGGCCACGCTCGCGCGCGAGCAGCTCCTCGATGCCGCGGCGGAGGGTGTTGCGCGCGAGCCCCGAGGCGCGGTGCACGGCCATGATCCCGCCGCGCCCCAGCGCCATCGCTTCGGAGCCGGCCCACTCGCGTCGGCCGCGCTCGTCGAGCGCGGGCAGCAAGCGCTGGTACTGTTGTCGGAGCTGCTCTTCGGTCTTCGGTGTCATGAAGAGCGAGATGGGGGCGCCTCCCGTCAGATCAAACTATTTGGGCGAGAGCCCTTACCGCGCGGGTACGCTGCATTGCCGGACCAGGCGAGCGTCAGGATGCTCTAGCGAGTGCTCCCTCGCTCGGTCGTTCCGGCATCGCGACGGCCGCGACCGTCCGCCAGGGCACGGTCGCCGTGGACGATCCGGGTGTAGCGCAGGTTCGCGTCGACGAGGGCAAGGAAACCGCGGCGCAGGGTCTTGTGGAAGGTTTGGAACAGGGTCATGTCGTCTCTCCTCGGGTGGTGGCCCCGCGTACGGTGCGCGGCCGGTTCGAGAAGCATTGTCGGCACGCGGCGCCGATGCGACAAACGAGATTATCTATTCGCGACGGACAGCCACGCTTCACGACGTCGGGGCGCCCGTATCGTCGCCGACGGCGAGCGCGATCACCCCTACCAGAACGCGATCAGGATCGCGAGCATTCCGAGGACCAGCAGGGCGGACCAGATCAGGCGACCACCGCGGGAGGCAGCATTGCCCTCGGCCGCGTGTACCTCGTCGGCGATGCCGGGCGACCAGGTCATGCGATCGACCTGCTCCTGCGGCGGCGGCGCCGAGCGATTGCTCATCACCACGAAGATGACGGCGCTGACGACCGCCATGACACCGACGTTCATCGTGAAGTGCAGCGGCCAGTACCCGAACTGCCCGAGCAGGAACACCAGCAGCCCGATCGCGTGGCCGAGACCGAGCGCCCAGATCGCGCCGGTCGCGTTGCCGCGCTTCCAGAACGCCCCCATGAGAAAGATCACGGCGATCGGCGGAACGAGAATCGAGAACGCCTGCTGCAGGTACGCCCAGAGACCGCCGAAGTTCGCGATCTGCGGCGCCCAGGCGATTGCGACGACCATCAGGATCAGCGTGGTGATCTTGCCGTAGGTGCCGATCTTCTCCGTCGGCGTATCGGGCTTCCTCGCCAGCACGAAATCGTGCACGACGAGCGTCGAGGCCGAGTTAAGCGTCGAGTCCACGCTCGACATGATCGCGGCGATCAGGCCGGCGAGCACGAGACCGGTGACACCCACCGGCAGCACCGTCGTGACCAGGGTCGGAAAGACCATGTCCGCGTTCGGCAGGTCCGGTATCAGGATGATCGCCATCGCGCCGGGCAGAACCATCGTGAACAACGGTATGAGCTTGAGGAAGCCACCGAGGATCGCTCCGTACTGGGCGTTCTTGAGGTCCTTCGCGCCGAGCACACGCTGCACGATGTACTGGTTCGTCACCCAGTACCAGAAGCCGAGCAGCGACACTCCGACGATCAGGCCGGGCCACGGCAGCATCGCGTCCCCGACCGGGCGGACCATGGAGAGGTGCTCCTCGCTCGGCACGGCGTCGACGACGTTCTGCCACGAGAAGTCGAGCTGACCGAACATGATCACGGTCATCAGCGTGGTGCCGAAGATCAGCACGATCGCCTGGAGCAGATCGGTGTAGACCACCGCCTTCAGACCGCCTGCCGCGGTGTACAGACCGGCGAAGATGCCGAGGCCGACGCAGACCTGCCAGATGACGAGATCGGGGAAGAAGGTCTTCAGCACGACGGCGCCGGCGTACAGCCCGCCGGCGGTGTCGACGATGATCGACAACGCGATCGTGACGACGGAGAAGTACTTGCGGCTGCGCACGTCGTAGCGCAGCTCGAGAAATTCCGGAATCGTCGTGATCTTGGAGCGCAGGTAGAGCGGCAGGAAGATGAACGCGAGGATCAGCAGCGCCACCCCCGACATCCACTCGTAGGCGGAGACGGCGATGCCGCTCGAGTACGCCGCCCCCGACAGACCGATCAACGTGGTGCTGGAGATGTTCGAGGCGAACAGCGAGAAGCCGATGATGCCCCAGCCGAGCGAGCGCCCCGCGAGGAAGAGGTCCTCGCCGGTGTCGGTCTTGCGCGACACCCAGACGCCGATGACGACGACCACCGCGAAATACGCGATGATGATGCCGATATCGATGTTGGAGATGGCCTGCGCCACCTCGTCTACCGAGATCTCCTCCTCCATTCGTGCACCTCTCCGGCAACGCCACGCGTGGTTCGATCGACAACCGGCGGCAACGCGTGCCGGTCGGGCTCGATGATGGAACCGAGTTTCATCAAGTCGTCTCCGGCACAGGAATACCACGACCGGTTCACAGATGCGAGCCTCGTCATCGCCTTCTCGCGAGCACGGATCAGCGCGAAGGGCAGGGAGCGGGTCGTCGGTGGCAGCTTCGCGGGCACGCTCGCCGCTCGACGCCTCACCACCCTGCACCCCGCCCTCGATGGGTCGGACTTCCGTGTTCGGGCGACTGGAGAATTCGGACCAAATCGGGCGCCGAGGATTCTGAAGCGCTTTCAGTCGCCTGAGAGTGATCTCGCTGTTTGATAGCCTCTCGTTCGCGCTTCTTGATGGACGGACGGCGACAACGATGACGGCCTGACGGCCGAGCGTCAGAAGAGGTCGTCGGAACCCGGATCGAGCACCAGCTGCCGCTCCGGTTCAGCGCGCTGCCACGGCGCCTGCGGGTCCCGGCACGGCCTCGGCGGCATCGAGCGCGCCCGGTCACGTTCGATCTCGCGGGCGTACTCGCGATCTATCGCGTCCGCCATCGCCCACAGCAGCTCCACCGTGGCCCGTGCCGTCTCGCCCGACAGCGCCGGGGCGCCGCCGACGAACAGTGCTCGCGCATCTCGACGTCGAGCGGGCGGACGCCGCCCGATCGTTCGACGCCGATTCCCGGGCCGGCGAGCTGCGCACGTTGACCGCGACCTCGGGGGGACTCCTGATCGTCGCCGCGGTCGCCGCGCCGACGAGCGCGCACGCCCAGGACACGGCCACCGACGTCGTGCTGTTCATCGAGCGCGTGACGGCGCGGGTCCCCCGGGCACGACGGGCGCCCGCCGACCCGCTGGCGGACGCGGTGATCGACGAGAACGTGCCGCCCGGCCAGACGTTCGCCGACGAGGTCAAGCGCGGCCAGTACATCCAGGTCATGGACGTGCAGGGGCGCGAGTGCTCGGACTTCCAGGCCTTCAGCCGCCGGGCGCTGGATACCGGGCTCGAGCGCGACATCGACCCGGCGACGACGCGCTCCCTGGTCGGCTCGCTCTACCCCGCGCCCGGGCTCTTCTCGAAGTACTTCTCCGACGACATGGAACCGCTGGTCGAGATCGTCCAGGACACCTGCGGCCGCCACGACACGTTCGGCCTCGCCTGCACGGCGCGCCACTACGAGGACCTCGGCTACCCCGGTCACGTGAACTGCAGCGACAACATCAATCGCGAGCTGGACGCCTACGGCGTGCGCCCGCGCGCCGGCTGGCCCGCGATCAACTTCTTCTTCAACACGCTGCTCGACGACGGCAACGCGATCCTGATGGACGACCCCTGGTCGCGCCCCGGGGACTTCGTGCTACTGAGGGCCTCGTCGGATCTCAGGGGGACGCCATGGAGCGTCCCGGCCGGCTCGCGCTGCTCGCCGTCAGGCGTGGCGGGGCGGTGCGCGACGTCTTCGTCGGCGGTCGATCGGTGACCGTCGCCGAAGGCGTGCTGCACCTGGACGGGTAGGCGGACGGTCCGAGCGCCAATCCGGCGCGCGTCGCTTGCCGCAGCTCGCCCGTCGCCGCGCCGCCCGGCCTTCGTGACTGTGCCTCGACATCGCGCGAGAGCCCGGCCCGTCATCAAGTCATCGGCGTGAACGCCTGCCCCGAGTCCAGCACCGGCGACGAGCGACTCACTGGTTCGGTCCGAGCGCCCGCCGCAGCGTCGTCGCGTTGTGACGCATCATGTCGAGATAGGTGCCGGCCGGCCCCCCGGGCTCCGAGAGCGCACCGGTGTAGAGAGTGCCGCCGATCACGGCACCGGTCTCGCGGGCGATCTGGTCGAGCAGGCGCCGATCGCCGATCGACTCGATGAACACGGCCGGCAGGTTCCGCTCGCGGATCTGGCGGATGAGAACGGCCACGTCGGTGGCCGAAGCCTCGTCCTCGGTGCTCAGTCCCCGCGGCGCCTCGAACGTTAGGCCGTAGGCGCGCCCGAAGTACCCGAAGGCGTCGTGCGAGGTCACTACGATGCGACGGTTCTCCGGCAGGGCGGCCATCATCGCCTCGATCTCGCTGTCCAGCACCGCAAGCTCCGCGTGGTAGGCGGCGAGGTTGTTCCGGTAGTCGCTCGCGTTGTCGGGATCGATCTCGGCCAGGGCATCGGCCACGTTGTCCGCGTAGACGGCGACCAGCTCCGGATCGTGCCAGGCATGCGGGTCGAAGGCGCCGTGCCCGTGCTCGTCACCCGCTCGTTCGGTGTGCTCGTCGGCGGCGGTGGCGTCACGCCCCTCGGCGTGCGCGTCCCCGTCACGGTTCTCGCCGTCGTCGTGCGCGTCTCCATCGTGATTCTCTTCGCCGTCGTGATGCGCGTCCTCGTTCGGGACGATCGGCTCGATCCCGTCCGTCGCGACCACCCGCTCGCCGTCGAACTCGGCGACGTCGACCAGGCGATCGATCCAGCCCTCGAACTCGAGCCCGTTGGTCATCAGGAGCGCCGCGCCGCGCACGGCGCGCGCGTCAGAGGGCGTCGGCTCGTAGACATGCGTGTCGCCGTTCGGCCCGACGAGCGTGGTAACGGCGACGTGCTCGCCTCCGACCCTCTCCAGCACGTCGCCGAGGATCGAGAAGGTGGCGACCACCGGCAGCGGCCCGTCCGGGCGCGCGGTCGAGGGCGCCACGAGCGACAGGACGGCGACGGTGAGGGCGAACGCGAGGAAGGATCTGCGAGTCGTCATGCGGGTGTCCTTTCGGAGTAAGTGCAAGTGTCTCTGTGGTCGATCTCGTCGGTACGGTCGAGCGCGGCCAGGTCGACGGAACCGACCGCTAGGCTTCGAGGCGGCGGTGCGAGAGGGCTTGCGAAAGAAGACCCCCCGCCGGTCCGATCGACAGCGACACCCCGTAGACGAAGCCCGCCGCGAGGATGATCGCCGGCCCCGAGGGCAGATCGAAGTGGTAGGAGAGGAGCAGGCCGCACAGGCTCGCGAGCATCGCGATCGCGACCGCGACGGTGACGAGACCACCGATGCCCTCGACCCAGAAGCGTGCGGCGGCGGCGGGCAGGATCATGATGCCGACCGCCATCAGCGTGCCGAGCGCGTGGAAGCCGCCGACGAGGTTCAGCACGATGAGCGCGAGGAAGCCGAAGTGCGTCACCGCGCTCAGCCCGCTCACCGAACGGAGGAACTCCGGATCGGCGCACTCGAGCACCAGCGGCCGAAAGAGCAGCGCGAGCGTCACGAGCGAGAGGCTCGCGATGACGCAGAGGAGCGCGAGCGCCGCGTCGTCGAGCGCGAGCACGGTGCCGAACAGCACGTGCATCAGGTCGACGTTGCTGCCACGGGTCGAGACGATGAGCACGCCGAGGGCCAGCGAGATCAGGTAGAAGGCGGCGAGACTCGTGTCCTCGCCGGAGCGGGTGACGCGGGTGACGAACCCCGACAGGAGCGCCACCGTCATCCCGGCGACCAACCCGCCTACGGTCATCGCACCGAGCGAGAGCCCGGCGACGAGGTAGCCCACCGCGGCGCCCGGCAGGATCGCGTGGGCCATCGCGTCGCCGGTCAGGCTCATCCGCCTGAGCATCAGGAAGACGCCCACCGGCGTCGCGCCGAGCGAGATCGCGACGCCGCCGAGCAGGGCGCGGCGCATGAAGCCGAACTCGACGAAAGGCTGGACGACAGCATTCCAGATCATGCGGTGTCTCCACCGCAGGTGTGCGGCGGGCCGGCGCAGGCCTCGCACATCTGGTGCGCGCGGAAGCGGTTCGCGGCCGTCAGCACGTCCGCAGTCGGCCCGTGGGCGACGAGCTCGCGCGCCAGCAGCAGCGTTCGGGGGAAGTGCGCGCGCACCGCCTCGATGTCGTGAAGCACCGCGAGTACCGCGCGTCCCTCCGCATGCCAGCGTCGGACGACGCCGATCAGATCGGCCACGGTACGGGCGTCGATGGCGGTGAAGGGTTCGTCGAGCAGGACCAGCCGGGCATCCTGCAGCAGCAGCCGTGCGAACAGCGCGCGCTGCACCTGCCCGCCCGAGAGCGACCCGATGGGGCGCGCCTCTAGGCCATCGAGACCGACGGCCGAAATCGCCTCGGCGAGGCGCGGACGGGTAGCGCGACCGACGCGACCGAAGGGACCGATCTCGCGCCAGAGCCCCATCGCGACGAGCTCGAGCACCGAGAGGGGAAAGTCCCGCTCGATCGTCGAGCGCTGCGGCAGGTAGGCGACGTCCTCTCGCTTCACCGCGTCGAAGGACACGTGCCCCTCGAGCGGCGAAAGTGCGCCGACCACCCCCTTCAGTAGCGTGGACTTGCCGGCGCCGTTCGGTCCGACGACGGCGGTCAGGCTGCCCGTCGCGATCTCGGCCTCGAGCCGGTGCACCGCACGGTGCCGTCGGTAGCCGAGCGAGAGGTCACGGAAGGCGAGCGCGGTCGTCACGCGGTGCCCGGTGAGGCGATCGCCCAGAGGAAGCCGGCCCAGAGCACCAGCGCCAGCAGCACCGCGACGGCCAGCCGCGGCCCGGCGCCGAGAAGCAGCAGCGCGAGATCCCGGCGGCGAGCTGTCTTCATGTCGGCCTCTCGCTCGGGTGGCGGACGGCGAAGGCGCGGATCTCGGCGTGTCCGTTCGGTCGGGGTTCGAGCCCTCGAACGCCGTGACGCGCACGAGCGGTGCTGAAGTTATAAGATAACATTTCGACAAAGTATCAGGGTGACGCCGAACGTGCAATACACGCGATCGCCCGGACCGATCGGCCTATCGCCCGACACGTCGGCCGTGGCGACGCTCCCGCCCCGTCGATCGTTCGGAAGCGGCTCGGTACCTGTTTCCTTCCCCCGATCCAGGTATCGGTCGTGGACCTTGGGAACTGGCAACGACGGGGCCCGCACGACGAGCTCGAGGCCGAGCAGGTCAAGGTCGGCTCGCTCGTCGTGCTCACCCACCGCGACGACGTATCGAAGGAGGGAGAGGCGCAGGTCGAGGCGAAGCTCGAGGAGATCGCGCCGTTCGCCTCGATCACCACCGAGGCGGAGCTCGACGTGCTGCTGCTGGCGACGCTCGCGCCCGCCGAGAGCGTGCCCGCGTCGCTGGACCATCGGAAGACGCACTGGTCCTCGTGTTCCGTCGATCTTCCCGAGCTTCCCGACGTCGAGTGCATCGGGCGCCTGTGCGATCTGATCCCTCCCGAGACCCTCCGAACCAAGGGCTGCACGAAGGTCGGGCGCCTCCAGGGGTACACGCACTTCGAGCGGTGCCCGGATGGCGAGGTGTACCTTCGCCCCTATAACGGGACGCCGGTGACGGGCCCGAAGCTGCTGGCCGTGGGGCCGGGCAGCGAACCGAGCCTGCTGCGCGATGCCGTGACGCAGGTCCTCGACACGGTTCCGGCCGGCGCGGCGCGGAAGCGTCGGCCCGGCCCTCGCCACCGAGCGTGAGCGCCTCGTCCGTCACGTGACCGATCGGCGCGGCCCCGGCGTGTCGGTCGGGCGGACGCGTGGGCTGTCGGGGCACGGGCGTGGCGTTCGCCGACCGTGCCGGTTCGTCATCTCGTTACGTCATGTTATAACGTAGCGAAAACTATCCATCGACAAGCGCTCGCGCGTCGGTGCGCGAACGCACACACCACTTCTCGGAGAAGCCACCGATGACCCGTTCCCTGACCGCCCTCGCGATCCTGTCCTTCGCCGTCCCGGCCGTCGCGCAGGAGACTCGCCAGCTGGATGCCCACGAGCACGGCGTCAGCACCGCCGAGATCGCCATCGAGGACGATCTGCTCGTGATCGATCTGCACGCGCCCGGCATGGACATCGTGGGCTTCGAGTACGCGGCGGAGGCGGAGGAGGACCGCGCCGCCGTCGCGAACGCCGTGATGCAACTGACCCGCGCCGACGAGATCGTCACCGTCGACGAGGCGGCCGGCTGCCTGTTGACCGAGGTTCTGTCGCACCTGCACGGCGAGGAGCACGAGCACGGCGAGACCGATGCTCACATGGAGGGCGACGAGCACGGCGATGAACATGACGACGAGCACGGGGACGAGCACGGGGACGAGCACGGGGACGGGGACGAGCACGGCGATGAACACGGCGATGAACACGGCGATGAACACGGCGATGAACACGGCGATGAACACGGCGATGAACACGGCGATGAACACGGCGACGAGATGGCTGCGGAGGGCGGCACCCACAGCGAGTTTCATGCGCGCTACATCTACGACTGCGCCGACACGTCGGCCATCGCCACCATCGACTTTCCCTTCTTCGAGGCCTTCGGGAACGCGGCCGAGATCGAGGCGGTCTTCGTGACCGCCTCGGGTAGCGGTGGAGGAGAGCTCGAGCGCGGCGACGCGACGCTTTCGCTCGACGAGGGCCTGTAGGCCGCTCGCCGGGCGATGTCGCTCCGGAGTCGGTCCGCCGGCTCGGGTGCGGAGCGAGCTTGCGACCGGTTGCGTCCGCCGCGGTCGCCCCACTTGCCACGGGTGAAGGCGTGGCTAGAGAGGGAGTACCCGAGGATTCGCGAGGAGGCGGAAGAGGCGGGGGCGAGGATCTTCTTCGCCGACGAGGCGGCGGCGAAGAGCGACCACCACTCGGGGACGAGCTGGGCGCCGCGTGGGCAGACGCCGGTGGTGGACAAGACGGGGCAGCGTTTCCCGATCAACCTGATCTCGGCGATCAGCCCCGCGGGGGAGCTGCGCTGGATGGAGGTGGACGGAGCGATGAACGGGGAGCGGTTCGTGGAGTTCCTCGAGGCCATGATCAAGGGGCGGAGGAAGCCGATCTACCTGATCGTCGACGGGCATCCGGCGCACCGGGCGAAGGTCGTGACGACGTGGCTCGAGAAGAACAAGAAGCGTCTGAGGATGTTCATGCCGCCGGGGTACTCCCCACATCTGAACCCGGACGAGCTGGTGTGGAACGATCTGAAGAATCACACAGTCGGCAAGAGGGCGTTCCACACGGTGGGGCAGTTGGGGTAGATCGCTCACGAGCACCTGGATCGGATGCGCCGCACGCGCTCGCTGATCCGTTCGTTCTTCGAGGAGCCGAGCGTTCGATACGCCAGGGGCGTGACATGATCCAAGCCGAGACCGAGTTAAAGACCTTGGAATTCCGCTGCTCTGACCTCTGCGCTCGTGTCGCGTTGTGTACCTTCATGCGGAAACACCCCTGAACCGACGTCGCGCTCCTCGCCATCGAGGAGACGCCGGCCCGTGCGTTCTACAATGGAGAAGGCGCTCTTCGGCGGCGGGTCGGTCCGCCAGCTCCGCCGTCGGATCGACAGTCAAGTTCCACCCGCGCACGATACGGCGGCGATTTCCGTGTCAAACCCTGGGGTCAAGCGGCCAAAACTGCCGCTCCGGACGTCTTTATCAGCCAGAGCCGCGCAGCACGAGCGAAGTTGGAAGAGAGTTGCTTCGGGGGGCGGAAGCGGCGTTGCCGGGCGAGAGCATCGAGGCGGCCACCCGAGCAAGCTCGTCGACCGGCAGTGCCACCGTCGAGATGCCGCCCTGTATCCATCGGTAGAACGAGGGGTCTCCGTAGCCGATGAAAGCGAGGTCTTCGGGTAGAGAAAGTCCAGCGCACAAGCAGGCGTCCAAGGCGCCGTTGGAGATCTCGAAGCCTCCGCAGACCAAAGCGGACGCCGGTTTGGTTCCCCGAACGACGGACAGAGCATTGGTGCGCCCCATCTCGAACGAGGGCGAACCGGTGCGCACGAGCGCCGGATCGGGATCCAGACCGTGTGCCCTCATCGCCTTGGTGTACGAGCGCAGGCGCTCGCGGCCTGACGAAAGCGTCCGACCGGCACCGATGTAGGCGATGCGCTCGTGTCCGGTGCGCACTAGGTGGCTCACCGCCTCGGAGATCGAGACCCCGTCGTCGACGAGCAGGGAGCTCGCCCGGCGCGGGCGGGATCTTTGCCGGATCAGGTGAATGACCCGCATATTCGCCGGTATCAGATCGAGACTGCCGTCGACACCCGGCGTCGGAACCATGACCACGACTGCGCCCTCCAGCTCGCGCAGGCGCCGAATCGACAGCCGCTCGCGCTCCGCGTCGTCATTCGTCAGGTGGATGGTCAAGTGCAGCTCGAGGTCCTCGCAGCATCGCCCGAACGCGTCCGCGAAGCGGGCGTAGAACTCATTCACCAGACCGGGAAGTAGCAGCCCGACAACGCGGGCCCCGTCGCCGCGCATCACGCTCGCCGCCGCGCTCCTGACGTAGCCCAGCGCGGCGGCGCGATCGCGGATCGAGCGACGCAGGTCGGCGCGCACGTTCGGGTGGCCGGACAAGGCGCGGGACACCGTCATGTGCGACACCCCCAGATCCTGCGCGATGGATTTGATGGTCACGCGATCACTCACCCGGCATCCCTCGACTCTTTCGAATTCCGACGTGCATGTTGACAGGCCTCGGTTTTCGGATTCAGAATGTTCACGTGAACATTCGAGACACGACGGAGTCGTCCGCCGAGCCGGAAGGGCCCCGGACGGTTGGACTGCACGCTCGGTGCGAGCGCCTGCTCGCTCGACTCGGCATTGGCGGCGAGCTGCGCGGCGTCCGCCCGCTCGAAGGCGGCGTGAGCTCCGACATCGTCGTCGTCGACGCGGGCGACCGACGACTGTGCGTGAAGTTCGCGCTCCCCACGCTCAGGACCGTCGAGGGCTGGCACGCACCCGTCGAGCGCAACGTCGCCGAGTACGCCTGGCTGCGGTTCGCCGCCACGGTCGCGCCGGACGACATGCTGGAGCTGCTCGGTCAGGCCGAGGACGGATTCGCCATGGAGTTCGTCGACGGTCCGGACGTGACGCTCTGGAAGCGATCGCTGCTCGAGGGCCGGGGACGACCGGTCCACGAGGCGCGGGCGGTGGGCGATGTGCTCGGTCGGGTGCACGCCGGTTCGACGCGGCCGGATTTCGATCGCGAACCCTTCGACAACCTCGCGTCGTTCGAGGCCTTGCGCATCGATCCGTACCTACGGTTCACCGCCGGCCGCCACGACGCGCTCGCCGACCGGCTCACGGCCCTGGCCGACGAGTTGAGCGGCAGCGACGGGGTGCTGGTTCACGGTGACGTCAGCCCCAAGAACGTGCTCTTCCGGTCGGGCCGTCCGATCCTGCTCGACGCCGAGTGCGCGACGATGGGCGACGCGGCGTTCGATGTCGCGTTCTGCCTCAATCACCTCGTGCTCAAGGGCGTTCACCTGCCCGATACCCGGCAGACGCTGCTCGCCGCCGCCCGGGCGCTGTGGGGCGCCTACGCGCCGCACGTCCGCTGGGAGGATCCGGGCGCGCTGGAGTCTCGCGCGGCGGCGTTGCTGCCCGCGCTGATGCTCGCCCGGGTGGACGGCAAGTCGCCGGTGGAATACCTGTCGGACGCCGCCCGCGAGCGTGTCCGCCGGCTGGCCACCACCCTTCTCGAGGATCCGTCCTCCCGACTCGACGATCTGCACGATCGCCTGCACACCGGAATGGCCGTCCCATGAGCGAGTTCGAGATCGATGCGGTGCGCGGACGGCGTGTGTGGGACAGTCGAGGCCGCCCGACGCTCGAGGTGAGCGTCGCTCTGAAGGGCGGCGCCTCGGGTCGCGCGATCGCGCCCGCCGGCGCGTCGCGTGGCGCCCGCGAGGCGTTGGACCTGCGCGACGGCGGGGACGCCCTCGGCGGACTGGACGTGAGCACCGCGACGGGGCGGGTCGACACGGACATCGCCGCGGCGCTGCGGGGGCGGGACGTCCGCGATCAGCGCGGCATCGACGACGCGCTGATCGCACTCGACGGCACGCCGGCACGTTCGCGTCTCGGCGGTAACGCGATGGTGGCCACCTCGCTGGCCGTGCTGCACGCGGCGGCGGCGGCCTCTCGGGCGCCCTTGTGGCGGTACCTCGCCGATGCCCACGGCCGGACACCCTCCGTGCCGCTGCCGGAGATCCAGATCTTCGGCGGCGGCGCTCACGCGGGCCGCCGCGTCGACGTGCAGGACTTCATGATCATGGTGCCGGGCGCGTCGGACCTGGACGAGGTCATGGAGGTCACCGCCGAGGTGTATCACGCCGCCGGGTCGCTCATGAAGGCGAAGGGACGGCTCGCGGGCGTCGCCGACGAGGGCGGCTGGTGGCCGGCGTTCGATAGTAACGAGGAGGCGCTCGAGACGCTCGTTCGCGCTATCGAGACGGTCGGCGAGCGACCGGGGGACCGCGTCGTGATCTCGCTGGACATAGCGGCATCCGAGTTCCGCGACGGCGACGGCTATCGCCTCGCGCTCGAGGATCGACGGCTCGATTCCGAGTCGTTGGTCCAGCTGCTAGGCGAGTGGATCGACGCCTATCCGATCGTGTCGATCGAGGACCCGGTGGCGGAAACCGACGAGGCGGGCATGGTCGAGTTCACCCGACGTCACGGCGAACGCGTGCAGGTGGTCGGCGACGACTACCTGGTCACGAAGGCCGAGCTCGTGCGCGAAGCGGCCGCGGCGGGTGCCTGCAACGCCACGCTCGTCAAGGTGAACCAGGTCGGCACGGTGTCCGAGTCCATCGACACCCTGGAGGCCGCCGAGCGATGCGGCTACCGTTGCCTCGTGTCCGCACGATCCGGCGAGACCGAGGACGTGTCGGTCAGCCACCTCGCCATCGGCCTGGACGCGGGACAGCTCAAGGTGGGCTCCTTCTCGCGCTCGGAGCGCATGGCGAAGTGGAACGAGTGCCTGCGCGTGCAGGACGAGCTCGGCGCGGAGGCCTTCGTCGGCGGAGCGCCGCTTCGCGACACGTGGTGGGGACGGGAGAGGGGGACGTGATGAGCGATGGTGATTTCGCCGGACGGTGCGCCGTGGTCACCGGCGGCTCCAACGGCATAGGCGCCGCGATTGCCGCCAGGCTCGCCGGGCACGGCGCCCGCATCGCCGTATGGGACCGGGAGCGCTTGGAGCCGGGCGTAGACGAAGGCTTCGCGAGCCTCGAGGTCGACGTGGCCGACGCCGCCAGCGTGCAGGCGGCGACCGACGCGACGATGCGCGATCTCGGCCGGATCGACATCCTGGTCAACAGCGCCGGCATCGCCGGCCCATCGAGTTCCGTCGCCGACTACCCGCTCGATGCGTGGCGGCAGGTCCAATCGATCAACCTCGACGGCACCTTCCACACCTGCCGCGCCGTGGTCCCCGGCATGATCGAGCGCGGCTACGGGCGGATCGTCAACATCGCCTCGATCGCGGGCAAGGAAGGAAACCCGAACGCGTCGGCGTACTCGGCCTCCAAGGCGGCGGTGATCGCACTGACGAAGTCGCTGGGCAAGGAGCTCGCAGCGCACGATATCGGGGTCAACTGCGTCACTCCGGCCACCGCCGCGACGCGCATCCTCGATCAGGTGAGCGAGGAATTCATCGAGTACATGCGTTCGAAGATCCCGCGCGGGCGGTTCGTCACCGTCGAGGAGATCGCCTCTATGGTGACGTGGATGTGCTCCGCGGAGAACTCCTTCACCACCGGCGCGGTGTTCGACCTGTCCGGCGGCCGAGCGACCTACTGAGCTGCCCGGGACGATGTCCGACACATCCGCGATGCGGCGCCTCGGGGGCAGGATCGCGCTGGTGACGGCGGCGGGGCAGGGCTTCGGTCGGGCGGTCGCCGAGCGCCTGCGCGCCGAAGGCGTCGAGGTGCATGCCTCGGACATCGAGCCGGGCACGACGGCCGGGCTCGATGTCGCCTCCGCCGAATGCATCGACGCCACGGACGCGGCGGCGTTCGCCGACTACGGCGTCCCGGTTCGATCGCGTGGACGCGCTCGTCGACGCGGTCGGCCACGTCCATCAGGGCACCATCGAGGAGTGTGGCCCGGAGGACTGGTGACGCTCGATGCGCGTCACGCTCGACAGCGCCTACGTCGTGCTCGGCGCCGTCGTGCCGCGCATGAAGACGCGCGGCGCCAGCATCGTCACGATCCCCTCGGTGGTCTCCTCGACCAAGGGGTTCCCAAGGCGGGCGGCCTGCGGCGCTGCCAAGGCGGGAGTGGTCGGTTCGACCAAGACCGTGGCCGCGCATCATCGATTGCCGAACGATCGGCCACTCGCGGCAGCTCGGCCGCGGCGCTCGGCACGGGCGCCGGAATGCGCCGGTCCGAGTTCGCTGGTGGACAGGTTCACGTGGATACGCTCGATATGGGCGCGCATCGCGTCGTGCGACGCCTCGGGGTCGCGTCGCGCCAGCGCGGTGCTGATGCATCGATGGTCCTCGATGGCGAGATCGCGCATCGCCGCCGTCGAGAAGTGATCTTCCAGCCGCTCGTAGAGCGCGCCGCGCTGCATGTCCCACAACGCGACGACGAGCCGCGCCATCGCCGCGTTGCCGCTCGCCTCGGCGATGGCGACGTGGAAGCCGCGATCCTCCGGGTGGCGCAGGTCGTAGCGCCGATCCCCATCGGCGAAGCGCGTCACCGACGCCGCGATCGTGGTGAGCGCGGCGCCGGTGGCCGAGGTCGCGGCCAGTCGCGCGACCTTCGGCTCGAGCGTGCGGCGCGCGAGCACGATGTCTAGCGGCGGCACTTCGGGCGCGTCCCCGGACGGTCGGCGCCACGCCTGCGACAGGCCATCGGGCGCGACGTACGCCCCGCTGTTGTTGCGGATCTCCACGACGCCGTCGAGCTCGAGCGCCACGAGTGCCTGCCGCAGCGACCCGCGACTGACGCTCAGGAGCGCGGCGAGCTCGCGCTCCGAAGGTAGCCGATCCCCCGGCCGGAATCCGTCCGACAGCAGGAGCTCGACGAGGCGCGCCTCGATGCGATCGTGGAGCTTGCGCGGCGTAAGTGCGTCCAGGGGCATGCGGCTCACCTTAGTCGGTCCGGGGCCCCGGCAGTCGAAGGCATCTCGGGCGATCGCGCTCGGCGCGATTGCGGTCAAACCAGGATTGGTGTAATTTTAGAACCAATTGATCGAAGAGTGCGGAACCGTCGTGGCAGCGATGCTCGACGCGAAACGCCCTTCACGATCGGCCCACCTGATCTGCCCGAGCTTCGGAGTGCCGATGCCGACCGTCACCTACCTCACGCCCTCGGGCGACACCCGCATCGTCGAGAACGCCAGCGGCACTCTGATGAGCGCCGCGGTTGCCAACGGAGTCGAAGGCATCGATGGCGACTGCGGCGGGGTGTGCAGTTGCGCCACCTGCCACGTGCACATCGATCCGGCATGGAGGGAGAAGGTCGGCCCGGCCACCCCCACCGAGGAGGCGATGCTCGAACTCGAGGACGAGGCCACCGACGCCAGCCGCCTGGGTTGTCAGGTGCCGCTGACCGATGCGCTCGACGGTCTCGTGGTCCACGTGGTCGGCCGCTGAGCGTGGCGGCCACTGCCGGACGCGTGGTTGTGGTGGGGGCGGGACACGCCGCCGCGCAGTTGTGTGCCTCGCTGGTGGCCGGTCCCTGGACCGGCCACCTGACCATGATCGGCGACGAGCCCGATTTGCCCTACCACCGGCCTCCTTTGTCCAAGGCACGGCTTCAACGTGCGACGGCCGACGGTGAACCGACCGACCAGCTGATTCGCCCCGAGACGTTCTACCGCGAGCACGGGGTGCGGCACCTCGCTGGAGTCACGGTGACCGCCATCGACCGGGATGCCCGCCGGCTGATCCTGTCGGGAGAACCCCGAAGTCTGGACTACGACACCCTGGTGCTGGCCACCGGTTCTCTGCACCTGCGTCCGCCGCTTCCGGGTATCGACCACGAGCGGGTCCACACCCTGCGTACCGCGGCCGAGGCGGCGGCTGTGCGCCGCCGGCTGGGCGGGGCGAGGTCCGTCGCGGTGATCGGAGCCGGCTTCATCGGCCTGGAGGCGTCGGCCTCGCTGCGGCAAGCGGGTCTGGAAGTCACGGTGCTCGAACGCGGTGAGCGTCCCCTGGCGCGCGTGACCTCGCCGGTGGTGTCGGAGTTCTTCACCGGGCTGCACCGCGGCCATGGCGTGGAGTTGCGATTCGGGGCTGCCGTCACGGCTATCCACGACCGGCCCGACGGGGTGCGGGTGGAGCTGGCCGATTCCGCACCTGTGGACGCCGATCTCGTGGTGTTGGGTGCGGGCGGGTTCGCCAACGACGCACTGGCCCGGGCCGCGGGCCTGGCCGTGAGCGATCCACCGTCGGGAGGCGTGCTCGTCGACGCGTGTCAGCGGACCGATGACCCGCACGTTCTCGCCATCGGGGACTGCTGCAATCGGGCGAACGAGCTCTACGGCGGGCACCGCGTGCGGCTGGAGAGCGTGCAGAACGCCAATGACCAGGCCAAGGTGGCCGCCGCGACCATCGCCGGTCTGCCTCGGCCGGCCGCCGTCATGCCGTGGTTCTGGTCGGACCAGTACGACGTCAAGCTGCAGATCGCCGGCCTGTCCGCCGGGCACGACCGCTGCGTGCTGCGGGGCCTGTCGGAGCCGGGCACCGCGTTCTCCGTCTGGTACTTCCGCGACAGGCGGCTGCTGGCGGTGGACGCCGTCAACGATCCGCGGGCCTACGCCGTGGCCGGCAAGCTGATTCCACGCCGGCTCAGCCCCGATCCCGCGCTGGTGGCCGATCCGGCCGTGGCGCCTCGGGACCTCATCCGCTCAGCCGAGGAGGACGCGTCATGAACGAATCTCCGGCCCATGACTCCGCGACCGGTTCGGCCGTCGTCCGTGCGCACTCCCGCGACCCGTTCAAGGCGGCCCGGGAAGGGGCGGGCATCCAGCGCATGCAGGCCGAGGGAGAGGCCATGCCGCTGGTGCTCCGGCTGCAGGACCTGCGACGCGTGGCCAAGGACTGGAAGCGGTTCAGCAACGACGATCCGCTGATGATCGTCCCGCACAGCGAGGCGGACGTGCGCGACGTGCGTCAGTTGCCGATCGAGACCGATCCGCCGCGGCACACCGCCTACCGGGCTCTGATCGAGCCCACCTTCCGCCGCCCTCAGGACCCGGCGTACGTGCAGCGCATGGAGACCTTGGTCGAACGGGCGGTGGACGCCGCGCTGGCGCAGGGAGAGGGCGATGCGGTCCGCGGCTTCGCGCTGCCGCTGCAGTCGCGCGCCCTGGCGCTGTTGCTGCACCTGCCGCCGGAGGAAGCCGATCGGTGGATCGGCTGGGGCGTTCACGTGTACCACGACAGCGAGGACGGCGAGGCGGCCCGGGCCCAGGCCCGGCAGGTCGACGACTACTTCACCGAGGCCTTCGCCGCCGCCACCGATACGGACGCCACCGACTTCTTCAACGAGCTCAACAGCGTGCGGTTCGACGGCCGTCCGCTCACCGCGGAGGAGAAGCGGGGCTTCGCCCACATGGCCTTCGCCGGGGGGCGCGACACCGTCATCTCCACGGTCTCGAGCATTCTCGCCCACCTGGCGGAGCACCCCGAGGCGCTGGCCTTCCTGCAGGAGGATCCCGCCCGCGTGATCCCCGCCGTCGAGGAGTACATCCGCTGGGTCAGCCCGCTGACCGCCATCGCCCGCCGGTGCCCGGCCGGCGCGGACCTGCCCGGAGACCTGGACGTGGCGGTGCCGCCCGGCGGCCGCGTGGGCCTGTGCTGGCCCAGCGCCAACCGCGACGGGGACGTGTTCGAGCGGGCCGACGACGTGGTGCTGGACCGGACGCCGAACCCGCACGTGGGGTTCGGCTTCGGTGCGCACAACTGCCTGGGTCAGCACCAGGCGCGGCTGATTCTCCGGACCTTGGTCGCGACGTTGGCTCGGAAGGTGGACCGGCTCACGCTGATCTCCGGCCAGCCGCGTCTGGAGACCGAGTCCTCCTTCGAGCGCCAGGTCGGCTGGGAGCGCCTCGAGCTGAGGTGGGCCGGCCGTTGAACCTGTGCTCGAACCGTCGCCGCGGAGCACTCTTCCCGATGCGTCGTTCGTACCTGCCCGATTCGACTCCGTGCGTCGTGCACGAACGTGCCCGACCGAGGCGATCGACATCGCCGAATTCGTCGCGCCGACCCGATCCGACGACCGACCCGTCCAGGAGCACGTGGCGTCGTGCCACGTCCGCGGACGCAACTCTCGAAACCAGAGAAGGAGACTTTCAATGAAGTCGCACAGAGCAGCCCGGATGTCGAGCCTGTCGGCCTTGGCCGTCGTCGCGGTGGCGACCACCGCACAGGCCGAGCCGAAGATCAACATGATGCACCAGTGGGCTCAAGGTTCGGAGGCGGAGGCGATCGCCAAGCTCGGAGAGATGTTCGAGGCCGCAGGCGGCTCCTGGGAGCAGACCGCGATCTCGGGACACACATCGGACATGCTCGCGAAGCTGAGCTCCGACATCGTGGCGGGCAACGCGCCGGCCGCGGTACAGCTGAAAGGGCCCGAGATAGCGGAGTGGAGCGCCGTCGGCACGATGGCCAATCTCGACGACGTCGCGGCCGAGGAGGGCTGGGACGATGTCGTGGCACCTGAGCTGGTGTCGGTCATGAAACCGGGCGGCAACTGGGTGGCCGCTCCGATGAACATCCACCGGGTCAACTGGCTGTACAGCTCCGTGGCGATCCTGGACGAGCTGGGACTCGAGGTTCCGACGTCCTGGGACGAGTTCAACGCCGCTTGCGACGAGATCATGGCCGCGGGTCACACCTGCATTGCACACGGCGCCGCGGATTGGTCGGACGCCACGACCTTCGACAGCGTGGTCTACGGGATGGACATCGATCTGTACCGCGAGGCCTTCCAGAACGGGGACGTCGAGGCCATGCGCGGGCAGGGCATGATCGATGCCTTCGCGCAGCTCCGGAAGATGGTCGGCTACATGGACGACGGCATCAACGGTCGCTCTTGGGAGCAGTCCATGACGATGACCATGACCGGCGAGGCGGCGTTCTTCATGATGGGCGACTGGACCGTCGCGTCGGCGAACCTGGCCGGATTCGAGGAAGGCGAGGACTATCTCTGCAACCAGACGCCGGTCGACTGGGGCGGCACCGGCTTCATCCTGAACGCGGACTCCGTGGTGTTCTTCGGTCAGGAGGATGCCGACTATGTGGAAGGTCAGAAACTGCTCGCCAGCACGATCATGTCGCCCGAGTTCCAGGTAACGTTCAACGTCGCCAAGGGGTCGATCCCCTCGCGCACGGACGTGGACCTCTCGGAGGGCGGTTTCACCGGGTGCCAGCAGCAGGGCCTGGCCGATCTGAAGGCCTCCGCGTCGGAGGACACGCTGGTGCGGTCGATGGCGCACAACATGACGGTGCCCCAGAAGTATCGGGGCGCGATGATGGAAGTGATCACCGAGTTCGTCGCGGACGATTCGATCACGCCCGAGGACGCCGCCGAACAGCTAGCCGAGGCCGTCGAGCTGCAGGACTAGGTCCGCTTCACGACAGGCCCCGTGCCGATGGGCTTCCATCGACGCGGGGCCTGTCGCAACTTCTCCAGCCGAGGACCCACCATGCAGGAAGCGATGCAGCCCTCGCTCGGTGCGCGCCTCTCGCGCTGGACGCCGCAGCTGGTCCTGGTACCCACTCTGGCGGCCGCCTTCATGTACGTGGTCGTCTTCTCGGTATGGACGCTCTGGATCTCGGTGTCGCAATCGACGCTGCTGCCGAACATGGCCTACGGCGGCTTCGGCGAGTACGCGGCGCTGTGGAAGAGCAAGCGCTGGATCGTCGCCTACCAGAACCTGTTCCTGTTCGGTGCGCTCTACGTGCTCGGATCGCTCTTCGTCGGCACGTTGCTGGCGATCCTGATCGACCAGCGTGTTCGCTTCGAGTCCGTCTGGCGCACGATCTTCCTGTATCCCCTCGCGATCTCTTTCATCGTGACCGGCACCGTCTGGCGCTGGATCTTCCATCCGCAGACCGGGGTGGAACGTGCACTGAACGACATGGGGTGGCTGAGCGCGAACTTCGACTGGATCACCGATCGGGACATGGCCCTCTACGTCGTGGTGTTCACCGGGATATGGCATGCGTCCGGCTTCGCGATGGCCCTGATTCTCGCCGGACTACGCTCCGTCGACGGCGATCTGATCAAGGCGGCGCAGATCGATGGCGCCTCGATGCCGCGCATCTACCGCAAGGTCGTGCTGCCGACGATATGGCCGATCTTCGCCGCGGTGACGGTGGTGTTGCTGCAGTTCGCGATCAAGACGTACGACCTGGTCGTGGCACTGACCCAGGGTGGCCCCGGCGTCGCGACCACCGTCCCGGCGATCGTCGTCTACGACCTGATGTTCGAACGCGGCCAGATCGCCCAGGGTGCGGCGGCTGCGGTGATGATCCTCGCGGCGCTCGCGATCGTCCTGGTGCCCTACGTCGCCTGGACGAGCTGGCGCGACAGGAAGCAGGGCGCAGCTCATGGCTGACATCGCACGACAGGCCTTCGATCCCTTGGCGACGGGCAGTCGCTCGCGGCAGCTTCGCGCGAGATCCATCGTCTACGCATTGCTCGGCTTCTTCGCGCTGCTCTACCTGTCGCCGCTGCTCATCATCCTGATGAACAGCTACCGGCCGCTGGCGGAGATCGTGCGGGAGGGATTCATCTCGAGCCCCGAGGCGATGAGCTGGCGGTACTGGGGAGAGGCCTGGGGCTCGTTCTGTCTCGGTGGAAGCTGCGAAGGCGTATCCCGGTACTTCAACAACACGCTGATCATGACGGTTCCAGCCACGATCCTGTCGACGGCCTTCGGTGTGGTAAACGGGTACGCGCTGTCGAAGTGGCGCTTCCGATACGACACCTGGGTGTTCGGCCTGATCACCCTGGGCGTCTTTCTCCCGGCGCAGATGACGCTGCTGCCCTGGGCATTCGTCCTGGGAAAGATCGGTCTGTCCAACTCGCTCGCGGGTCTGGTCCTGGTGCACACGGTCCAGGGGGTCAGCTTCACCACCTTGTTCTGCCGCAACTACTTCGTTGCAGTCCCGGATGACCTGATCAAGGCGGCCCGCATCGACGGCGCGGGGTTCTGGCGGATCTTCCGGCGCATCATGCTGCCGCTCTCGCCGCCCATCCTCATCGTGTGCGTGATCTGGCAGTTCACCGGTATATGGAACGAGTTCCTGTACGGCGCCGTGCTCACGTCGGGCTCCAACCAGCCCATCACGTCGGCCATCGTGGCCTTTTCCGGCTCGGGTACCGGGGAGCGGCACTACAACGTCGAGGCCGCCTCCGTCATCTTCGCCGCCTTGCCGCCTCTGTTCATCTACATCGTCGGTGGCAAGTACTTCGTCCGGGGGTTGACCTCCGGAGCGGTCAAATAGGGGAACCCGTCATGTCATCACTGCGGATCACGAACCTGCGCAAGAGCTACGGTTCGGTCGAAGTCCTCAGCGACATCAACCTCGAGGCGGACTCCGGGGAATTCGTCGCCCTCGTCGGTCCGTCCGGTTGCGGGAAATCGACGCTGCTGTCGATCATCGCGGGCCTCGAGAGCGTCACGTCCGGGGAGCTGAGGATCGACGACAGGGTCGTGAACGACGAGGCGCCGAAGGATCGCGACATCGCCATGGTGTTCCAGTCCTACGCGCTCTACCCGACGATGACGGTGCGCCAGAACATGACCTTCGGCATGGAATGCCGCAACGTCGACCGGGCGACCCAGAAGGAAACGGTTTCCCGGGTAGCGTCGATGCTGCAGATCGAGCCCCTGCTCGATCGCAAGCCCGGCCAGCTGTCGGGCGGTCAGCGTCAGCGGGTCGCGATGGGTCGTGCTCTGGTGCGCGATCCGAAGTTGTTCCTCTTCGACGAGCCCTTGTCCAATCTCGACGCCAAGCTGCGGGTCGAGATGCGCGGCGAGATCAAGAGGCTGCACCAGAGCGTCGGTCGCACCACGGTCTACGTGACCCATGACCAGATAGAGGCGATGACGCTCGCCACCCGCATCGCGGTGATGTACGGCGGCGTTCTTCAGCAGTACGCCACTCCGAAGGAGATCTACGAGACACCGAGTAACGTCTTCGTCGCAGGCTTCATGGGCCTGCCGAACATGAACTTTCTCTCGGCCAGGGTCGTGTCGTCGGGCAGCGGCTTCGGTCTTGCCCTCGACGGAGGCGACGGCACCGTGTTGCCCTTCCCTCCGGACAGAGCTCGGCAGCTGACCGACGGGCAACCCGTGTCGTTCGGCGTCCGGCCCGAGTACTTCACTCCGGCTCACGAAGGACGGGCCGCTCGCAAGGGGAACGCGGCCGTCGTCGTGCCGGTATCGATCGAGTTGGACGAGCCGACCGGGTCCGAGACCATTCTCATGACCAGGATCGCGGGACAGGACGCGGTCATCGTGTGCGAGCCGGACGAGGCTCCCGAGCCGGGCAGCTCGATGGACTTCGAGATCGACATGAGCAAGATCAGCCTGTTCGACCCCGCGTCGGAGTTGCGTCTGTGAAAGCGTGGTATCGCCGACGGCTTCGCCTCCTCGAGCGATGAACCCGTCCGACCGAGCCGAAACCGTCCCCGCTCTCGTCACCGACGGACGCGGGGCTCACGCGCTCCGGGCGATCGAGGTCGGTCCGCCCGGCCCCGGCGAGGTGGCGGTGAACCTGAGAGCGTCGGGGGTTTGCCACACCGACTTCGACTCGCTCACCTGGGGTCATCCGCACGTGCTCGGGCACGAGGGGGCGGGCGTGGTGGCGGCCGTGGGGGCAGACGTGTCGGCGGTGGTGACCGGGGACCGGGTACTGCTGAACTGGGCCATTCCCTGCGGCGGCTGCGGTGCCTGCGCGCGTGGCCACCGCAACCTGTGCGAGGTGAACAACGAGGTGACGGCGCGGCCGGGTTCGGAGACCGCCGGTGCCGCCCACGCCGCGTCCACCCGGCTCGACGGCGTGCCGCTGCGTCGCTCCTTTCACCTCGGAACGATGGCGGCACGGACGGTGGTGAAGGAGGCGGCGGTGGTGAAGATCCCGGAGGCGTCGAGCATCTCCTGGGCGGCGGCGAGCATCGTCGGCTGCGGCGTCATGACCGGCTTCGGCTCGGCGGTCCACGCGGGGGAAGTGCGGCCGGGCGACCGCTGCGTCGTGCTCGGCTGCGGCGGCGTCGGACTGTCGGCGGTGCAGGGCTGCCGCATCGCCGGGGCATCCCGCGTGGTGGCGGTGGACCTCTTCGACACGCGGCTGGAGATGGCCCGTAGCCTGGGAGCCACCGATGTCATCCGGGCCTCTCGCGATGACGTGGGGCTCGCGGCCGTGGCCGCGAAGGTGCGCGAACTGTTCGGCGGCAGCGGAGCGGACGTGGCCGTGGAGTGCACCGCCGTGCCGGCCTTGGGCGCGGCCCCGCTGGCGATGATCCGCAACGGCGGCACCGCCGTGCAGGCCTCGGGTATCGAGGAGGAGATCGTCATGGACATGCGCCTCTTCGAGTGGGACAAGACGTACCGCAACCCGCTTTACGGCGGGTGTGATCCGGCGATCGATCTGCCGCGGCTGCTCGGCCTCCACGACGCCAAGGCGTTGAAACTGGAGGAGCTGGTGAGCCGCAGCTACCGACTCGACCAGCTCGACGAGGCCTTCGCTGCCATGCGGTCCGGCGAGATCGCCAAGGGCGTCATCCTGTTCGACGACTGAACCACGCCATGTCGACCTTCCGCACGATCGAACTCTCCGACCCGGCCTTCGAACGCGACGGCCTTCGCCAGGTCACCGTGAAGACCCCGTACCTCCGTGGTCGTGGCGACATCACCGTGTTCGTGCCGCCGGACACTCCCGCGGATGCCGCGCTGCCGATGGTGACGCTGCTGCACGGCGTGTACGGCAGCCACTGGATCTGGGCCGGCAAGGCGGGGGTGCACCGAACGGCGGCGGCTCTCGTGAAAGCCGGCGACATCCCGCCGATGCTGCTCGCGATGCCCGGGGACGGGGGCCGCTTCGACGGGACTGGCTACCGGCGGCACGCCGACGCCGACTACGCCTCGTGGATCGTCGACGACGTGCCCGCCGCGCTGCTGCAGGCGGAGCTGCCGACGACCGCCGCGGCGCCCAGGTTCCTGGCCGGGTTGTCCATGGGCGGCTACGGGGCGCTGCGACTCGCGGCCCTGTATCCGGAGCGATACGCCGGATTCGCCGCTCACTCGTCCATCACCCGCTTCGCGGAAATGGCTTCCTTCGTGGAAGAGCCGCTGGATGCCTACGACCTGGCGGATGCGACGCCCGAGGTCATCGACGCGTTGAAGCGGAACCGCGACCGGCTTCCGCCGTTTCGCTTCGACTGCGGTGTGGACGATCCACTGATCGAGGGGAACCGGCGCCTGCACAGGGAGCTGGAGGAAGCGGGCATGGTCCACGACTATGCGGAGTTCCCCGGGGGACACGAGTGGCCGTACTGGGCCGAGCACGTGGCAGAGACGCTCCGGTTCTTCGGCGCTCTGGCGGCCGACCGCGTTCAGACGCGGTACGAACGCTCGGCGTTGCCGTGGAAGATCGCCGAGTGACTCTTCGGCCACCGCGTAGTCGAACCGCGCGTGAAGCACGTCCGGGCCGGTCGCGAGAACGCCGGAATCGAAGGGCGCTGCCGGCTCCACCTCCAGTCCCGGGGTCAGGACAGCGTGGGAACAGCACCTCGGCGGCGCCGCGATCGAGCAGGCCGTAGCTGTTCGCCACCATCAGCACGTCCAGCTCCACGCGCTCGAGAAGGCCCAGGTGCGTGATCGCGCCAGGTTGCTTCCGCACCCGATGCGCCCGACGACCCCCTGATCGCGTAGCTGATCTCCACACGCATCTGTCCGCGCAGCTTCGCGTCGAGATTCGAGAGCGTCTCGTCGGAGCGTTGCTCGCCGCCCCGGTGACCGCCGCGTCGTGGGAAGCGTTGGCCGACGACGGGCTCGTGCCGATGATCACGCAGAGCGTCGAGAGGGCCGACCGGAGCGCTCGAGGACCGTGTCTCCCGGCACGCCGCGAACGTCCGTTTTCAGCGGACCCACGCGTGCGCATGATGTACAGAGTAGGTGGAATGGTGCAGAAAAGAGCGGAGAGTGTGCTCTCTGGTAGAGTGCTGTCCGTTCCCCGCAGCCCCACCGACAGAGTTGGCCTTGACGAAGCCCGCGGCAGAGCCCGAGA
>Ga0209185_1001056_pt1 | contig 25751 bp, 25 predicted proteins | sample SidtaG_2_FD_187425 | JGI IMG/M metagenome (GOLD analysis project Ga0209185, IMG submission 187425) | Marine algal microbial communities from Sidmouth, United Kingdom - Sidmouth_Asex2 metaG (SPAdes) (version 2) | ecosystem: Host-associated > Algae > Red algae > Unclassified | place: Sidmouth... | reverse complement strand
GATACAAGAAGCTTGATCCGAAAATTTTTCAATAAGTGTATGTAATTCCATAATGATATTTTGTATATCAAAAATCAACCTTCACTGCGTAAGGTATTTACGTTTTCCCTTTTAATGGGTTATAGCATCTGGGGAGGGGATTAAGGGGTGGGTAACACTAGCTCGGGTTCTTCTTTTGCCTTGACGCAAAAGAAACAATCCCGCTAGGGCGGGACAAGACCATATTATAAAATAGCTAAAAATTGGCTGCCTCGGCTAAAGTAATCCAAACTCGCACACATCGTGCTCATTAAATTAATTGCGCTCAAGTGCTCAAACACTGGATTACTTCCTAACGCCAACTTGCTCAATTTTCTTCACGCTATTTCTTCCAAGGTCACCAATTCAGTCTAATTGAATTGTGAAAAACTGAGCTCGTACGTTTTTGATTCCCCTCCTTTTTTGGAGGGGTGGGTCTGGCGATTGGTAGCTCGGGGTGGTTTAGTGCAGGATCTTTTGTACTAGCTCGGGTTTTTCTTTTTTCTTGATAAAAAAGAAACAATCCCGCTAGGGCGCGACAAGACCATATTATAAAATAGCTAAAAATTTGAATACTTTGCTAAAACAATTCAGACTCGCGCCAAAGTGTCTATTTGAATTCATTACTCCATGCGCTCAAACAGTGAATTGTTTTTTAACGCAAAGTATTCAAATTTTCTTAACGCCATTTCTTCCTAGGTCGGCTTATTCAATCTTTTAAATTATCTGAGCTCGTACGGTTTTGATTCCCCTCCTTTTTTGGAGGGGTGGGCCGCGCCTTGGCGTGGGTCGGGGTGGTTTTGGACTCGAGGTAAAATCTTACTCGATCTATGCTTTTTAACTCCCCTTTGAAAAGTATTAAAGGCTTGGTTCCGTACTTTTGCAAAGTGCAACTAAACGAAACAGACAAAGACAGAATCATAGAAATGGCTTGGGAGGATCGAACGCCTTTTGAGGCGATTGAATATCAGTTTGGCCTGGCAGAAATGGAAGTGGTGGCACTTATGCGTAAAACCTTGAAGCGTTCTTCTTTTAATCTTTGGCGGAAGCGTACGCATAGTGGTGTAAGTAAAAAGCATGGGCTTAAACGTAATCAGGATATCAAACGATTTAAGTGTAGCCGTCAGAATAGTATTTCTAATAATAAAATTTCTAAGCGTTGAACTTTCCTACTGACTTAGCTGAAATTGATAAGCGCATAGCTGCAATTGAACCTGCGGACTATGGTCGTACTCGTAATTTTAAAAGTGGAGCGCTTACTTATTTAAGTCCTTATATTTCTCGTGGGGTAATTTCTACCAAGTATGTTTTTGATAAAATACTAGCACGTGATTTGCCTTGGAATGAAATGGAAAAGCTGGTACAAGAATTAGCCTGGCGCGATTATTGGCAGCTAGTTTGGATTGCCAAAGGCGATGGTATTAATGAAGATTTAAAACAGGAGCAAGCTGAGGTAACGAATCATAAAATTCCTGCGGCGATTGTAAATGGTGCTACGGGTATTGTTGCTGTGGACGAAGCGATTCAAGAATTAAAAGATACTGGCTATATGCACAATCATATGCGTATGTATGTGGCGTCTATTGCTTGTAATATTTCGGGTTCGCATTGGTTGGCGCCCGCGCGTTGGATGTATAGTTTATTAAAGGATGGAGATTGGGCTAGCAATGCACTCAGTTGGCAATGGGTGGCTGGAGCGAATGCCAATAAAAAATATTACGCCAATCAAGAAAATATTAATAAGTATTTTGAGAGTGAACAGCGTGACACTTTTTTGGATGTGAGTTATGATAATTTTGAAAACCTGGCTGTGCCCGAAGTTTTGAAAGACTTGCTTGATTTTGAATGTTCTACTCAATTGCCTGCGGGCGAAGTTTTGAATATTGATAGTTCCAAGAAAACACTCGTTTACAATTACTATAATCTAGACCCATATTGGCATGCTGATTTGGAAGCAAATCGGATGCTTTTATTAGAGCTTTCTTTTTTTGAAAAGTATCCTATCACGCAAAATTGTTTAGATTTTGCTTTAGCACTGGCTAAAAATAGTAGTGGGATTCAAATTTTCGTTGGTTCGTTTGAAGAGTTGAAAGTTCAACTAGGAGCGAGTGAAATTATTTATAAAGAACATCCTACTAACGCTCATTACAAAGGAACGGAAGAACCGAGAGATTGGATGACTGCGGTAGAAGGTTACTATCCTTCCTTTTTCAAATTTTGGAATAAAGCAAAAAAAGAATTGAAGAAAGTCTAGATTTTCATAATTTATTTTTACTATTGCAATCGAGTCGCAATAGTATGCAAAGACGAACTACACAAACACAGCTTGATATTCTCAACATATTGGAAAAGGAAGGTATGCCTTTAAGCCATGATATGCTTGCAGATAAACTAAAGGCGGATATTGACCGCGCGACTATTTATCGTGTACTCAATCGTTTTTACGCGGATGGTAAGTTACATAAAATAGTAGGGGATGATGGGAAACAGTACTTTGTTATCTGCACGGGTTGCGACCATACAGGCGAGAGTCATAGCCACAATCATTTTCATTTTAAGTGCACAACATGCGGCATAGTAGAATGTCTTAACAATGAATTTGAACTGAATCTTCCTAAAGGATATCGGGCTAAAAATTACAACGCTTTTATTACAGGTATCTGTGGGCGCTGCTAAACTATTTTTTAAATACAACAATTTTAAATTTTAAATAAAACAAACAAAAAACAACAATTATTATGAACTACAAATTCGGAATTTTATTATTCATTATTACAGCGGTAACATTTTCTTCATGTAAAAAAGACAAAACAGTTATACCGAACGAGGAAGAGGTGATTACTACATTAAATTATACTTTAACACCTGTGGGTGGAGGCACTGCGGTTACTATGACTTTTAGAGACGTAGATGGTGACGGCGGTGCTGATCCTGTGATTACGGGAGGTGTCTTAGCTGCTAATACAACTTACACGGGTGCTATGGAACTATTAAACGAAACAGAGTCTCCCGCAGAAGATGTTACTGAGGAGATCGAAGAAGAAGATGCGGATCATCAGTTTTTCTTTTCTACTACGGTAAATGGTTTGAGTGTAAGCTATACGGATCAAGATGACGATGGGAATCCTGTTGGATTAAAAACTGAAGTGTCCACTACTGGCACAGGAACTGGTGAAATGACAATTATATTACGCCATGAGCCAAACAAATCTGGTGCAGGGGTTTCGGGTGGTAACATCGCAAATGCCGGTGGAGAAACGGATATTGAGGTTACTTTTGATGTAGATGTTCAATAGGATATTTCTAGTTACATTATTTTTTCTATTGCCTTTTGGTGCCTTAGCGCAGGAGTGTAATAAGACAGTTCAAGGCTCAGTATTAGATTTTTCTAGTGCTGAGCCTTTGCCGTATGTAAGTGTTTATATAAAAGAAACCAGTAGAGGAGTAAAAAGTGATAGCAATGGAAATTTTATATTAAAGAATATTTGTCCTGGGGATTATCATATTGTGTTTAGTCATATTGGCTGTGACTCACGTCAGTTTTTTATTCAGTTTAGAAATGATACTACTTTGACAGTATCATTAGAGCATAATCATAATGTACTGCATAGCGTAAAAGTGCGTGATAAGAGTGGGCCGAGTAGCACTCAAAATATTGAACAGCTAAACAAACAACAAATTGGCGATCAAGCAAATGATAATTTGTCTAATATGCTTGAACAGTTGACCGGCGTCAGCACATTGCGAAACGGAAGTGGAATTGCTAAACCCGTTGTACATGGTTTGTATGGAAACAGAATTACGATTTTGAATAATGGTGTGGCGCAAAGTGGACAACAGTGGGGCAATGATCATAGCCCAGAAATTGATCCCTTGGTTGCTCAAAGAATTCGTGTGCTCAAAGGTGTGAGTTCATTACAATACCCCGGTGCCAACTTTGGGAGTGTAGTATTAATAGAACCTAATAAGATTAATCGCGAACCTCATTTGCATGGTGCTGCGACTGCTTTTTTTGAAAGCAATGGCAGAGGGTTGGGAACCAATCTTAGCTTAGAACAATACAGCCCGAAGTTGGCATGGCGAGTAAATGGCACGCTTAAAAAAAATGGTGATCGACGATCCCCCAACTATTTTCTAAATAATACAGGAGCCAACGAGCGTAATTTAGCAATTCAGTTAGAAAAAACGTTTAAAGACAAATGGTTTACTGATTTATATTTTAGCACCTTCAATACTACCTTAGGTGTGTTGCGCGGATCGCATATAGGAAACGTCAATGATTTGAAATCTTCGTTTGATAGAGAAATTCCTTTTTATACAGAAGAAAAATTTAGTTATGCTATTGAAGCACCGAAACAAAAAGTAAATCACCACTTGCTAAAATTGCATGTAAAATATTTCAAAAATGAAAATCACTTTTGGGCGATGACGGTGGCGCAGCAACTAAACAACCGTCGAGAATTTGATGTAAGACGTAGTGGTCGAAGTGATATTCCGGCCATGAGTTTACTGCAACACACATTTTTTACAGAGCTTAAGCAGACGCTTGATTTAAAAAAAGATTGGAAGATTATCAACGGAGTACAATTCACTTTTACTGATAATATGAATAATCCTGAAACAGGAATTCTGCCGTTGATTCCTGACTACCGTTCTTATGAATCTGGTTTGTTTGGGTTACTAAATAAGAGAATAAAAAAATCGTTCTTTGAGTTTGGGGTTCGTTATGATAACGTATTTCAGGACGTAACAGCCATATCCGCTGATTTGCCCAGGCGTTTACTTTTTTATGAAAACTGGTTTCATAATGTGAGTGCCAATGCGGGTTGGACCTACTCAATTGATAATCATAAGCAGCTCTCTTATAATATAGGGTATGCTACCCGCAATCCTGCTATTAATGAATTGTATAGTAATGGTTTGCACCAAGGTGTAAGTGGTTTAGAATACGGAGATGAATTTCTGCAGAAAGAAAATGCATTAAAAACAACACTTTCCTTAAACTTGGATTTCGATCACCATTCAGCCATCGAAGCTTTAGTTTATTATCAATACATTGATGATTATATTTTCTTAGAACCGCAAAGTGAGTTTAGTACTAGCATCCGAGGAACCTTTCCGGTTTTTATCTACAATCAAACGGACGCACAGATTTACGGATTTGACTTAAGTGCTAATGCTGAGCTTGTTGAAAATGTAAGTGGAAAAGCAACTTTTAGTTTTATACGAGGCACAGACTTAACTAATAAAATTCCCTTGGTATTTATACCCGCTACTAATTTTACACTGGCATTAAAATACGTATACCCAAAAAGTATAAAGTTAGGAAAACGATTAGCTGAGAATTTAGAAGTTGCTTTGGAAGACCGTTATGTTTTTAGACAAAGCAACTTGAATGACGATCAAGACTTTGCTCCCACACCGGACGCGTATAATCTATTGTCTGCTAAGTTGGCTTGTGATGTGCAGCTTCGCAAAAACAGATTGCGTTTGTTTGTTCGTGGTACCAATTTATTAAATGAGGTTTATCGAGATTATTTGAACCGTCAACGGTATTTTGCCGATGATATGGGTAGAAATATAGTGGTGGGCGTTAAGCTGAAATTCTAAGCTTGGTAAATCATGGCATAGTGAGGAATGTCATCTTCTAAATATTCCTCTGACACAACTTTAAAACCTAATTCAGTATAGAATGTTTCAAGATAGCATTGAGCAGAGATTTTTATATTTTCTTCAAAATTATTTTTACAAATTTCTATTGCTTTGTTCATAACCGCTTTGCCAAAATCGTTACGTCTATGATTGGGCGAAACTACTACACGACCAATCGAGCAAAACCCTTCATAGGAAATGCTTGGAGGAACTATGCGCACATAGGCCGCTAGTTCAGTGCCGCTATATCCTAACAAATGAGTGCATTCAAGATCTTTACCATCAGCATCTTGATAAACACAATTTTGCTCCACAACAAATACTTCATTACGCAATTGAATCAATTTGTATAACTCAAGATTGGTAAGTTCACTAAAGGTTTTATAGCGCCATTCTAGCATTCAATAACTATTGGTTTTTCAAAATTGGGAAGTAGTATTTTTTTCATGAAGGCAATCGCTTTTTCTCCATCCGAGCCTACATTTTTGCTAAAATCATTTACGTATAAATCTATATGTTGCTGCATTACTTCTATTTCCATTTCTTGCGCATGAGATTGAATATAGTCAGAAAGAGTTGCTTGTCTTTCTTGCCATTCTATCGATTGGATGATTAAATCATTTATAGTTTGGCCATACTCTTTTGCTAAGCTTCTTTTTATGGCGATTCCTCCTAGCGGAATGGGCAGATTTTCATTTTCCTCCCAATAGGATCCAAGGTCCATCACTTTGTGTAAGCCTTTTTGCTCATACGTAAAACGACTTTCATGTATTACTAAGCCTAAATCAAATTTCTTACTTACTAGCGCTTCCTCAATTTGATCAAACGGTATTTCGGTTTTGTTTTTTAATTTTGGAAAAGCATATTGCAATAGAAAGTTAGCGGTTGTGTTTTTTCCAGGGATGGCTACTTTATGTTTTTCGTTAGGGCTTATTTTTTCAGGGCTAAGCAAAAGTGGACCTACACCAAAACCCATAGCGCCACCACTTTTTAATAAAATATAGTCTTTAGCGATTTTAAAATAATTGGCATAAGACACTTTCACTATATCTAATTCTACCGCCTGTGACTTTTGATTTAAAACTGCTATATCGTGATACTCAAAATTGAATCCAATAGCAGAGGCAGAAATAATACTATTCGCTATGGCTTCAAAAATATAGGTATCGTTCGGACAAGGACTGATACCAATAGTTAGCATCATAGAATCGATTTGAGGTAATCATTAATTTCTGACCCTAAGCGTCCTAATGCATTATGGAGCTGCCATTTACTCTTATCCCGTTCACCTACCTGATTGCTAATCGCTCTGAGGTGAACAAATGGTATTTTTTTTTCTTCTGCAATTTGATGAAATGCGGCACCTTCCATATTTTCAATTTGAGTTCGATAATATAGGTGTCTCAATTTATTTTTTTCTTCTCCTTCAAATAGAGTGTTGGTAGAAAGAGAGTTTACCATTTTTAGCTGCTTGAATATAAGCCCGGTTTGATTAAAAGATGGAGGAAGGTAATTCTCTTCCATTATACCCAATTCAATAAAGGATTTATATTCACCGTTCTGGAAAACACCCAAATCACCTTGGGTGTCATTTAACACGGTGACTACTTCGCCTAATGCAATTTCTGGAATAAAAGTTCCGGCTAGACCAATTAGAATGAGACGGTCGTATTTTTGTTTGTGTAACTTGTTCAACAAATTTTTGGTAAGCAAAATCCCCCCGACGCCACAAACTAATTTGTCAAGTTGTTCGTTATCGCAATAGACAACATCCATTTCCATCTGAGTAGGTGCTAGAAGCAGTGTTTTCATACCATACAAATTTACAAAGATTCTCTTCTAATACAACTTTCTTATGGATTAAGAATTATCCTCTTAATTTGCGCGTAAATTTGCATCACACCTTGTAAATCAAGGAGAGAAACCAAAATATTATTTTGAATGATTTATGTAACTAGAATAGAGCATTTTAACGCAGCCCATCAATTATGGAACCCTGATTGGAGTGATGAAAAGAATGAAGATTTTTATGGCAAATGTGCGAATAAAAATTATCATGGGCACAATTATGAGCTGCACGTTACCGTAAAGGGCGAAGTGAATCCGGAGACGGGTTTTTTGATTAATGCAAAAGCCTTGTCTCAATTGATAAAAGATATTATAATTGAAGAGGCTGATCATAGAAACCTAAATGTGGATGTGCCTTTCATGAAAGGTAAAATGACAAGTGCCGAAAATTTTACTATTGCAATCTGGGATGAACTAAAAGCAGAAGTTGAAAAATTAAACTGTAAAATGCACTATATAAAATTAGTAGAGACTCCTAAAATATATATTGAATACTATGGCTAATTATAAGAAAATAGAAGAATACAACGAGGATTATTTAAAAAATATGAAATCGCACTATGGCGATATTTTGTCACTCTTGGGCGAGGATAAGGAGCGCGAAGGATTAGAAAAAACACCGCAGCGAGTGGCAAAAGCTATGGCCTATATGACACAAGGCTATGAGATGAACGCTGTTGATATCATAAATTCAGCAAAGTTTGAAGAGAGTTATAGTGAAATGGTTTTGGTAAAAAATATTGAGTTGTATTCAATGTGTGAGCATCATATGCTACCGTTTTATGGTAAAGCGCATATCGCTTACATCCCGAATGGTCATATTACAGGTTTGAGTAAATTGGCTCGTGTCGTAGATGTATATGCTCGTCGTTTGCAGGTGCAAGAGCGAATGACAGATCAAATACTGCAAGCATTGATAGAAGCGTTGAATCCGATTGGTGTTGCCGTTGTTATTGAAGCAAAGCACCTTTGTATGATGATGCGTGGGGTTCAAAAGCAAAATAGCTCTACGACTACCAGTGCTTTTAGTGGAGAATTTGAATCCAACACAAAAACGAGAAATGAGTTTCTTAAATTAGTTAGTAGTAACCTATCGTAAGTCGATAACTTCTACCTTAGGATATTTACTTTTATTGAAAACAAAAACCTTATCGCTTAGTGATGGATTTTTAGTATAGTTGGTTATACTATAGCCGTAGGTGTTACCATTTTTATCGTAAACTTTTCCGCCTGTAATCAAGTTCTTTTTTGTATCAACCTTCAGCATGATTTTTTCATACTGTACTGATTTTTTAAGAGGGATTAAACCGATATACATAATGTCTTTTTTAACTCCTAAATATTTATAGCCATATTCTTTTTCGTAGAAATTAGTAAATAATTTTGACGGAGAAAAGGCATCCTCATTATCCTCAAATTCTGAAATTTGTACTTCGTTATTTTCTTTTAAATAGGTCCAAATATTTTTAGCGTCACAATAAATTTCTTGGCCGCTTATTTTTACACGGTATTTATCGCCTTTCATCATAACCGTACCGGATTTGCTTCCTTGACTTTTACCCTTTTTATTCTTAATGGTAATTTTAAAGTTAGCCTTCATTGATTTCAACGCCTTTAGATTTCTACTTACCTTGTTCAAAGCATTTTTAGCTTTTACATCGCCTTGAGAAAATCCGTTCATTGAAATACAAGAAACTAAAAGAATAAGAAGCAAATTTTTCATAAGTAATTATTGTACTTACAAAGAAAAAAAACTATTTGCTAATAGGAAGTGAAGTGCAATATTCAATTGCTTACTAGCTGTTAAACATTGTAAGGAATTAGAATACTATTCCGAAGTAATAAAGGAGTTTCTGGCCAAATAGACAAAACCAAAAGTCAATTTTGTAGAAGGGCCTTAAACAAAAATTATACTTGTAATTCGGTTTGAAAAGAAACTATTGATTGAAGGCTTAATTTCTTCGTCATCTTCATCAAGAAGAATAAACCTATGATTTTTCTTTTGGAGTCATTTGCTCCATTTGCCGTTGAATCGAGTCTTCATGTACCAGTTCAAATATCTTACGTATGAGCTCAGCATCAAATTCTTTAAGGGCCCATTCGGTTCGACTCTCCACGATTTCCCTCCATCGTTCAGGCTGATAGATGGGCATATTATTTTTTATTTTAATATCGCCAAGTTCCACACCAATGTTTTTTCGTTTTGCTAGTAAGTCAACAATTTCAGCATCGACTGAATCCATCACTTGACGTAAATGTTCAATTTGGGCATTGGCGGTGTCATTGCTTTCACCTTTTCTAAGGGTGAGGTTTTCAACGAGTTCCAATAAACGATCAGGTGTGATTTGTTGTTTTGCATCACTCAAGGCTGCATCCGGATTTGGATGCGTTTCGATCATCAGTCCGTCCAAATCTAAATCTAAGGCTCGCTGGGCGACATCGGCTAACAAATTTCTTTTACCGCAAATATGACTTACATCACAATAGATTGGAATGTTGGGATAGCGTCGTTTGATCTCTATAGGAATGGCCCAATTCGGTTTGTTACGAAATTTACTACTTTGATCGTAAGAAGAAAAACCTCTATGAATGCAAGCAATATCTTTTGTACCAGAACGTTGAATTCGCTCGATGGCACCTGCCCATAGTTCTACGTCGGGATTGATAGGATTTTTTATTAAAATAGCTTTATCAGTTCCTTTAAGAGCATCTGCAATTTCTTGAACAGTAAACGGATTAACGGTACTCCGCGCACCAATCCAAAATGCATCAATATCATATCGTAATGCCAATTCAATCTGTTCGGGTGTAGCTACTTCAGTGCAAACTTTTTTCCCTGAAACTTTTTTTACCTCCTGCAGCCATTCCAAAGCCTCTTGCCCCTTGCCTTCAAAATGACCAGGCTTAGAACGAGGTTTCCATACGCCCGCTCGTATCATATTTACATAGTCATTGTCTTTGAACGCATTAGCGATGGTAAGCATTTGCTCATGACTTTCGGCGCTGCACGGACCGGCAATTAAAAAAGGTTTGCTTGAAAACATTCAAACAAAAATACGAAGGGGAGATGCGGTACGAGCCTTTTTTATATTTATTTGTGAAAACATAGAAAGACTCAATATAAAAATCAACGAGCTAGAAATTAGGCAAGAAGACTTTGAATATCGGCTTCGATTTTTTCTGGCTTCGTGATAGGCGAATATCGTTTGAACGCCTTACCGTTTTTGTCAATCAAAAACTTTGTAAAATTCCATTTCACTTTACTCCCAAGCAAAGAACCTAATTCGCTTTTTAAATGTTGAAATAGGGGATGCGTATCGCTACCATTTACTTTAATTTTTTCAGTGAGTTGAAAACTTATACCATGGTTTATTTTGCAGGTTTCAGTCAGTTCTTCATTGCTTAGCGGCTCTTGCCCTAAAAACTGGTTACAAGGAGCACCTAAAACAACCAAGCCTTGATTTTGATATTTCTGGTGTAGTGCTTCTAAACCTTCAAATTGAGGTGTTAGACCACATTGAGTCGCGGTATTTACTACCAAAACTACCTTACCTTTGTAGTCTTCCATTGAAATAGTTTCTCCAGAAGGTTTGTTGATTTGTAACGAATAGAAATCCATGTTGATGCAATTTATTTTTTAAAACGTAAAGGTAGGACGGGTAAATAGAACTCTTTCAGAAATCGTTCTGAAAAGAGCAGTATCGAAAAGGACAAATTTGTTTTTATAAAAAATAAATTACTCCTAATAAACCAATACTACCTAAAACTATTGTGTAAGGCAAAGCCATTTTTATCATTTTTACATAAGACAATTTGATGGCAGGTGCCAAGGCAGAAGTCAATAAAAATAAGAAAGCAGCTTGACCATTGGGCGTGGCTACACTTGGTAAGTTAGTCCCAGTGTTAATGGCTATCGCCAAGGTTTCGTATTCGGCACGATTAATTTTTCCTGATGTAAAAGCGGCTTGCACTTCGTTGATATAAACAGTAGCTACAAAAACATTATCGCTTATCATGGATAAAATTCCATTTGCACCATAAAATAAGGCAGGCTGTAGGGATTTGTCCTGCTCTAAAACGTAATGAATAATTGGTTTAAATAAATGCAAATCATGTATCATACCAACAATCACGAAAAAGACGGCAAGTAAAGCCGTAAAAGGAAGAGCTTCTTCAAACGCATGACCAATACTATGCTCATCGATAATGCCTGTGAAGGCCGTTTGTAAAACAATGATGGCTAAGCCAATGAGCCCTACTGGTGCAAGGTGGAGTGCCAAAGCCACGATTAAAAAGATGGCTGAAACAGCCTGAACTATTAAAGCAAACTTTTCAGACTGAGTTCTTTTTTCATCTTCCTGTTCTAAGTAACCTTGAATAATATCTTTTACTTGGGCGGGTAATTGAGTGCCAAAGCCAAAAGTGCCCGACACTTCCAATAGAATGCAAGTAAGTAGACCGGCTATCAAAACAGGTATCGTGATGGGAGCCATTGCCAGGAAAAATTGAACAAAATCCCAACCAAGTTTGTCACCAATTAAAAGATTTTGAGGTTCACCTACAATGGTACACACACCACCCAATGCTGTGCCCACAGCGCCATGCATTACTAAGCTTCTTAAAAAACTTCTAAACTGTTCTAGCGTTTCACTGCTCAACTCTTTTCGATCCATAACGCCACTTCCGTCAAAATCGTCATCGGCAGAATGTACGCGCAAATAAACCTGATAAAACCCAACGAATACACTGATCAATACGGCGGTAACCGTAAGGGCATCTAAGAAAGCACTTAAAAAGGCCGCGATAAAACAAAATAAAAGTGAGAGAACAATTTTGGAACGAACGCGAATGAATATTTTACCAAAAATGAACATAAGCAAGGGCTTCATAAAGAAGATGCCTGCCACCATAAATACTAGCAGTAGAATGACTTCTAAGTTGCCTTCAATCTCTGTGAAGACAGTAGCAGGGCTAGTCAACTTTAACAGCACCACTTCAAAAGCGATTAAACCACCCGATTGCAAGGGGTAGCATTTCAGCGCCATGGCTAAGGTGAAAATAAACTCACCAATAATAATCCACCCCGTGGCGGTAGGACCAACTGTGTAAAGCAAAATCGGATTTACGACTAAAAAAGCCAAGATGGTCATTTTAAACCAACGCGGAGATTTACCTAAAAATGAATTGAATAATTCCATAAAATACTGAACCCCATTGTAAGGATAGTTGCAATATTAACTTTCAATTTCGAGCTAATCAAACAACTGCAGCCTCTAAAACTTTGTTTGGAGTAAATTAGTACTCTTCCCCTTAATTTCGAACGGAGTTGTCCTTGAGAAAAATCTAGGCTAAGCGGGTCAGCTTCGTTATGGGCAATTGGTGGAAAGGATATATATCCTTATTTAGCAAGGGACCAAGATCCTAAAGTATTTCCCAGTGCTTAAAAAATATAATAGCATAAACGCACTGCATAGCAAAAGGAAGCTTGAGTTAATTCCACAAAACCTAAGGTTCGGGATGTTGATACCTCCATGGCTATTTAAAATACGAACGGCCGCTAATGCATCGTTTAGATAAATTATATTGATTTTTGAGGAGACTCTTGCTTTTTGATAAAAGGCCTTGTAAACTGAGTTGGTCGCGCTATACATTTTGCCTTTAGAAATTGATTGGGCCGACGGTTTTTAAATAAAATAATCTTTTAGCTGAATGGGCCACCTTGAAATCTGACATCTTGTTGGTAAGAAAATGCGATAAGAGAATCGCTCAGATACTGCCACCGAAAATATTGAGGACTCATTCGTCTGCTTACTTCCTTTGTTTTAGACGTGACAGTTGCTTGGGTTCTGATTCCTTCTTTGAGTGGTTTGTCTCTTTTGGCTGTATTTTTAGAATGCATTTCAAAAAAAGCGATTGCGGCCACTAGAAAAACTAAGAGCTAAAAATAATAATAGCGGTTATAAGTTCTGTCATGGGTGCTTTATTTATTGCCACATAGTGGCGCAGCAATTTTCTGTCCATTGTAAAAGCGAGGTGCCGTGATGGTAAATGTGCTCCCTTAAAATTTTTACTACAACCGCTCTTGCACTGTGTCCAGCGGTGCTTAAATCACCAAGAAAAAACCCATGAGTTTCAGAAGAGAATAACAAAAGGAGCGACTCTTTTGCGTAAGCTCCAAAATTAATTTCGAGGCATGCCAACTTAAGAAAATCATTTACAGGCAGTTCATGGCGCTTGTAATAGGCTATGCCCCTAACCTATTTCCTTTTCGGGGTGAACCGTTTCAAATTTACGGAATGTTCCTTCCTTGGGTAAATTTTTTATGAGCACTCAAACGACGTAAAGTTACAAGCTGTAAGCAAGTCAAACAGATTAAGATAAGTGGTAAAGAGTTTACATTAATTCAGCTTGTATTTGCCTTACCGTTTGCGTGCTACCATCGTGGCTCCAACCAGGCGGTCCAAAAACGTACATAAACTTATGATACCAGTTTTTAGATTTTTTCATGTCGTTCCAAATGTCTTTATACTCGTGGGTAAGAATAACCAAAGGATTATGGGAATTTGGTGGTTTGGTTACGCCAAACTGTGCAGGGTTTTTTTCATCTAATTCTTTCCACGTGCCAAATAGCTTATCAAAAATATTTAAAAATCCTCCATGATTTTTATCCATATATTCTACATTTTTAGCATGATGTACTTGGTGCATAGTATGTGTATTGAATATTTTATCAAACCAACCCAACTTAGGAATGTATTGCGTATGCAATTGAAATTGCCATAGCGCTTCGATGCCCAAGCAAACTAAGATCATTTCGGGTGCAAAACCAATGGCTGCCATCCACATATAAAAAATAGGTTTGTAAACTAAAGTAAACCATCCATTACGAGCCCCTGTGCCAAAATTAAAATGATTAGAAGAGTGATGCACCACATGGGCCGCCCACAAAAAACGAACGGTATGATTTAATCGATGAAACCAATAATAAGAAAAATCATCCAACAGCTGACAGATCAACCATACATACCAAGCATAGCCAAAAGACACCCAACCCATAATATTCATGCGCACTCCGTTTACTTCGGGATTAAAGAGTTCATAGACCAATGTAAAGATTACGATTGCAGAAATAGTTTTGAGAAGCGGAGCAAGTATGGCAGAACCAATACCCATAAATAGGCTCGAACCTAGATCTTTATTATTATAAAGTTTTTTCTTATTGTGTGTTTTGCTATAGGTGTATTCTAGCAAAATGAGTGCTAAAAAACAAGGTAGGCCGTAAACGATTGGGTTGGTGAAATCCATAAGGCGAGCAAGGTAGTTTTATTTCATACCTTGCCAATAGAAATTGGCCTTAATAATATTTTTTAATTAGTGAAGAGTGAAGCGTTGAACTTTCTTGACTTTGCGCTTCGCTAAGAAATTTAAATTGGTTGAAAAACGTCGTAGTGAGAGGCTTGGACTAGAGGAGAGGGGGTAACTATTTTTTAAAAGAAAGTATCAATAGATCGCAAGAAACCTATACGTAAGAATAGATTACTACTCTCTCTATCAAGAGGTTCAATAGGACCACCTATGATACCACTCATAGGATAATTTGGAAATAAATCTATATATAACCTGCCGTGATGATCATGTTTCCATTCTAATGTCAAGCCGGTAAATCGTTTAATGACTTGGTATGGTTCTGTTTTCGTTCTTATTGTTTCTACAGAAATTTCCTCTTCGGTTGGGGTGATTTTTTCTTTAATAAGCCCGAGGTAAATATGATTTCTTGAGGCTGAATATGAGTTTCCATACCAAGTAAACTTTACACCATATTTGAATTGATTGTAATTAAGTGCCGTTTTTCCTTCGCCTGCCTCTTCAACTAGCAGCCAGTCTGATAGGTTCATGGAACGATAGCCTGTATTATACTCGCCAAAAATTTTTATATTTTTGACTCCAGCATATAACCTTCCGCCTACATTGGCATTCAAGTGAAAAGCTGTTAATGCAGGAAATATACCACCTTCCAAATTGGCAAAACCGTAACCACCCAAACGTTCATTTTCGTAACCAAGTTGTAATTTAGTATTTAGATTTGTAGTGAGTGGAAAGCGTCGTTCCGTTTCGCTGGTCGTGCGATACATACTGCCATCAAAAGAAGTAAACTCACTGGCAAAATATGTTGGTAATATAGTTGCGCCAAAGCCAATGTCAAAATTAAGAAACCCATTACTCCCGCTAAACTCACTATTATTTGTTCTTCCGTAATTTTTATAAATAAACCCACCTAGGTAATATAGTGCTGAAGCTGTACCAGCAACTGCACTGGTGGCGGCTGCGGTATTTTTTCTGTGTTGGCTCTTAATTCGTCTATCGTATTCGGCTTTTCGTCTGCTTTTAGCCTCTTGCGCTTGCTTCGCTGCTTCTCTTCGTTCGGCCTCTTTTTTTCTTTTCTGTGTTTCTTGTTCTTTTATTTGCTCTTCCTTTTTTAGTGCTAATTTTTCTCTCTCAATTACTTTTTTCTTTTCTTCTTTCTTCTTTTCTTCTTTCTCTTTTTCCTTCTCTTTCAATTTAGCTTCATCATTCTTTTGTTTGATCCTATTTGCTTCTTCTTCTTCCTCTTTTCTCTTCAACTCTTTTCTTTTCTCTTCTTCTTTTAGCTCAGCTTCTCTTTTCTCCGTTTCTTTTTTGATTTTCGCTTCTTCATTTTGTTGTTCTTTCATAGCATCTATAATGGTACTTACTACACTTACACCTATCTTAGAAACTTTTGGCGACATCATATTAACCGTTACATTATCGCAGTTAATATCAGGCCCCAATGAATTAATTAGCTTTTTTCTTTCGGCAGATGATAGATAATATACGTCCAATCCGCCATCAGAATCTGTACTTTTTACAAATGAAAATTTTGCTGAATTAGACCCCTTCCTTACCGATACACTGCCGCTTACGGTAGCAAATACTTTACTCGTGACAGGAAGTTGCATTTTTTTTAAATAGTTTGAAGCTCTCTTGCCTTCATAATATACTTCTGTAATTGTAATTTTGGATAATCCTACCTTCAGAGACGTTGGCCTATTGCCATAATTGGCGTCTTGCATTCTATATTGAATGGATAGCTGATAATCATATTTAGTATTATTATAATAATCGCTAGCATTAATAGAATAGAGTTTAGTACTAGTTTGTGCTAAAACAGGGTGCAGTGTAATTAAGCCCAGTATAAGTATTAGAAATTGCTTTTTTGGAGTACGGTTGCAAAAAGTTAAAATTAGTTCGTGTAATTTCATGGTCATTATATTTAGTACAAAGCACCATTAATTTTTACCCGTAAAAAATACCCTTTTAAGGGTATACATAGAAATAGGTTCAGTTTTTTTACAAGTATTTTTTCTCAGCAAGGTCTCTCCCAGAGGATGTAGTGCCTCAGATAACGCATCGTCAACTTTGTTAGCAAAGTGAAACGTTGCTAGGAATTATAGGTTCCCTCGAAGCGAGTCGCTAAAACTTGAGGAGACTTTTTTTTCTATTCTAAAGATCGAGTATTTTTTTCGGGGTTCATTAATAATTAATTTGTACTTATACATACAAAGACAGCCGCAAGCCTCATTATTGACTTGTTCATACAAGAATTTTAAAGTATCATTTTTGATAGTGTAATCTCCATAAAATTCTTGACAACAGGATGAAATGAACTTAAACTCCGTTGTTATTTTCATTTCAGATATTTGTTTTGAATCAAAGTAAACCGTATATCTTTCGTGAATTGTATCCTCGAATGCATCATCGCACGAACCATTTTTTATAAATTGGAAATTCTTTTCTTTCATTCTATTCTCGTAATAGTTCATTAATGCTGTGCGAGGTTCTTCATAAACTTGTGAGTTGTCTGAGTCTTCACATGCCTGAATTAGGCAGACTAATGACAAGAGATATACGAATTTTTTCATTTTTTTATCTTATAACTTAACTAATATATCACTCGCTCCACACAATCATGCGCATAATGATAAGGAATATACTCAAGAGAAGGAATCGCCTTGGTAATAATCAAGCTCGCTTTTTTACCTAGGCAAATACTACCGAGTTCTTTTTGCATACCAAGGGAAGCCGCACCATTAATCGTTACAGAATTTATGGCTTCGTTGGGCGTCATTTTTAATTGGGTACAAGCTAGGCTCATCATAAAACTCATATTACTACTCGGGCAGCTACCGGGGTTGTAATCCGAGGCAATCACAACGGGTAAGTTCGCGTCAATCAAAGCACGCGCCGGCTGATAATTCATAGCCAAAAAGAAAGCCGCACCGGGGAGCAATACTGGTAAGGTGTTAGAATTTTGTAAGCACTTTATTTCTTTTTCGCCCAAAGATTCTAAATGATCTACGCTAATGGCCTTGTGCTTTACACCAACTTGTATGCCGCCACTATTGTGCAATTGGTTGGCGTGTATTTTAGGTATCAGGCCGTGCTTTATACCTGCTTCTAATACCTGCTCCGTTTCTTCTACAGAAAAGAAACCTTGCTCACAAAACGCATCAATATAGTCTGCTAATCCTTCATCCGCCACGCGCGGTAGCATTTCGTTTATAATTAAATCTAAATAGCCTTGGTGGTTTTCTTTATACTCCAAAGGATAAGCATGGGCCGCCAAAAAACTAGCTTTTATCGGAATGCGTTTTAGCTCTTTTAATCTCCGAATCACACGCAGCATTTTTAGTTCAGCTTCGGTGTTCAATCCGTAGCCACTTTTTATTTCTATTGCGCCCGTACCGTTTTTAATAGCCTCTTCTAATTTAGGCACCGAAAGGTCAAAGAGTTCGTCCTCGCTGATGGAAGCCATTTTTTTTGCCGAGTTTAATATGCCACCACCAGCTGCGGCTACCTCAGCATAACTCATACCTTTAATCCGCATCACAAATTCATCCTCACGACTAGCGGCATGCACTAAATGTGTATGCGAATCAACGTAAGTAGGCATTACATATTTACCCGTAGCATCAATTGTTTCATCAAAAGACCCTTCCAAAACATCGGCACTATCGCCTAAAGCCTTTTGCCTAGTCCCTAAATCCATCGAACCAAAATCCACAATCACTCCATCCTCAATAATTAAAAAAGCATTTTCGATGCAGGGCAAAGTATCCATATCGTGCCCGAATACTTTATCTTTACGCTCGGCTTGGGTTTCTACTTGTACTAGTTTTTTAATATTAGTAATTAGTGTTCTCATAGTCAATCGTAAATGTAACAACTCTTGAATACGCTCGGAAATATTTTTAAGGTTCATAGTTTTGGCGAAAGTCATGGTCCTGCCGTGGGTGCTGTGATTGATGGTTGTCCTGCGGGGCTAGCGTTGGATATGGTGGCGATTCAACAAGCAGTAGATAAACGAAAAACGGGGCAACACAGTTTTAGCTCTGCACGAAAAGAGGACGATGTTGTAGAAATTTTATCGGGTGTTTTTGAAGGTAAAACCTTGGGCACGCCTATTTGTATTTTGATAAAAAATAAAGATGCCCGCTCCAAAGACTATGATAATATAAAAAATGTGTACCGCCCCGGCCATGCAGATTTTACCTACCAAAAAAAGTATGGATATCGAGATTATCGCGGTGGGGGAAGAAGCTCAATTAGAATAACAGCACCTATGGTAGCTGCGGGTGAAATAGCCCGGCAATTAAATACGGAACTTACTAAAACGAAAACGATTGTTTTCGTAAGTCAAATAGGCAGAGCAAAATACGATGTTTCTAATTTATCAGAAACAGGTTTGAGCAAAGAAGAAATTATTTTCTTAAATAGTTCTGATAAAAATTTAGTACAATCTGATTTTGAAAAGCAGGTAGATAAAGAAATAGAAACAACTATGGTAGACGGGGATACATTAGGTGGGCGAATTACGACGCTCATAGAAAATCTGCCTGTAGGAATTGGCGAACCTATTTTCGGAAAATTACAAGCGGAACTTTCTTATGCAATACTGAGTATTAATACAGTTAAGGCGGTTGAGTTTGGTGAAGGGATTAAGGCAGCTGCAATCAAAGGCAGCGAACATAATGATGAATTTGTTTTAAAAGCTGAAAAGGCTGCGACCCAAACGAATCATCACGGAGGAATATTAGGCGGGATCAGTACGGGCGAACGAATCAATTTTTCGGTTTACTTCAAACCAATTTCTAGTATAAGAAAAGAACAACAAACACTAAATGAAAAAGGTGAAGCGGTAGAAATAAAAATAGAGGGACGGCATGATGTGTGCGCCGTGCCGCGTGCTGTACCAATTGTAGAAGCTTATACTAATATTGTATTAGCAGATTTAATATTAAAAAATAGGAATGCAACAATTTAAAAATACGATGCTCGTTGGATTGATGAGTGTTTGCACTCTGGGTTTTTTTTCCTGCCATGCACAGAAAAAAGTTAGTGGCATCAAGAAGAAGACCGTAACGGAAAACAAATTAGAAACTAGTCAGTCAGATGAACGTTTTCAATCAGAAAAAAATCTAAAAGGAGCGAGTATTCCTCAGTTTAGTTTTATTACAGCCCAGGGCAAGGAAATGCACACCAAGGATTTTCAAAAAGATAAACCTGTGTTGTTGATTCTTTTTAATCCGAGCTGTGGGCATTGTCAAGTCATACTAGAGCAAATCCGTGATAATATAAACGACTTTAATTTTGCTACGATTTTATTCCTCACAGGCAAACCATTAAAAGATGTTTTGTCCAACTATGTAGTGAATGTCAAGGTTGATAAACTGCAAGATGAAATTCTAGTAGCTTCTGATAATTCTGATGCTACGCTCAAAATATTTGAGTACGAAGGAATTCCTCAGGTCATGATTTATAACAAAGAACATAAGTTGGAATTCATTTATTATAAAGAAGCGCAGAATATGAATATGTTGCGTTATTTGAAAAAGTAATTTATGCTATATCCCTATAAAGATATTAATGTAAAAGATGGCTATAAGCCTATTTTTACTTGGCTGTTTCTCTTGACTAATATTGTCGTTTTTATCTATTCAGTTTCTTTGGGTACACGCGGTTTCCAATCTTTTGTTTATCAATACGGAGTAATTCCTGCTGAAGTGACACAAGGACAAGACTGGCTCATGGCATGGACGAGTATGTTTGTGCATGCTGGTTGGATGCACATCATTGGTAATATGCTTTTTCTTTATGTTTTTGCTGATAATATTGAAGCTCTGGTTGGGCATGTACGTTTTTTCTTATTTTATTTTTTAGGAGGACTATCGGCTGTTTTACTTCAAACCATTATGGATTGGAACAGTACCATACCTATGGTAGGAGCAAGTGGATGTATCTCAGCCGTTTTAGGAGCCTACTTGGTTATGCTGCCCCGCAGCAAAGTGAAACTCATGTTTTTCTTCTTTGTTCGATTTTGGGTTCCGGCTGTTTTATTTTTAGTTTTATGGGCTGTGCAACAATTTATGGCCAGTTTTGGCTCAATTGCTAAAACTCAAGAAACGGGTGGGGTAGCCTATTGGGCGCATATTGGAGGTTTTGTTTTTGGCGTAGCTTCGGGAATTTATTTTCGTATGACTCGAAAGTATAAATAGTTTCTCGTTTATCCCTTCATATAAGATTAGTGATGCGCAGATCCCCAAAACTTGCACAGCTATGATTATTGCAAACAGTAGCTCAAACTTTTACGTTTCTTTGATATTATAATTCTAAACATTGTCTGTTTGAGCGCAGTGAAGACGGTATATTTGTCACCATGTCAATTGAGGTAAAAAATCTTACCAAAACCTACGGTGAACAAAATGCGGTAGACCAAGTAAGTTTCAAAGTAAAGAAAGGCGAAGTGGTAGGTTTTTTAGGACCGAACGGAGCAGGAAAATCGACTACTATGAAAATTATAACTGGCTACCTGCCGGCTACTCAAGGGGAAGCACTCGTGTGTGATACTAAAGTAGATGCGGAAGATATAGCTACACAAAAAAAGATTGGATATCTACCCGAAACGAATCCAATGTATTTAGACATGTACGTGCGAGAGTATCTTGCTTTTTGTGCGGGTGTACACGGATTAAAAGGAAAGTTGGCAACAGAAAGAATAGAGGAAGTAATTAATTTGACAGGCCTTACGCCAGAAAGTAAAAAAATAATTGGTTCGCTTTCTAAGGGTTACAAACAACGGGTCGGATTAGCTCAAGCGCTTTTGCACAATCCAGAAGTTTTAATATTAGATGAGCCAACCTCGGGTTTAGATCCCAATCAAATCGTAGAGATTCGGAATTTAATTTCCAAGGCGGGGGAAGAAAAAACCGTTTTATTAAGCACGCATATTATGCAGGAAGTAGAGGCAATGTGTGATCGTGTAATTATTATTAATCAAGGTAAAATTGTTGCCAATGACAAGTTGGCTGACTTGCAAGAAAAGTATACGGGTAAAAGTTTAGAAGATATTTTTAGGACACTTACAAAATCCGTTACAACCGCTGAAACTGTTTAGTATACTTTGCTAGAAACAATTAATAAATTTACGTTTATGACTCGCAGTATTGTTTTCCTTTATTTAATTATCCTCCCTTCATTTGTTTTTGCTCAAACCAATCAAGAAGAGTCTACTAAAATAGAAAGTCGTTTTTCAAGAATACTTCGTTCACACGATGTTAGAGTCGCTCTTCAAAATGTAGGGATTGGCATGCCGCCCAATTTTGTTAATGGGAAACTGCATCCTGGGCTTTTAATCGGCATTCAAAAAAAATTAAGGCAAACCACTCAATGGGATTATCATTTTGACTTAGGCTATTTTGCCATTCACTCTTTGCAACGAGTGGCCTATATCAAACCCGGAATGGGTTATACCGTTTCTATTGCTAAAAAATTGGAACTCCGACCAACTATAAACTTTGCGCTTATGGGTGTAGGTCAGATTAATGATGAGTTCAAGTTTGTAAATGGTCAATACGAGAAAGTAGCTCGGCATAGATTGCAAGTAGCTCCTAGTTTTGGATTAGAAAGCTTCACGACTGTGGTTAAGAAAAAAAACATAGCCTATCAAGCAATGCTCGCATATGAATTTGGAGTGCAACTTCCTTTTAGTTCATTGTCTAATATTTTACCACTGAATCAAATAAAAATTGGAGTTCGTATAAAAAAATAAGTATGAAATTAGAAGTTGGATTTTTATTATTGCTGGTTTCTACTATTGTTTTATCATCTTGTAAAAAAAGAGATACGGATGAAAATGCCATAAGTTGTAGTAACAATTTCGGTTGGGCAGATACCAGTGACAGTCATCCAAAAGATGCAGAGCTTACTCGGATGCTGTCTAAGCTCACTGATGCAGGTATGCCGGGTATTAGTCTAATGTTAGAAGACTCAAATGGAGTTTGGTACAAAAGCAGCGGCTATGCAGATATTGAGAATCAAACTAAAATGCAGCCCTGCCATTTAGTGAAAATTGCGAGTGTCACTAAGCTATTTACAGCCACAATGATTTACCAGTTGATAGATGATGGCAAGATAGGATTAGATGAATTAGCGAGTCAATACATTGACCAACGTCATATTGATAAGATTGAAAATTTGGATAAAACTCGTATTCGTGATTTGCTAGCACATAGTTCTGGCATCTATGATGTGGTGTTTGACTCAGAGTTTATTTTAAACACGTTTAATAATTTGGGTCGGGCAAAAAGCTATGATGAGCTCTTAGAATTTGCTCATGGAAAGAAAGCGGCTTTTGAATTCAATAGTGAGCAGAAATATAATCAGACGCTCAACCACGTTGTGCTGGCCATGATTGTCAATAAAGTAATAGGCCTCGATCAATCTGAAAAACTGAAAACTGATATTTTTAATGCTGTAGGAATGAATGGCACTTATATCCGCCCGCAAGAAAGCATCCCTTGGAGCGAGGTAGCCAAAGGATATTATGATTATAGAAAAGAAGGGATACTTCAAGATTTGACCCCTTTGGTCACTGGTGATGGCAGAGGATTTACTGGAATCTATAGTAATGTCAATGATCTTCGATTGTTTACTAATGCTCTTTTTAGAGAAAAACAACTGATGAGTGGCGCAATGTTTTCATCTATGACTACGAAAGCTAGCCTTGACCCAGATGTGAATTTAGCCGGAGGCTGCCGTGTAAATACGGTAGTAGTCGATGGTGAAACCTACAATTGGTACGGCCATCCGGGAGGAGAAGTCAATTACGCTTCGGGCGCTTTTTACTGTCCACAGTTAGATGCAACGCTTACTTGGGCGGTAAATTATGGCGTAGCGTTTCAAGAACTAGGCGCTTATACGCAATCCTATTACGATTTTCGAGAGAAGTTGTTTGAAGTAGTCGCTCGGTAGCTAAGTTTTTTCAATTTTTTGGAATAGGGAAAGCAATTGTGTTGTAAGCTCCCACTTTTGATATTAACTTTGCGCATCGAATAAAAATAGCATGGGAAATAAAAACACGCATCAAGATAAAATAGATAATTTTTTAGAAATTGTAAAGTCTAAAGATGGTCATCAACCAGAGTTTATTCAAGCGGTAGAAGAGGTCGCTGAAGCAATTATTCCATTCATGGAAGATCATCCTAAGTATAAGGAAGCAAAGGTTTTAGAGCGAATGGTAGAGCCAGAGCGCACGCTTATATTTCGTGTTCCTTGGCAAGATGATAAGGGCGAAGTTCAAGTAAACAGAGGGTTTCGTGTAGAGTTTAACTCGGCCATCGGTCCTTATAAGGGTGGTTTGCGTTTTCACCCTTCAGTAAATTTATCGATCCTTAAATTTTTGGGTTTTGAACAAGTATTTAAAAACTCACTAACCACTCTGCCAATGGGAGGCGGTAAAGGAGGATCAGATTTTGATCCGAAAGGAAAAACAGATAGCGAGGTGATGCGATTTTGTCAATCATTTATGACTGAGCTAGCTCGGCACATTGGTGCGAATACGGATGTCCCTGCTGGAGACATTGGTGTGGGTGGCCGAGAAATTGGCTATATGTTCGGACAGTACAAACGATTGCGCAATGAATTTACAGGTGTGCTCACTGGCAAGGGGCTTAACTGGGGTGGTTCTTTAATACGCCCTGAGGCTACAGGCTATGGTACGGTCTATTTTGCGCAAGAGATGCTTGCGACTAAAGATGAATCATTCGAAGGCAAAACGGTTGCGATTTCAGGTTCTGGAAATGTGGCGCAATATGCTTGTGAAAAAGCAACTGAGCTTGGTGCTAAAGTGTTGACACTTTCTGATTCGAAGGGGTACATACATGATGCTGATGGTATCGATGCGGAAAAACTTGCGTGGGTAATGGAATTAAAAAATGAAAAACGAGGAAGAATTAGCGAGTACGTGAACGAATATCCTTCGGCAAGTTTTCATGAAGGAGAGCGTCCGTGGGGTGTGGCTTGCGATATAGCTTTGCCGTGTGCCACTCAAAATGAACTAGAAAAAGAAGGTGCAGAATCCTTACTTAAAAATAATTGTATTTGCGTAAGCGAGGGAGCGAATATGCCTTGCACGGCAGAGGCGATTGATAAATTTCATGAAGCTAAAATTTTATTTGCACCCGGTAAAGCATCCAATGCTGGCGGAGTCGCGACTTCCGGATTAGAAATGTCACAAAACTCTTTGCGCCTTTCTTGGTCAAGAGAAGAAGTAGATGAAAAACTACATAATATCATGGTATCGATTCACGAAGCTTGCGTTGAGTATGGATCCGAAGATGGCTATGTAAATTATGTAAAAGGGGCTAACATTGCTGGCTTTGTGAAAGTTGCAGACGCAATGCTAGATCAAGGACTAGTGTAGCACTTGATGTAAAATGATAGCGAAAGAATTAGAAACAAATAGGTTTCAATTTAGCTGAAATACAAACGGTTTGAGTTTAAGCTCAAACCGTTTTTGATTGTGCCTTGACGATCAGTTTTTATTTTAGATATTCTAAAGTATTAACCATTTCATATTGAGTGCTACGTTTCATGAACTCTCTTATAAAAGCAGTATGGCTACCACCAGAGAGAATAAAAAATCTGTCTTCTTTAGTGACGGGTATTCTGTTCAGGTTAGAAAAAATTCTTAAATTTCGCTTATAAAATTTCGCAGCCTCATCGGCTCCCTCATATCTTATTACTACCTATGTTCGTTAAGGCACATCCTTTACACAAGTTAAAGATTAGGGTTTACACTAAATTAGTTTCTAACCTTACTGCTTGTTCTTTATTTCTTAGATGTTTTTCATCGAAGTAACCTAAAAATACATTTC
>Ga0209185_1001052_pt1 | contig 25809 bp, 16 predicted proteins | sample SidtaG_2_FD_187425 | JGI IMG/M metagenome (GOLD analysis project Ga0209185, IMG submission 187425) | Marine algal microbial communities from Sidmouth, United Kingdom - Sidmouth_Asex2 metaG (SPAdes) (version 2) | ecosystem: Host-associated > Algae > Red algae > Unclassified | place: Sidmouth... | reverse complement strand
AAAAAAATAATCTACCCGTCTGAATTGTTCTTTTTCTTATATGTTTCACTAAATCTTCCTTACGTAGCTCGGCTATGCGCGTCAAATTTAGCCAAACATATAAAAAAAATAACGGCTTCATTTGGGGTAGATTATTTTCTTCCTCTTCCCTAACGTAGCGATAGCGGAGTGGAGAGAGTGCCGGATAGCCCGACCCCCGACTGGTAAGGAGGGGGATACGCCCAAATTATTATTTATCCCTTAAACTTCGGCTTAGGAACAGGGTTTCAATAAATGCAGATTTTGACTTTTTCTTTTTCCCTTTTTCTGCGTTATGAAAATCCTTGTATAGCTAAGGGAATAACATAAAACATAAAAAAACTCGCTTTGCATTTTAAAAATGCAAAGTGAGTTTTAATTTACTACGATTGTTTTCATTTGAAAAAGAAGAAAATACGTAATACTACTCTTTGATTTCTATTCTTCTGCCTGCGGTACACGCGAGGAGATGCCATTATTATTATACCAGAAGGTTTTGTCGCTACCTGTGATGTCGCCGTCGAGGTTGTAGTCAGCGGCAGCGTATTGTAAGAATTTACCATTATCTGGCGCCCAAACTGATTTGTCTGGTCCGGTAATTTCGTAGTTTTGATTGGCATCGCCGCTATACATGACCCATATATTGTTATCAACCGGATATTGACCAAATCCGGCAGAGCCTGTGTAAGAATCTTCTTGTGAGAAATTGTAAATCAAACCCGTTTTTGTCAATAAAAATGGGGTTTTCGACATAATCGCTAAGTGGTTTCGGTGACTAATGACCATATTATAAAGTCCGTGTCGTAGTCCTTTAAATTTTGGGGCGGATACGCCGTCTATGCCCACGATATCGCCATCGCGTTGTAGCAAAACGGGTTGGAGATACTGCACGATTTTGGGTGTTGCATCGTCGCGGAGTTCTATCAACAACCAATCGACAATTGCATCGTTTCCGGTGACCTCGAATACTTCGGGTGCAACCTGATATGTGTTGAGATAAGGGTCGGTGAGTGGCAACAAGAATTTTTCGCGTATGCCGTCGTCCATCATACCTGTGGCGGCATTATACGGACCTTGTAAGAAGACTTGGACTTGTGCGGGAACGGCTTCTTGTCCGACGAAAAGTTCTATTGTCTTTGAGCAGCCTCTGCCGTCCGATACTTCTACGCTATGCGTGCCTACACCCAAACTCGTGGCGGTAGTTCCCGTTTGTAGGTCGTCCCATTGGATGGTGTAGTCACCATTTCCGCCTGATACAGAAAGAATTATACTACCGTTATCATTTCCATTTATAGTGTGTATAATGGTCGGAATGATGTTAATAGGTCCATCGCCTTCTATGGTAGTATAGCCTTCGGAGCTTGTGCCGTTGGCATCTGTGACGGTCAATGTGTAGACATCAGCCTCAAGATTATTGGCGGTAGAGGTGCTTTCTCCGGTTGACCAATTGTATTGGTAAGGTGGCATAGTTTCTTGAATGATAGTGGTTTGTGCGCTTGCCAATTGGTCACATGCCGTATTGGAGGCATCTATCGTAAATGCGAGTCCGTTGTTTTGTTCGACATTTTGTAATCCAAAAATAGTTAATTTTTTATCGTTAATAATGTATTCTTCGCCTTCGGCGTTTAATACTGTAATTTGCTGAATGGCTATCGTCAATTCGTTGGCAAGTGGAATGGCTGCATCTCTTTCATAGGTTATATAAAGCGTGCAAATACTACCCATACCAATCGCATTTTGACCGTCATTTCGGGTAAGTGCGATGTCGGTTTTATTGATTGCTTCTTTGCTAACGAGTTTTAAATCACTATTGAGCGTACCGAGCCATGAAGCCGAAGCATCGCTTGTAATGCTGAGGTGATCGATACCATCGCCTACCACAGCGTCGGAAATAATATCAAATGCTACACCGTGTAAGGTAGTTGGCATGTCGTCATTTCCTTCAAGGTAGATGTCCAATTGCAGCAAAACATTTGTGCTATTTACTGTGAGGTCTACAACTTTGGTAGAGAGATTTCCGGCAAAAGTTTGATAGGTTTTTTCCTCGTAGGGATAGGTTTCGCCATAATTATTAAGTATTGTATTGAGGTCTTCGATAGCTATTGCGCCGTTGCCGTCGCCGTCTTGGTGTTTCCCGTTGATACCTGCTATGTCGGTTGTCCAGTCGGGTGCTGCTTGTGCTTGCCACAGTGTGCTGGCTTCGGGTCGTTCGGGTCCTGTATCGCCGTAGGCAAGTCCCCAATGAAGGGCATCAATATTGTCGGCTGTTCCGTCGCGATTGAGGTCGCCGGGAAAAACCAAGCCTTCAAAGATGTCGTAAAAAACGACTTCTGTGGTCAATACGAGATTGCGTCCGGTCGTATTAGAAGTAATCGGTACGTTGCGAATCTCACAGCTATAGTTGCCGCTTTCGGTGGGTTGGTAGAGGCTATCGCCGTTGATAGTAGTTGTGAGTGTACCGTCTTTGTACCAATCGAAGGTGGTTGCGCTATTTACGGAGCCTGTTGATACGACTAGTGGCTCTCCTTGGCGCACCAATGGAATAGTAGCTTGTGGCGCGTAATAAAAATTGTTGAGCATCAGATTTTCTTCCAAACCTGCAAAAGTAAGTCGGTTGTTGGCAACTGCAAGGGTTTCTAACATAGGCATCTGTGAGCAATCGGGGACTGCTCCACTGAGTTTATTATCGTTGAGATACATCGCTTGGAGTTTTTGCAGATTAGTGATAGTAGCCGGAATTTCGCCTGTGAGATGATTGCTTGAAATGACGACTTGTTCCAAATTTGACAGATTGCCAAATTCGGCAGGAATACTTCCTGTGAGCTGGTTGTCTTCAAGATACAGGAATCGGAGATTGGTCAATTGACCGATTTCGTGAGGAATGCCTCCTGTGAGTGAGGCATTGGTAATGATTAATTGCTCCAAGTTGATGAGGTTGGCGATTTCTGGCGGAATGGTGCCGGAAAGTGTGCTTCTGTCGCCGAGAGAAAGGTATTTGAGTTGCGTGAGTTGCCATATTGTAACCGGAATTTCTTCTTCTAGAAAATTGTCGGATACATCAAGGTATTCAAGGTTGATGAGGTTGCCAATGTTGGTTGGGATAGGTCCTTCGAGGTCATTTTCATTGAAATTGAGATGAGTCAAATTCGTTAGATTAGTAATACTTTCCGGGATGCGTCCGGCGAGGTCTGCATCGCTCAAGTCGAGGTAATTGAGCTCGCTCAAATCTCCGATAGCATCTGGTAACATACCGCCAACTGGTGAGGCAGTGAGCCTTACTACGCGCCCATCTGCATTGAGTTGTACGCCTTGCCATGTGGTCATTGGCTGTGATAAATCCCAAGAAAAAGTAAGTGCTTCATGTATGGAAACCAATGCCAGCGAATCATTTTCGCGAGAGGCATGTACATTAGCATAGGTGCATAATAGAAAGAGCAGGGAAAAGAACTGCTTGCCTGAAATCGTGTGTAATTTCAAATTCATTTTTTTAGCCTTTTGTTTTTTATTAAATTAGAAACGTATATAAAGTACTGATTAGTAAGTGGTTGATGTTTCCTCTTTACTATTCAAAAATGTGACATTTCAGTACAGCAATATTTTACGAGATGTTTGGTAGAAAGTTTCGTATATTAAAATAATCACATACAAAAGTAGGTTAGGGAAGAGGAAGAAAATAATCTACCCCAAATGAAGAAGTTATTTTTTTATATGTTTGGCTAAATTTGATGCGCATAGCCGAGCTACGTAAGGAAGATTTAGTGAAAGAAATTAAATAAATTGTTCCATAATGCGCCGTAATTTTTTCTTCTAAAGAATTCAAAAAATCGTTGCATAGCCATAGCTACGGAACTATTTTTTGTGTTTTTTAGAAGGGAAAAGAACAAGCATAATGGGGCAAGTTATTTATTTTCTTCCACTAAGTGAAACATATAAGAAAAAAAACAATTCAGACGGGTAGATTATTTTTTTCGTCTTCCCTTAAGTGGACGCAGCAAGATTCGAACTTGCGTTTTTAAGTAGTGAGACAAAAATATCCTTACTTTTTGACGGTTTCTTTTTCCGCTATTTTTCCCTACAAAAATCCTTACGTAGGTCCGTAATTTGATTCGGGAAAGTAATCGGGCAAATTTCGCCAAATTACCCGACAGTATTAGCTTGACTGACTACTTGGTATCAGGAACAAAATAAATGTATATTCTTTGCGTTGTTCTTTGACAAATCCTGTGATTGCTCGTTTCTCGCGTAAGGGATAGGAGGTGTTGTTTGAACGTAACGTAGCGATAGCGGAGTGGAGAGAGTGCCGGATAGCCCGACCCCCGACTGATAAGGAGGGGGATACGCCCAAATTATTATTTGAGATGCACCCCATTATTTTCTTCCGCTTCTCTAACAACATCCACCACCATCATAATGCCAAGTGCTATCCGAAATATAAATATCATTTCGTCCCAAAGAAGCTAGCGCACTAGCCGTTTTATCACAGACCGCCATCGGTTGATTTTGAACTAAAAAATGTCCTTTATCGTCGTCAAAATTATCTTCCTTGCCGTAATAAATCGCTGATTTTCCGGTAAATATGCATGGTCCATCCTCCGGCATCGGGTCTTTGATAGCGCAGACTTCGACGCTTTCGATAAATATCAATTCGGGCGTATCGTAATGCTCCGGCGAGAGTACGCGATACGGGCGACGCGCACGTATTTCTACCGTTCCAAAACCAATTCCCGTAATCATATCCAAGTATTCCTGCAAAGGAATCGCACCACTCAGGCAGAGGGCGCGAAGGCGTTCATCTGCTTGCAAATTCTCCGGCATTGACTGCTCACATATTGGGTCAGAAAGCACCAATCTACCATTAGGTTTCAAGACGCGATACATCTCTTTGAGGGCTTGTATCAGGTCGTCTTTTTCAAAAATATTGAACAAGCAATTTTGTGCGGCAATGTCGATACTTTCATCCGCAATCGGCAAATCAAGTGCAGAACCTTTCCGCAAATCCACAAAATCTCGCTTAAACCACGGGTTAGTTTTTGCCGCAGTATGTAGGTTTTCGTCACAAGCTTTTAGCATTTCATCCACGACATCCAAGCCAATTACACCGCCTTTATTTCGATTAAAATAAGCAAATTGCAACATTTCCATACCGCCGCCTACGCCTACGTAGAGCATCTTTGGGTCATTGACCAAATCGCGCGGATTTACGGTGCTTCCACAACCATAATTCATGTCCAACATAATGCTGGGCATATTCAAGTCCGGCAATTGCCAAACAGGGGTCGTTGTGCAGCACAAGCCAATATCAGGCGTTTCAGCTGCTTTCTTATATACGTCTATTGTAGTGTCTAAGTAGCTCATTATTAATGATTAATGGTTAGGGTAAACGCAAGGAAATTTTAGTTATGCGTAATTGATTGATTTTTAATTTTTCTGGAGACTTACTCGACGGACATTTTTGAAATGTCAGGCGAGAACATTTGTGTTTTAAGTTTTATTTTTTTAATAAATTAGTATTTTTCAAACTTTGTAAAAATACAATATTCAGGATAATGAACTAACGTTGTCGCCTGACATTTTGAAAATGTCCGCCGACTCACACTTATGCTCTAATTTTAAAAATACACATTATAGAATTTTTCTTACGTTCACCATAGTTAATGATTAATAAATATAATGAGCGAATGAGCGAATTTTGAATGAGTGAATTTGTTAGTCTTTAAAACATTGATTTGAACTTGAAAGTTACAAAAAAAAATCCGCGTAAATCCGTTCAATCCGCAAAATCCGTGTTCTATTTCGTTAGGTAATTTCTCCAGCACAACTCGACCCTGCGCCCGCTGTGCAGCCGTAGCAATGTTGGTTCAAAACAATATTCCGATTTGCGAGTTCTTCCAAATCAAAATCATTGATATGTTGTGATTTGGTGGCTACTTTGAGGTCGAGCATTTGGTTGAAATCGCAGTCGTAGAGGTAGCCATCCCAACTGACGGAAATTGTATTGCGACACATCACGCTTTCCACCGTTGCGGGGTTAAACGCATTGACCAATTCGGTCATATATGAAACGTAATTTTCACTTTCTATAAGGTAATCTAAAAAGCGACTTATCGGGAGATTCGTGATCGCAAAAAGGCGGTTAAATTCGATGTTGTACTTGCGTTTGAGTTGGCGTTTAAATTCGGCTTCGAGCGTCTCTTGTCCGGTGGGGAGAAATGCGCCCGACGGGTTGTACACCAAGTCCAATTGCAAGCCCGTTCCTTCTTTTCCGTAACCGACTTCGTTGAGCATTTTCAGCGATTTGATAGAATCCTCAAACACGCCGTCGCCACGCTGATTATCGGTGCGCGACTTGCTGAAATAAGGCAAGGATGAAGCGATAATGACTTTGTGTTTGGCGAAAAATTCGGGTAGGTCGTGGTACTTGGGATTCGCTTGAATAATCGTCAGATTGCAACGGTCAATCACCTGCTTACCCATGTGCGAACACTCCTCGACAAACCAGCGAAAATGCGGGTTCATCTCTGGTGCGCCGCCCGTAATGTCTACCGTTGAAACATCTGTTTGGGCGATGATTTTGAGGCAGCGTTCGAGCGTTTCGCGGCTCATATTTTCTTCTCTGCGGTCAGGTCCTGCGTCTACGTGACAGTGGGCGCAGGTTTGGTTGCAGAGCTTGCCGATATTGAGTTGGAAAATATCAATTTTAGTGGGCTTGAATGGCTTAAAACCTAAATTCGCCACCTTCTCCGCAAACTTCGGAAAGTCTGCCTCCACCGTATCTACGCCATTCAATACCTTGAGTTGAAAAAAGGTATCGGCGAGTTCGTTATCCCTCGATTTGAGCGATTTACTTCGTTGTTTTATTGCCATAAAAATTAATGAGTGAATGAGTGAATTTTGAATGAATGAATAAAATTAAGTGAATTTTAATTTTGTGGTTTTTGATTGACGCGAACATTAAACAGGGTTTTCAATCACGAATCATTCACTCATTCTTTCATTCAAAATTCACTCATTCATAGTCGTTTGTGTCCATTGGATTATGAACTTCTAAGTCATTTATCCAGTCAAAATCTTTTATATTTCGGGTGTATATGGTGCATTTGTGGATGACTGCGGTGGCAGCTATGAGAGAATCGCCGAGCCCTAATTTTCTTTTTTGTCGGATTTCTATAGATTTGAAGATAATCTCGTGAGTGATAGGAAACTGAGGAATTTTTAGAAAAAGTATATAAAAATAATCTTTCTTAGCTTTAGTAAGCCTATGATAACCTAGTGTTTCTACTAATGTAACCATTGAGACATAACACTCATTATCCCTTAATAACTTCCTAAGATAAATGCCATCATCTTGGGTAGATTCAATGATTATATTACTATCAATTAATACCATAATTTAGTCTCTAAATAGCTGTGGTGGGTCTTTTCTGTCCTCTTTCCATTGTGCATAAAACTCTTCAAAATTATCATCGTGGGCACCTTTCATAATAATTTCCCAATCCTTTTTATCCTGTTCTTCTCTAGAAATACCATTTTCATTAGCAACTTGAAAAGTAATATTAAATTCCTTTAGAAGTGGCACTAAAGCCTCCCAATGATTTTTATTTTGAATGTCTAATGTAACTTGCATAATTTCATTTTAATTGTCTGATAATCAATTCCTAAACGTTCTTGGTGGGTCTTTTCTGTATTCTTCAAAATCAGCCATAAATTTATCGAAATCATCAAACTTAACTCCCTTCATAATAATTTCCCAATCCTTCTCATTTTGTCGTTTTTCTTCCTCTGTCAATACGCCTTCATAAGCAATATCGAATCACTCTAATAGTGGTTTGAGCAAATCCCAATCTTCCTTATTTTTGACGTCTAACATGAATTTCATACCTCAAATATACGAAAAATTGGACAGGCAAGATGCCTGTGCTACCTTACATCGTCATTTTTTTCACCTGATTCATCATCTGCGTCGAATGCACAAGTGCCGCACCGCCTTTTATGGCGGCAGCAACGTGTACGGCTTCCATCATTTGCTCCTCGTCTGCGCCCTTTTTGAGGCAGTCGGACGTGTAGGCGTCTATGCAATACGGGCATTGTTCGGAATGCGCTACGGCAAGGGCAATGAGGGCTTTTTCGCGCTCGGTGAGTGCGCCTTGTTTGAATACTTCGCTGTAATATTCAAAGAATTTCTTCCCCATAGATTCCTGAAAATCAGTAATATTACTAAATTTTTTGAGGTCTTCGGGGTTGTAGTAAGATTTTTCCATAAAGTGTGAGCTGTGGAATTGACGAGTTGTGGAGTCGTAATCGACAACTCAACAAGTCATCAATTCGTTAATAAATTGCAGTGCCTCTTTCGAGCCATTTTGACCAACGCTTGTTGTATGTGTGTACGCGCATGGTAGGTCCGGTTTCATTGACGACGGGCTTGCCTTGATTGACCCATTCAAAGATGCTTCCATAGAGGTTGTACACGTTTGTGTAACCCATTTTTTGTAATTTTTCGCCAATTTTTTCACTCCTATATCCTACCGAACAGTATAGTACAATGGTTTGTTCTTTGGGTATACCTTCGAGTACTTTTTTATTCAAATTATTATAACCAATATACGCTGCGCTTTCTATGTGACTAATTTCGTATTCTTCCAGTTCACGGGCATCAAGCAAGCATACGCCGTCCATTTGTTCCAATTCATCTACCGTAATTTGTTGTACTGAATTACTCAATAACAATTGTAACATTTCCCCAAACTCCTGATTGACAGTTGTTTGAGAAAAAATATTTACAGAAAAAGAAATAAATGCGATTAATAATAGTAGTTTTTTCATCGAAAAAAAATATTTACACAAATGTAAGCAAATCAGAGGGAATACATTTGTCGAATGATTGACAGTTTCGTTTATTCGTTATTCGTTTATTCGTTATTCGTTTATTCGTTATTCGTTTATTCGTTATTCGTTATTCGTTATTCGTTATCCGTTATTCGTTATCCGTTTAGTAGGTGAGTGCTTAGTAGTAAGTCAATCTATTATGATATGTTGCTTTAAGTGAAATTTTTTCGAGTACTAGGCGGAGGTTATTCAGCATAGCCGTAGCTACGCTGGATGTTCTCCAACAAAGTAATCGGACAAATTTCGCCAAATGAACTTATCATAATTAGTTTGACTTACTACTTAGGGAACAGGAAGAAAATAATCTACCCCAAATGAAGCCGTTATTTTTTTTATATGTTTGGCTAAATTTGACGCGCATAGCCGAGCTACACAAGGAGAATTTAGTGAAACATATAAGAAAAATAACAATTCAGACGGGTAGATTATTTTTTTCGTCTTCCCTTATCTCGTGTTCCCTATTAGTATTGCAAGCAGGTTCTTTGTTTTTAAGTCGAATTGTTTTATTTTTACCGAAAATCATTCATCACAAACTACTGTAATACATGAGTTTATTAGCTAATTTATTGAAAACTGCCGTAAAAAGAGTGCAGGATAGCAATCGAAATAATCCCGATATTAGAACTGCTGATTCTTCTATTTTTGATAAATTGAAAGAGAAATTGGAAGATGTAAAAAGTAATATCGGACCGCGTGATAGAGGCGATTCAAATCTGCTCGACAAACTTCGCGGCCGCATAGATCAGGTAAAACAGAATAATAAGGCTGACCCGAATGTGGATACTGCCGACGATTCGGTGTTTGATGATATGAAGCACGAGTTGGAGGAGTTGAAAGCGAAAATAGCTGTAGAGGAACAGGCTGAAGCTGATGCACGTATAGCTGACCTGCGAGCGCAAATAGACCGCGAAAATCAAGTTGAAGAGGATGCTCGTATGGCTGATTTGCGGGCGCAAATCAAACAGGAAGAGGAGGCTAAAGCTGCCGCTGCACGTCGCCAACGTGACGCAGAGGAGGAGGCTAAACGCAAGCAACTCAATATACCAACGATACCGACGTTGGATGATTTGAGCATCAATCAGCCAAGAACTAACACCAATACACAGTCTGTGCCGACTATCAAAACGCCAAGTATACCAACCGTCAATCAGCCTTCGGTACCGGATTTGCCGAATATACAGCCGCGTTCTATTAATGTACCGCCAGTTCCTTCTCCGAAGCCAAGTTTCCCCCAACAGCCACAGCCGCGTTCTATCGACGTGACGTCCCCGACGCCTCAATCTTCGGTGTCGCGCAGAGATGTACAAAATGCCGCCTCAGCAATGACCAATAGTATGGGAGGCAGCCTTCAGCTTCGCAGCAAACCGGATATGGGCGCACCTATGATACAGGTTTTTGTGCCAGATAATTCTATGATAAAAGTGTTGGGTTTTTCCAGTCATTCGATTAACCTGGATGGGAAGGATGTTCGTTTTGCATTGGTCGATTTTAACGGTCAGCAAGGTTGGACTTTTGAGTCTTACCTGAATTTTAATTAGTGTTCTTGGTATTATGGTTTCGTAGTGTTTTTGTGTCGTCGTTGATTTTGCGAAGCAAAAAAACACACTACAAGAGATTGTTCAATTTTCTGTGCCATGCAGAAAATACGGAGTTGGCAGAGAGTTGATTATGATAGCTCTACGAACTTTGTGCCCTCTGCGTGACGCACTTTTTTGAACGCTATTCTGAAACACTACGAAATCACAATATTAAAACCTATTGATACCCCATATCTTTTTCGGTTGCGCAAGTTGGCTGACATTTTGCAAATGGCAGGTAACAGCATTTTTGTATTTTATTGACAATTAGAGACTTTATGTATTATGATAAATTTAAATAAAAAAATAAAAATAAGTAATTCCTGATACTTAGTGAAAGAAAATAAATAACTTGCCCCATTATGCTTGTTTTTTTCCCTTCTAAGGTTCTGCTGAAATAAGGATATTTTTAAATTATTTTATAATAAAAAATATTTATAAATAATTCATTTTTAATAATAAATAAATTACAAAATAATTTTAATTAATTAAAAAATGGCTATATTTCAGTGCGACCTTAGAAGAAAAAATTACGGCGCATTATGGAACAATTTATTTAATTTCTTTCACTTAGAGATGTGGGGTATCAATAGAACATTAAAACAATACACGACTACTTCTCTATGGTGAAATTAAACCTTGTTCCCTCTCCTAATATTGATTCAAGATGAATCTTTCCGCCGTGCTGTTCTACAATTTTTTTGCATAAGGATAGACCTATGCCTGTGCCTTCGTACTCGTTTTTGGTGTGCAGGCGTTTGAATATCATAAATATCTTATCAAAATACTCTTCATTGATACCGATGCCATTGTCTTGTATGGTAAATTCCCAAAAATTGCCTTTTGGTTTGGCACTGATGGTAATTTGGGGTGCGGTGTCTGGTTTGCGAAATTTGATGGCGTTGCTGATGAGGTTTTGGAAAAGTTGTTTCATTTTGGTTTGGTTGCCATTGATGGTTTTTGGAATATTTTTGAGTTTTATTTTTGCATTTGTTTCTTCAATACTAAGCTTAAGTGACCTCATAATTTGTTGTAATAAAGCATTCAAATCAAGTTTTTCTACTTTATGCTCTCCTGTATGTACTTGTGAAAATATGAGTAGGTCTTCGATGAGTGCATTCATACTTTTCGTAGAATCGAGAATGTAATAGAGATATTCGTTGGCGGTATTATCCAATTTATCAGCGTATTTTCGCTCTAAAAGGCTGGCGAAACCGGATATTGTCCGCAGGGGTTCGCGGAGGTCGTGAGAGGTGATGTAGGCAAAGTTTTCGAGTTGCATATTGGAGTCGATGTATTTTTTGAGTTCTTCGTTTTTGATATTGAGTTCATCTACTTTTACACTTAGTTCTTTTTGCGCTAGCATCAAAGCTGTAATATCTCTGGCTTCTGCGAGGATGAATAATAATTCGCCGCCTTCTTCAAGGTAGACAGGCTTGCCGGAATAGGACATATAGCCCGTCATTTCGGCAGTTTTCATGTAGGTACATTGGTTGATGATATGATTTCCTTTTGCAACATTTTTGAAATCTTTTTCTACCTGCGCAGCTACTTTTTTATCATGGTCAAACCATTCGGACTCCCAAATAGGCTGTCCCACCATATCTATCGTACTTCCGTTTTCACGTAAGGGTTTGTTTTGTTCTATCAGATTGCCGGCGGCATCTACAACTGCGATGATAGAATAAGAATTTTCAAAAACCGCCTTGAATCTTACTTGGCTTTTGCGAAGGTTTTCTTCGACTCGTTTGAGCTCGGTAATGTCTGTTGCTATACCGATTATTTGTGTTACATTGCCTTCTTTATCTAAGATGGGTACTTTAGTGGTTTGAAGCGAGCGAACTTCTCCATTTACCTTTGTTATAGTTTCGAGAGGGACATGAACGGTTTTTTTGGTTTCCATTACCTCTCTATCTTTTTCAAGATAAAAATTAACCTCTTCTAAACTCGGATTAAAATCTGCATCAGTTTTACCCAAAATATTCTCTGGAATTTCTCCATAAATATCCGCGAGGGCTTTATTGACGAGTATAAATTCGTGATTTTTATTTTTGGCAAAAATGAGATTCGGGTTGAAGTCGATGATTGTTCGTAGATAATCTTTTTGTTCTTGCAATGCTTTTTCTCTTTCGGTACGTTCCAATTCAGCACCAATGCGTGAGGCATATATTTGTAGAGAAGTTTGTATGAAATCTGTTTTTTTGAGGGGTTTTCTATCAAATACTGCAATATGAGCGACGAGCGTATTGGTAGAATCATAAATCGGTATTCCGATGTAGCTTTCGATTGGTGGGTCAAAGTCTTTATCCAAATCAGGGAAAAGTTTTTGTACGTCTTTTTTATATACCTGTATACCTTCTGTATAAACTTTTGCACACGGGGTATTGTCGACAGGCAGTTGTCCCTGTTGAAATTTTCCTTCGGTATACATAGCTACAATTTCTTTGTAACCGTTTTCATTTGGAGCTTTGCAGACCATGCAGCCTGTAAGCCCGAAGCTATCGGCGATTGATTTGACGATGGTTTCAAACAGCTCCCCATGGTAGGCTTGTGCAATATTGTAGGTAATGGCACTGAGTGCGTTGTCTCGCTTTTTTTGCTCGTTAATATCCCGTGCAATAACAGAGGTGTATTCCAATTCTCCATCATCTGCAAAATGCCCGATGATAGTGAATGAAGTGATTAATTCTTCGCCTGTGATCATATTTTTAAGTCGAACTTCGCCGTTCCACGTATCAAATTTGGCGATATGAGGGATGACCAAATTCAAAATTCTTTCGGCTTCTTCGGGAGAGTGAAAGTCTGCAATATTGTATTTCGATAAATCTTCGTCTTTGCTTACGCCGAGTTTTTTAAATCCACTGTCATTTAGGTACATCACTTCGCCGTTAGCGGCTTTTGCCATAATTACTGCATCGTCAGCGTTGGCAAGAATGGTATTGATGCGTTGGAGTTCTTGTTGGGTATTGATGAGGTCGGTGATGTCGTAGGCAAGGGATAATACTTGTATGACTTCGCCGTCGGCACTTTTTATAGGAATTTTGGAAATTTGAATGGTGTGCTGTTGCCCATCGGCAAGTTCGACCATTTCTTGCGTATAAAAAGGTTCGCCTGTTTTTATGACTTGTTCATCGCCTTTATGGGCTTTTCCATCGACTGTTTTATGGTTTAATTCCGTATATTTTTTGCCAATGATTTCTTCGAGTGGTTGTCCATAAGCCTTAGCTACCGATTGATTAGCAATAACATAACGTCCCTCTACATCTCTTGCAAAAAGTACATTGGGAATGAGGTTGATGATGGTATCCAGATATTTTTTCTGTTCTTGTATTTTTTGTTGGGCTTGATGTTTTTCGGTTACGTCTCTTACTTGTACGATGATAAGATAGTCATTGGGGGGAGGGAAGCTGCTTAATGAGACTTCAGAATAAAATACAGAGCCATCCGGTCGTTTACTCATCCAGTTTTCGACAAAACAATAGCCCTTCTCTTTGATAGTTTCCATGTGTTTTTGAACGTGAACACTCGTTGGTCTGCCATCGACTTGTACTTCTGTTGTAAACTTCATGGATGATTTACCGATAAGTTCATTTTTAGGTAACCCATACATTTCAGTGACTCTTTTGTTACAATCAACCAGTGCCAATGTTCTTGTATCAACGATGGAAACAGCGTCGGCAGAATGTTCAAATAGACTACGAAAACACTCTTCACGTTCTTTGATGGCTTTCTGTGCAGCGTATTTTTCGGTTATGTCACGCATGTATACAAAAATGATATTCGGCGTGGCTTCATCGAGTATATTGAGGGTGACTTCGGTATGAAAAGTAGTGCCATCTTTGCGTCTGCATAGCCAGTTGTTGACAGTATAGCTACCATTTTTTTGGACAGCTTCTATCTGTTCCTGTAGATGAGACATAGTATCTCTACTGTCTGCCTGTACGTTAGCTGTAACGTCTTGTGATTTCGTCTTCTTAAATTCTTCTATGGTAAAGCCATGCAATTGTGCAAATTGCTGATTGCAATCTACGACTATCATTTTTTCCACATCAAAAATCCCAATTCCAATCGCTGAATTTTCAAAAAGATTGCGAAAGCGTTGTTCGCTTGCTTGGAGAGATTTTTCGGCTGCTTTCTGGGCGGTGATGTTTTTAAATTGTACTACTATCTCGCTATCCGGTGAGTCGTAAAGTCGGAATACCGTCACTTCTGCTTCAAGCGATTTTCCTTTTTTGGTCTTCAATTGTATGAAATAGCGGGCTTCGCCTTTTTCACAGAGTAATTGCATTTTCTTAAAGAAAAGCTGCATGGTAGGTTCGCCGTTTTCCTGAAATTCGGGAAAGAAATCCATTGGCGTATGTTCAAGAAGGTATTTTTTTGAACATTCGAATAATTCGCAGGCACTTTTGTTGGCAGAGCGTATTTTATTGTTTTTTAACTCGTAAATCAATACCGCATCTATATTTTTTTCAAACAAAGAACGATAACGCAATTCGCTTTCTCTAATGGCTTCTACGCCTTGTTTTTCTTTGGTAATGTCGCGCATATTTGCCAAAAAAAAGTCTTCACCACTGCCATCATTCAGAATACTCACCCACAATCTTGCCCAAAATACTGTACCGTTTTTCTTTACATAACGTTTCTCAAAACTGATGACTTTTCTTCTGCCAGACATGAGTTCGTCGAGGTATTGTTTATTAAGTTTTCTATCTTCATGATGAGTAATATCCGAGAAAGACACTTGACTCAATTGCTTGGGCGTATAGCCCATCATACGCGCAAAGGTCTTATTGACTTGTATGATATTAAACTCAGAAGTTGCAATTGATATTCCGAGTGAACTATTATCAAAAACGGTTTCAAAGCGTTTTCTGCTTCTAAGAATTTCGGCTTGTGCTTGTTTTCTCTGGGTAATATCTCGGATGATATTTAGCGTGTACCCTTCGTAAGGCGCAGGCATATTCACCGTACTAATTTCCGCTTCAATGGAGGTCTTATCTTTTCGTTTGAGTGTCCATTCTACGACACCTGTACTTTTTACACCCTCTATATTGGAGTAATGCTTAAGTTTAGTTGCTATTTTTTTCCCATTAGATTGAATTTCAGAAAAAATATCTGAGAATGTTGTTTTTAGGTATTCCTCTCTACTGTACCCCAACATGTCAAGCTGTCGTTGATTGACGTTGCTTACTTTTTTTTCATTTTCATTGACCAGCACTATACCGTCGTTGGCATGATCAAATACCGAACGATACAGTAATTCGCTTTCAGCGAGTGCTTTTTCTGTATCTTTGAGTTGTTGGATATTGATAAAACTCAATACAATACCTTTCCGATTTCCCTCATCTACATCGTAAGGCATCGCACGCATGAGGTAATGAACATCCTCTTCAGAAACGACCTCTTTTTCAATCAATTGATTGTTATCCAGTACTGCTTTGGCTTCCGTATAAATATTAATATTTTTTAGGTTGTGCGTGAAGTTTTTTAGTGGGCGTTTGAGGTCTATACCATCAATATTAATAAGTTTTTTTATAGGGTTCGTAAATTTGCGAATGTGTAGTTTATCATCTAAAAAAACCGTTCCGATGTCGGTACTTTGGAGGAGATTATCTACATCTTTATTGCTGATAGATAATTCATTTATCGTTTCCTGATATTCAAAATTGATAGCTTGTAGTTCTTCATTGATGGAGATATATTTTTCGTTGGCACCTTGCAATTTCTCATTAGAAGCGAGTAGATTTTGGTTTATATTTTTGAGTTTTCCAATAGTTTTACGCAGGTTTTCTTCCGTGTCAGCAAGTTGGTTGTGCAAGGCGAGATTTATACGCTTGGCGATGTCTTTAGTAGACTTACCAATATTGTGGTTTTCTTCAAAAATTACGGCATAAAAAAGTGTTCTATCTTCCTCTGCCTCAAATAACTCTACCGTAATAGAGAGTATTTTGGCTTCGTTGTTATAAGTGATTGGTAGTATTGGATAAACACTTCGTTTTTGCCCTTTTTTTATCTCCGTGACAGCTGCGCGCACAACAGCCACCACCGCTTCGGGTGCTACATTTAAAAGGCTATATGTTTTCGTAAAATCTTCTGATGTATCAATATATTGTTTGGCAGAACTTGTAATATATTTGATATGAAACTGCTCATCAATAATTACTACTGCAGACGCATATTTTTGATGAATAATATGCTGAAAGGACTCAACCAACTCATGTTCTTTCATACTTTGCTTATTTTCATTTAGTGGTAATAACGGGGGTAACAAATCATCTTGATAAGTAATATCAAAATTTAGCAGGCGATTGGGGCGGGAGTTTTTTTATTCTTTTATAGATTTTACAAACACTATCAATACCTTTTAAGGTGTAAGAAAGTTCGATAGCAGTCTCGCTTTTACCGAGGAGAAGAAAGCCTTCAAAGTTTGGTGCAAAAACTAAACCTGCCAGTGCTTTCTTCTGCTGTTCTTTACAACAAATTTCGACAACTCAACGAGTCCACTCGTACAAAAAGTGGGTCGGAAATCATATCATGTACTACTAATGTAACTCTGGTACGTATCTCTTTTTTATGCGGTAATTATCTCCCTCTCTATCAAAAAACCTTTTTAAACGTCGCTCAATATCAGGAATTAAATAAATGTACATTCTTCGCGTCGTTATTTTTTCTTTAGACGAACCAAATTTGACGCGAATACTCACTGTATTTAAGGAAAGTTTGGTGAAGTATAAAGAAAAAAGAACAAGTCGAAAATATACATTTATTTTGTTTCTGACACTAAAACAAACTAAAAGTATTTTTTTTTGTTCAAACTACACTAAGGAACAGGGTTTCAATAAATGCAGATTTTGACTTTTTCTTTTTCCCTTTTTCTGCGTTATGAAAATCCTTGTATAGCTTGGCTATGCGCGGTTTTCATGCCTTGAAAAAGAAAAAAATAAAGTCGTCAAGAACCTGCATTTATTAAAACCCTGTTCCTAAAATACCTTTTTTCGCTTTTATTTATTTAACTTTGTGAACTAATAAATCAAACACCCAGATTTATATTATTCTACCATTCACTACTATTCACTAAATAATCTATAAGGAGTAATCCCTATAATACGGATAGTTTTTATAATTTCTATAAAAACTGCCTCACTGATATTCCTATGCCATTTATTGAGCTTTGCTATCCTCCCTTACTGGGCTTTAGGTATCAGCTAATTGAACAATTGGGTGCTTAAGCTAATACACTGTTTCACAAATTTATTTACATTTTTGAGTATTTCTTTTAAAATGATTCTTCACCAAAAAATCCTTAAATACAGTGAGTATTCGCGTCATTTTTGATTCGATTCATTTCAAAATAAACGTCAAAAAATGTAAATAAATTTATAAAACAGTGTACTAAGTAAAAGAAATTAAATAAATGGGTTCTTTGACAAATCCAGTGAAGTGAATGAAAATTTGGGCGTATCCCCCTCCTTATCAGTCGGGGGTCGGGCTATCCGGCACTCTCTCCACTCCGCTATCGCTATGTTACGTTCAAACAACACCTACTATCCCTTACGCAAGGGACGAACAATCGCGAGGCAGAAAAACGAACAATCACGGGATTTGTCAAAGAACCAATAAATGTACATTCTTCGCGTCGTTATTTTTTCTTTTTTAAGGCGTAAAAATCGCGTATAACGAGTTATATAAGGATTTTTACAACGTAGAAAAAGAGGAAAAGAACAAGTCAAAATCTGAATTTATTTTTGCGTCATCCCTTAACAACTGGACTTTGGACATTGAGTAATTAGGGAACTGGGTAATTAGGTAAATTACTCATTATCAATAATTTACGTTAATTTGCATTTTATTTTAAATTAATTTTATTACAATTTTTATTCTTTTGATAAATAACCAATTATGTCTTCGTTAGCCTAATTACCTAATTCCCCGATTACCTAATGTCCAAAGTCCAGTTAACAAACATATATTCCACTATTTCTTAACCAAAGGAATGACACTTAAATAAATTATGAATTTATTTAAAGTCTCGTTCCGAAAACCATTACACCATGGGAAGCTTTAGTAATTTTTTAGATGCCGTCAATTCTATTATCGAAGACGGTAAAAAGCGTGAGATCATCCACTTATTCACAGAAGAAGATAAGATGGAAAGCAATCACATCAGGCTAAATAACAGAGAAGTCGTCAATTTTGGCTCTTGCAGCTATTTGGGCTTGGAGTTTGATAAAAGACTCAAGGCTGGTGCCATCGAAGCAGTAAGCAAATTTGGTACGCAATTTTCCTCTTCGCGGTCTTATGTATCGCTGGGTTTGTATGCGGAGCTGGAGCAGTTATTCAACCATATTTTTGAAGCCAACTGCATCGTAACGCCCACCACTACATTGGGACATATTTCCGCCATTCCGGTTTTGGTGAAGGACGAGGACGCTGTTATCCTAGACCACCAAGTACATAGCTCTGTACAAACCGCCGTATCACTATTAAAACCGCGAGGCATTCACGTAGAGTTAGTTAGACATAACAAAATGGATGATTTGGAAAATAAAATCATTCAGCTAAGAACCAAACATAAGCGTATTTGGTATATGGCAGACGGTATTTATTCGATGTATGGCGATACTTGCCCGATGTCTGATATTGAACGATTATTGAAGAAATACAAACAATTTCATGCCTATATAGATGATGCACACGGTATGAGTTGGTATGGCAAAAGCGGGAAAGGCTATGTGCTTAGTCAGATGAAATCACACGAGCGAATGGTGGTCGTAGCTTCTTTGGCAAAATCTTTTGCCGTCGGAGGCGGTGTATTGATTTTACCCAACAAATCAACAGAAAATAAAATACGTAACTGTGGCGGACCTTTAATTTTTTCAGGCCCTTTGCAGCCTGCCAATTTGGGTGCTGCAATTGCGAGTGCGAAGATACATTTGAGCCCTGAAATAAAATACTATCAACAGGAATTATGGGACAATATAAAATACACAAAACGTATGATAGCCGACTTGGATTTGCCCTGTGTTTCGCTTAGCGATTCACCTGTGTTTTTCATCGGTGTGAGTCTACCAAAAATTGCTTATGGCGCGATAGAACGCTTGGTGAACAAAGGACATTACGTCAACTTGGGCATCTATCCGGCAGTGCCTATGAAAAACACTGGGATTAGATTTACCATCACTCGTTTGCATACGAAGGCACAGATAAAAGCATTGCTTCAAGATATGAAAACGATATTAAATGCGGTGATTGAAGAGCATGATTTTAGTTATGAAAAAATTTATAAAGCATTTAGGCGAGAGATGAAACCTCGTTTGAATGCAGCTATAAAAACTGCTACTAATCAACAACTTAGCATTCATCTTTATCAAAACGTCAATCAGGTAGACAAAGAATTATGGGATAGTCTTTTTCATTCAAAAGGAATTATTAATCATAATGCGCTTGTTCTGTTGGAACGGACTTTTTCTAATAATAACAAACGCGAGCATAACTGGGAATTTGAATATATTATCATAAAAGATGAACAGCAAAAACCTGTTTTGGCTACTTTTTTGACCCTAAGTTTGAATAAAGATGATATGATGAGCAGTCGCGAAGTTTCTGGCGAAATAGAGTTGATGCGTCAGGCAGACCCCTACTATCTGACTTCCGAAATACTCTCCGTAGGAACGCCGCTAACAGAAGGTGAACAGCTCTATTTGGATAGAACACATCCGCTTTGGAAAATCGCTTTGAATCAACTCCTGGAGGTGATAAGTAAAAAGCAATCGGAGCGCAAAATCAATCAAGTTGTTATCAGAGATTTTGAAAACCCGGATGCAGAATTGGAAAAACTATTTATAGATAATGGATTTTTAAAATATCAATTGCCAGATAATAATTATATTGACAATTTTGATTGGAATGATATGTCTGAATTCAGGCAATTGCTTTCAAAGAAATCATATAGTAATTTTAAGCGCGAGGTAAAGAGAAATATTGATAAATTTGATGTACGAATAAATGAACATCCTTCCAATCAAGATATTCAACATTGGTATAATTTGTATTTGAATGTCAAAAATAATAACGTTTCTGTCAATACCTTTGCGCTGCCTCCCAAATTATTCGCTACGATGGCAAATGATAAGGATTGGGTGACCATAGAATTGTTTCCAAAGACAGAATACGCACTCCCAAAATACGATAATAAATCGGTGGCGGTTGTGTTTATACAAAAAAATGGCAGTACAGCTAATGCAGCTATTGCAGGTATTAACTACGAGTATCAAAAGGCGTACAGGTGTTATTTATGCCTTGTTTATCAGATTGTTTTATGGACAAAAAGTAATAATTTTGACCGATTGAATCTGGGATATACCGCCGATAGAGAAAAACGAAAAGTAGGGGCAAAACAAAGTAGCGTTTTTTCTTTTATGCAAATACAAGATGATTTTAATATGAAAGTCATCGCTCAAACAAGCGCAAAAGCAAAGTTTACCGCAGTTTAGAGGAGAGTAAAAAAATGTATATTCTCGACTTGTTCTTTTCCTTTATACTTCACCAAATTTTCCTTAAATACAGTGAGTATTCGCGTTAAATTTGGTTCGTCTAAAGAAAAAATAACGACGCAGGGAATGTATTCTACTGAACAACGATTTTTTATAATTTGTATTTAATTAATTACCAGTAAAATGCACGATTCAAATTAGAGTATAAAATTAGAACGCAGACTATCTCCCCCTTTGGAGGGGGCAGGGGGGTGGACTTTCGGCTGTTTTTCCACCCCCCAACCCCCTCCAAAGGGGGAGATATATCGTGCTTTGTTTTTAAATTTCGTTATAAAATATTAATAATCAATAAAATACATTTTAAATAAAGTTGTTGTTCAGTAGAATACAGGGAATGTACATTTATTTAATTCCTGATACTAATTCTACGGACTATCAAATATTTCAACTAAAAGAAAATTATGAATTTTGCTTTAACAAAAAAAAAGTTCTACCTTAGCTCTATTAATTAGTGAAAGAAATTAAATAAGATGTCCCATAATGCGAAGTATTTTTGCGTCGTTACTTAGTACATTGTCTATTATCTTTTCATCCCTAAATTGTTTTTTGAATTTTAAAGAATAAATATGAAAAAATTACTACTTGCAACATTTGCCTTAGTATTCGCTGTCAGTTTTACGAGCCTACAAGCTCAAAGCTGTGACCCAGACCCAATGCTCGCCGACTCTACTGCGGGCGTATATCCTTTACCTGACTCAATTGGTAGCCTAACTTCTTCACTCAACTCGGGTTGTGTTGGTATGGCTTACGAACAATTATTTACTGCGGTAGTGCCGGATTCACTTTCTACTGTATTCAACGGTACGATGATTGATGCTGAATTATTGTCTGTTACGGTCGATGATATTACAGGCTTGCCCACAGGCATTACTTATGCTTGTGACCCTCCGGATTGTATTTTCCTACAAGATACGATCGGTTGTGTAGTTTTTAGTGGTACACCTACAACAGCAGGTGACTTTTTGCCCATTGTGGAAACCACAGCATCTATAAATTATGGTGCAACTCTTGATATTTCTGTTAATTTTCCTGCACAAGCGGGCGATGCGATTGAAATCTTTCCTGGCGAATACAAAATCGTTATACATGCCGCAGGTTCAAGCGAAGCCGCTTGCCTTGTTAGTGTAAATGACGCACTTGCAAACGTACTTGGCGTACAGCAAAATGCACCCAATCCATTCAATGCTATCACCAATATCACTGTTGACTCCAAAGAGTCAGGTGCTTTCGATTTTAAAGTATATAGCTTGATTGGTGAGCTGGTGTACAGCGAAGTATTGACGCTTTCAGCAGGTGAAAATATCGTTCAATATGATGGTTCAAACTTGGGTTCAGGAATGTACTTTTATGCTATCGGTCAAGGCAATGCTGTCGTGACAAAGCGTATGATTATTTCCAAATAGTTGAGAATTGAGAATTGAGAATGGTCAGCGAAATATAAAAAGTCCTGATGTCTACGACATCAGGACTTTTTATATTTCGCTATCCATTCTCAATTCTTAAGAGATTTTTCTACCATTTTGCTGAGTCCTTCGATAAGACCGCTTTGTTTTTGAATAGTGGATTGGAGTTCTTGCATCTCTTTATGCAACGAATTTTGGATATTCTGTGGCGAAGGCAAAAAAGGACTCAACTTAGCACGAACATACCAAATCTCGCGTATATCGCCGAGTTCGGCGCGAAATGGTTTGTAAAACGTATTGTCTGAAACCAAACTCAACTGCTTATCTGCCTTTAGGTGATTAAATACCCGTTTGACCACATCATCGCGAGTAAGGGAAGACGAAAAAAATAATCTACCCGTCTGAATTGTTCTTTTTCTTATATGTTTGGCTAAATTTGACACGTCCCGAATGCTCTCGGTATAAGGAGAATTTAGTGAAACGTATGAAAAAAAGAACAACTCAGACGGGTAGGTTATTTTCCTCTTCTTCTCTAATTTTCCGCTGCGTGAAAAAGTAATTATACGGACTATCAAATATTTCAACTAAAAGAAAATTATGAATTTTGCTTTAATAAAAAAAAGTCCTACCTTCGCTCTCTTAGTGAAAGAAATTAAATAAATGTACATTCTTCGCGTCGTTATTTTTTCTTTAGACGAACCAAATTTGACGCGAATACTTACTGTATTTAAGGAAAATTTGCCTCGTGTAAAGAAAAAATAATGCTGTAAAAACATTTTCATTCCTAAATCGTTTTTTGAATTTTAAAGAATAAATATGAAAAAATTACTACTTGCAACATTTGCCTTAGTATTCGCTGTCAGTTTTACGAGCCTACAAGCTCAAAGCTGTGACCCAGACCCAATGCTCGCCGACTTTACTGCAGTCCTATATCCTTTACCTGACTCAATTGGTAGCCTAACTTCTTCACTCAACTCGGGTTGTGTTGGTATGATTTACGATCAATTATTTACTGCGGCAGTGCCGGATTCACTTTATGCTGTATTCAACAACGGTACGATGATTGATGCTGAATTATTGTCTATTACGGTTGATGATATTACAGACTTGCCCACAGGCATTACTTATGCTTGCGACCCTCCAGATTGTGTTTTCCTGCAAAACACGATCGGTTGTGTAGCTTTTAGTGGTACACCTACAACAGCAGGTGACTTTTTGCCCGTTGTGGAAACCACAGCATCTATAAACTATCTTGCAACTCTTGATATTCCTATCAATTTTCCTACACAAGCGGGCGATGCGGCTGAAATCTTTTCTGGTGAATACAAAATCGTTGTACATGCCGCAGGTTCAAGCGAAGCCGCTTGCCTTGTTAGTGTAAATGACGCACTTGCAAACGTACTTGGCGTACAGCAAAATGCACCCAATCCATTCAATGCTATCACCAATATCACTGTTGACTCCAAAGAGTCAGGTGCTTTCGATTTTAAAGTATATAGCTTGATTGGTGAGCTGATGTACAGCGAAGTATTGACGCTTTCAGCAGGTGAAAATATCGTTCAATATGATGGTTCAAACTTGAGTTCAGGAATGTACTTTTATGCTATCGGTCAAGGCAATGCTGTCGTGACAAAGCGTATGATTATTTCCAAATAGTTGAGAATTGAGAATTGAGAATGGTCAGCGAAATATAAAAAGTCCTGATGTCGTAGACATCAGGACTTTTTATATTTCGCTATCCATGAACAAATTCTCAATTCTTAAGAGATTTTTCTACCATTTTGCTGAGCCCTTCGATAAGACCGCTTTGTTTTTGAATAGTGGATTGGAGTTCTTGCATCTCTTTATGCAACGAATTTTGGATATTCTGTGGCGAAGGCAAGAAAGGACTCAACTTAGCACGAACATACCAAATCTCGCGTATATCGCCGAGTTCGGCGCGAAATGGTTTGTAAAACGTATTGTCTGAAACCAAACTCAACTGCTTATCTGCTTTTAAGTGATTAAATACCCGTTTGACCACCACATCACCGCGAGTAACCACAACATAAACGTAATTATCCTTAATCGCATTTTCCCAAAGCGTAGGTTCCAAATAACTACAAATCACCTTATCACCTTCAAAAAGCGTTGGCTCCATGCTATCTCCTGCTACATCAAACGAACGGTGTGTACCTACTTTATACTTATAATCCGGCAGCGAATAGGTCGGCAAATCCTGAATAAAAGTCGGGTCGGTCATCTGTCCGGCGTAGCCTGCCTGTGCCGGTACGGGTACATGCACGATACGCTCATCGTCCTGTCCATTGGTTACGATGGTCAGTACGCGAAAGTTCTTATGGTCTTCCTCGCTCATAAACATCGGACCTTCACCGGTATAAATATAAACAGGATTGATTTTGTATAACTCAACCGCTTTACGCAGCAATTCAATCGTAACATCGCGCCTGCCTTTCAAAATTTCGCTCAAACTCTGTGGCAAATATTTCAAAGATAAAGCAAATTGACGACTCGAACGTACACGGCTCTCCGCTTTGAGATAGTCATGACATTTTATAAAACGTTGTGTGATAACACTGTTCATATTTTAAATACTTAAATGCTAAGGGATGAAAAGATAATAATGTCGAGTTAATTTGAGTGAAATTTGGTTGAGTACGAGGCGGAGGTTATTAGCCATAGCCTACGCTACGGCTGATGTTCTCCAACAGCCTGTCCCGCAACTTGATTCGGGAAAGTAATCGGGCAAATTTCGCCAAATTATCCGACAGTAATTAGTTTGACTGACTACTAAGTGAAAGAAATTAAATAAGATGTCCCATAATACGAAGTATTTTTTTTGTCTAAGGATTTTTTGAAAGCCGCACATAGCCTTAGCACAGCCTGTCCCGAACCCCGATTCGGGATAAGGATTTCAAAGGATTCTTAGACGGAAAAAAGACGAGTATAATGGCACGTGTTATTTAATTTCTTTCACTAAGCCTTGTCTCAAGGAAAACAAAGTTATAAATTATTATCAAAAAAGTGAAATTTTGAATCAGAAAAGTAATAAAAAAAGTTACAATAACGATAAAATACGCCCGAAGAATGATATTTTTCCATTTCGCTACGCGAAAAAATGAATGATTATCGTATTTTCACGAGGAAATACCAATGAATGAATGAGTGAATTTTGAATGAATGAATAAGGGAAGAAGAAGAAAATAATCTACCCCAAATGAAGAAGTTATTTTTTTTATATGTTTGGCTAAATTTGACGCACATAGCCGAGCTACGTAAGGAAGATTTAGTGAAAGAAATTAAATAAATTGTTCCATAATGCGCCGTAATTTTTTCTTCTAAAGAATTCAAAAAATCGTTGCATAGCCATAGCTA
>Ga0209185_1001046_pt1 | contig 25891 bp, 25 predicted proteins | sample SidtaG_2_FD_187425 | JGI IMG/M metagenome (GOLD analysis project Ga0209185, IMG submission 187425) | Marine algal microbial communities from Sidmouth, United Kingdom - Sidmouth_Asex2 metaG (SPAdes) (version 2) | ecosystem: Host-associated > Algae > Red algae > Unclassified | place: Sidmouth... | reverse complement strand
AATACTCACTTTTTTCAATTTTTTATCTATTTTTGCGCCTTCGAATTGGCTCCGTGGATTATTATCTACAAGTTGGTTAAAGATCTTTTGTAATTTTTATTAGAGGGATAGAACGATATATGGCTGCAAAATCTAAATATAAAGAGTCTTACAAGGAGATAAAAAGAATACTAATTTCTCAGCCAAAGCCGGAACGGTCCGCTTATTTTGATTTAGAGAAAAAGTGGGGTATCACCGTCGATTGGCGTCCTTTCATACATGTAGAGCCCGTTACTGAAAAAGAATTTCGAAAAAATAGACTGCGTCCTGATGAGTTTACTGTCATTATATTCACAAGTAAGAACTCTATAGAGCACTTCTTCAGAATGTGTGAGGAGATGCGTATCAAGATGTCTCAGCAGACTAAGTATTTCTGTCTATCGGAAGCTATCGCTAATTACCTCCAAAAATTTATCCTTTACAGGAAAAGAAAAGTTTTTGTAGGTGTAAGACGCATCGAGGATCTCGCTACAGCATTTAACAAGCACAAGGAGAAAGAAAAGTTTCTATTACCATGTTCTAACTTAGGAGCTAAGGATGTCGTTAAGTACCTTGAAGATAACGACATCAACTACCAAGAAGCAATGATGTATAGAACCGTAAGTAGTGACTTATCAGATCTTAAGGACATTTTCTATGATGTCTTAGTATTCTTTAGCCCATTAGGTATACAGTCGCTATACGATAATTTTCCAGATTTCAAACAAGGAGATACGAGGATTGCCTTATTTGGAGCTTCGACAACAGCTGCAGGGCTAGAGAAAAACCTATATGTCAATATCCCAGCACCGACTCCAGAATCACCTTCTATGTCTGGGGCTCTAACTAACTACCTTAAGAAATCTAATAAGAAGTAGGTTTCTATTAGGTAGGTAATTGGATTGGCTATAAAATGTACTTAGGCTTAAGGTATTATCCTTAAATTTGCGTTTAACACGTTAGAAAAAACTCAATCGTACTATGCCAGATTTTTGTCACCTGCATTGTCATACTCAGTACTCACTTCTGGACGGAGCTGCCGACATCGGTCTTATGATGGACAAGGCTGTAAAAGATGGCCAGAAAGCTGTTGCGCTTACAGACCACGGCAATATGTATGGGGCATTTAAATTTGTCGCAGAGGCCCATAAGAGAAAAATAAAACCTATCATAGGTTGCGAGTTCTATCTTGTAGAGGATCGTCACATCAAATCATTCAAAAGAAGTAAAGGCGAAAGTGATCGTAGATATCATCAGCTCATGCTCGCCAAAACCAGAGAAGGATATAACAATCTGATAAAGATGTGTTCTTTAGGTTTTACAGAAGGGCTCTATCAGAAGTTTCCGAGAATAGATAAAGAAGTGCTTGTCAAGTATCACAAAGGTATCATCGCAACCAGCTGCTGTCTCGGTGCTATTATCCCGAGATTGATAGCGCAAGATAAACTTGCAGAAGCTGAAGAAGAATTGAAATGGTGGCTTGATCTATTCGGTGAAGATTATTATATAGAAATACAAAGACATAGCGGATTAGAAAAAATAGATACTGTAGGTGATGATGGTCGTAAGACATTCAGTAAGTATTCTCAAGAAGGCATCAACCAAGAACTCATTAAGCTGGCAAGAAAACATAATGTCAAAATCATAGCTACTAATGATTCTCATTATGTCAATGAGGAGGATTCCAGTCCACACGATATCCTATTATGTATCAATACCAACTCTTATCTCAAGGAAGATAATCGATTCAAGTTTCCGAGTTCTGACTTCTACTTTAAGACGCAGGCTGAGATGGGAAAAATATTTCATGATATTCCCGAAGCGCTGGATAACACCATGCGTATCTATGATCAGATAGATGAGATAAAATTAGCAAGAGAAGTACTGTTACCTAACTACCCTCTTCCTAAAGAATTTACAAATCAAGAAGATTACCTCAGACATCTTTCTTTCTTAGGTGCTAAGAAAAAATATGGTACAATCACCAAAGAGGTAGAGGACCGACTTAATTTCGAATTAAGCGTTATCAATAAATCTGGTTATCCTGGGTATTTCTTGATCGTTCAAGATTTTACAAGTACAGCCAAAGATATGGGTGTCGCCGTAGGACCAGGTCGTGGATCTGCAGCAGGATCTGCAGTCGCCTATTGTCTCGGTATCACTAATGTAGATCCCATAAAGTACGACCTCCTATTCGAGAGATTCTTGAATCCAGAGAGGATATCGATGCCGGATATTGATATTGATTTTGATGATGAAGGTAGATCTAAGGTCATAGATTATGTCATCGACAAGTATGGTAAAAATCAAGTTGCACAGATTATAACTTATGGTACCATGGCTGCTAAGATGTCTCTGAGGGATGTCGGTAGAGTTATGGAAGTACCACTAGGTGATGTCGATAGAGTATCTAAAGCATTTCCACAACAACTCGGTGCATCACTCAAGGGTGTCTTACACGAAGATGGTCTCATAGCCAAGTTAAAAGACTCTATGAGTAAGGAGGATCGTGACAAGTCTGCTCAGTTCCGTAAGATGGCTGAGAAGGATGACAACATCGGTAAGATGATCAGATCTGCTAAGCGAGTAGAAGGATCTATACGTAATACCGGTATCCATGCGTGTGGGGTTATCATTACACCTGATGATATCACTAATTATGTACCCGTCGCCGTAGCCAAAGACTCCGAACTCCTCGTAAGTCAATTCGATAACAGTGTCGCTGAAGATGCCGGATTACTAAAGATGGATTTCCTCGGATTAAGAACACTAACGATAATAAAAGATACGGTCAAGTTTGTTAAGCAAACTAAGGGATTTGAAATTGATATAGAAGAAATCAATCTTGAAGATCAGGAGTCATTTAAACTATTCCATGAAGGTCATACTATAGCTATATTCCAATATGAGTCTGCAGGAATGCAGAAGCACCTTAAAGATCTTAAGCCTAATAAATTTGAAGATCTTATTGCGATGAATGCCTTGTACCGACCAGGCCCGTTGCAATACATTCCAGATTTTATTAAAAGAAAACACGGTAAGCAGAAGATCACTTATGATCTCCCAGAGATGCAAGAATATCTGGAAGAGACTTATGGTATAACCGTCTATCAGGAGCAAGTGATGCTGTTGTCACAGAAGCTTGGAGGATTCTCAAAAGGTCAGGCAGATCAATTGAGGAAGGCCATGGGTAAGAAGAAAAAGAAATTAATCGATGAGATGTGGCCAAAGTTTCTGGAAGGCTGTACTCAGAACGGACACCCAGAAGCTGCGATCAAAAAGATATGGGAAGATTGGGAAAAGTTCGCTTCCTATGCATTTAACAAGTCACATTCGACTTGCTATGCATTGATTGCATTCCAGACAGCATATCTTAAGACGCATCATCCGTCAGAATTTATGGCGGCTGTGCTTAATCATAATAAGTCAGATATTACGAAGCTCAATTTTTTCTTACGAGAATGTAAGCGTATGAGCATCAATGTATTTGGACCTGATATTAATAAGAGTGGTATCAACTTTACAGTAAATAAAAAGGGAGAAATTAGATTTGGATTATCTGCTCTCAAGGGGCTCGGTAAGGGACCAGCTGAAGAACTCATTAGAGAGAGAGAAGAGAACGGAGAATACACATCAGTTGTAGGTCTTGCTAAGAGGGTCAACCTCAGAGCCGTTAATAAGAAATCTGTCGAAAGTCTCGCTTATGGAGGTGGATTTGATTCTTTTGGAAAATTCAGATCTCAGTATTTTTCTCCATCAGATAAATACGAAACCTTCCTAGAGCATGCCCTTAAGTTCGGTAATGCATATCAAGCCCAGAAAGACTCTAAGCAAGTATCTCTTTTTGCTGATCAAGCTGACGAATTCGTTAGTGACCCTGAGCCACCGAATTCTATCCCTTGGATAAAAACCAACAAACTCGAAAAAGAAAAAGAAGTTACAGGCATCTATATCTCCGGTCATCCTCTCGATGATTATAAGATGGAGTTAGATAATTATATCAATTGCCCACTGGAACAAATCAACAACGCTGGTACGAATACTGTCAAAATCGCAGGGATACTAACTAAAGTAAGTCATGGTGTATCACAGAAGAATGGTTTAGGATATGGTCGTGTAACGATGCAAGATTATACAGGATCATTTGAGATGGGTTTCTATAACGAAGAATACAAAAGATATAAAGACCTCCTTGCAGATGGCCAAGTGATATATGTAGAAGGGGTCTTCCAGAAAGGCTATGGAGATTCTAGCAGGATGTTCTTTAAGATAAGAGATGTAAGGCTATTGGCCTCATTAAGTGCTGATCTTACGAAGTCTCTTACACTAAGAGTACCCCTAAGTCAAGTTAATGAAAAATTCATAGATATGTTATCTGTACTCTTTAAAGAACACAGTGGTAACCATAATCTTAAGATGCGTGTTTTTGATCTGGAGGACAAGATGAATCTTGATTTTAATGTAAGCGGAGTGAAGCTAGATATAGACTCTCATCTTATAGAAAAGCTAAAAGAGATAGGATTAAGTTATAAATTAAACTAATCGTCTTTAATAATCGTTTACTTAAAATGAAGCTGTTTACTCTACTCTTACTCATAGTCACTTATTCTTGCAGTAATGCCCAGGACTGGGAAAGGTCAGACATCACCATCTATGAGAGCTTCGACGAGTTTGAATCTATTCTACATATAGATAACGATACAACTTACTTAATAAATTTCTGGGCGACATGGTGCAGTCCTTGTGTCGCTGAGCTTCCATATATCGAAGCGCTTAACGAAACATATAAAGATAAGAAGTTTAAAAACATTCTAGTAAGCTTAGATTTTAGAAAACAAATAGACAGTAAGCTTATTCCTTTTCTAAATTCCAAGAAAATCAAATCTGATGTCCTTGTCTTACTCGATGGTAAAAGTTCTAAATGGATAGATCGTGTTGATCCTAAATGGTCGGGAGCTATTCCTATCACAATAATTTATAACAAGAAGAAGCGCCTTTTCTTAGAGAGACAATTTCATAGTGAAGAAGAACTTACCGAATTAATAGAACCATTTTTAAAACGTACATGACGTTGATAATTAATAAAAATTAAACTACTGATAACCGTCGATTGCGCCTATAAATAAACGTGCCGCGATACGTGGTATTTAGACATACAAGGAGATTATTAATCTCTTTATTTACTATTAACAACAATTTTAAAAAAAATTAAACACATGAAAAAAATACTATTTCTATCCATTCTTAGTGCTATAATATCATTTAGTGCATTTACAATAATACATTCTGGATACCATATCGGAGACACGGCAGCAGATTTTAGCCTTAAGAATGTAGATGGAAAAATGGTCTCACTTGCAGACTACGAAGATGCTAAAGGATACATCGTCACATTCACATGCAATCACTGTCCTTATGCTGTTATGTATGAAGATAGATTGATAGATCTACATAGCAAATATGCTCCTAAAGGATATCCAGTTGTAGCAATTAATCCTAATGACCCAGCTGCTAATGCAGAAGATGGATATGAAGAAATGCAAGTAAGAGCTGAAGAGAAGTCTTTCCCATTCGCTTACTTATTTGACGAAGGTCAGAAAATATATCCCGTATATGGCGCTACTAAGACACCTCACGTATTCTTACTAGATGCTGATAGAAAAGTAAAGTACATAGGCGCTATAGATGACAGCCCAAGAGATGCTGACGCTGTAGAAGTTAAGTACTTAGAAGATGCTATCACGGCATTAGAAAATGGTAAGAACCCAGACCCAGCGACTACTAAGGCGATAGGTTGTTCTATTAAGACCGTCAAAAAGTAATATCTAAATAACAACATCATACCATTTAACTTTGAGATGTCTTAATTGACATTTCGGAGTTAGATGGTATTATACAAATATCTATACGGAGCAATTAAGAATAGTATTGTATTAGTTGTAGTTTTATGTTCACGTAATTAAATTTTATGAAGTATATCGGTCTTTTAGTTTTACTCTCGTTTCTTATGATAGATTGTAAGCCAGCAAGCCCTACAGAAGGATATCAAGACTTAGATCTCATGTCGTATGGTCTTCCTATCAAAATAAAAGCACCTGAAAATGCTAAAGTAGAATTTGATAATATGGGATTCGTACAAGATGTAACGATCCAAGGTGGTGATAACTTCTACATACAATTACAAGGTGGTACAGCAACGACAACCGATATCGCATCTATAAAGGCTGAATACCTCAATAGTATAAAGAACAGCAAATATTTCTCTAAAATAATAGAAGAAGGAGACGCAGGATTTATCTACGAAAAAGATTTAGGTGACGGGAATCTCAATTATGACTTTCGCTATATAAGAGTTCAGGGAGATAAGGAATATATCTTTCAACGAGGACTCGTAGGAAAGTACACAATCGAAGAAGTCAAAACCATGTACGAATCTGTAAAATAGTGATCTGATAATTCTTATCAGATCTAAGCTTTCTCGAGCAAGTTGTCTGCATTAATTAAGAAGACAAACAAAGCGATACAAAGGATAATCATAGGTTTAGTAATTTGCATGACGTAAAGGGTATTGTTTTTTATAATGTATAATATACCATAAAAAACGTACCAATATTGCAAATCGTCTCAAGAATGGGTGGATACCCTTAGTCTATTTGGTGGAGTAAATTTGTTATTGTTGATAAGTAATTGAATTTGACGTTTCCTTAGAACCTTAATCCTTCACCATTTTTTTCTAACCACTTCTCCTTCTCCTTATAATCAGGCATTACTCCTCTGACGATACTCCAGAATGCAGGCGAGTGATTCATCTCCTTAAGGTGAGATAGTTCGTGGATGATTACGTAGTCGATAACATCCTGAGGTGCAAATAATAGTCTGCTTGATAGATTAATATTATTATCAGTAGAGCAGCTCCCCCAGTTAGAAGCATTATTCTTAAGTCTTACACTCTTGATATGTTCTTGGAAGTGAAGGTTATTATAATGATGGACTCTATCTGAGATGTCCTTAAGAAAATAACTTGAAAATACACGTGACAAAACCTTTCCTATCAGAATCGCTTCTTCTTGTTGAGTCATTCCCGTGGGTAAGTTAATGTGTACTCTATGATCTCTGCTGATCTTAGCTGAAGCCGACTTACGTTGCTCCTTATTGATTAATAATTGGAAATTAGTATTGTGGATATTAATAAATTCTTTATGCTCATAGACGATCCCTCGGAACCTAGCGAATAGTTCTGGCTTCTCGCGGAATTGTTCTATGCACCATTGTTGTAATTTTTCCATCTCACTGGTCAGCATAGCACCGACATAGTGTTTTGGCAATATGATATTAACACTGGTCTTAGTGATAGAGTAACGTATGCTTGTACGCCAGTCCTTTTTAATTTTGACTGGTACTTTGACACCGTCGAAAGTAAAATAGGTTTTCAATATTACCCTACTTTATTAGCTAAGTCTTTCATTACAGAAACTAAGACCTCTACACTTTCTATATCCATCGCATTATACATAGACGCTCGGAAACCTCCTACTGATCTATGCCCAGCGATACCCATAATACCTGCCTCAGTACACATCGATAAGAACTTTTCATTATGACCTTCGTCCTTCAATAAGAAAGTCGCATTCATAATACTTCTGTCTTCTACGGCCGTATTCCCAGCGAATAGAGGATTGCTATCTATCTCAGTGTACAGCAAATCTGCCTTTGCATTATTACGTTTTTCCATCGCTTCTACGCCACCATGCTCTAAGATCCAATCCAAGTTAAGCTTAGTCGTATAGATCGGTAACACAGGCGGTGTATTGAAAGCAGAATCTTTGGCGATATGTGTTCTGTAATCAAGCATAGTAGGTATGTCTCTCGATATCTTACCTAAGATATCCTTCCTTACAATCACCATTGTTGTACCTGCAAGACCGACGTTCTTCTGTGCTCCAGCATATATTAATCCGAATCTCTCTAAAGGTATCGTACGAGAAAAAATATCTGAACTCATATCAGCAATAAGCGGACAGCTGCTTTCTGGATAATCTTTGATCTGTGTACCAAACACGGTATTGTTAGATGTAACATGTAGATACTTCAGATCGCTAGGTATGTCGTACCCTTTAGGTATAAATGTATAATTCTTATCCTTAGAGCTCGCGACTTCTACTGGCTGACATAATTTCTTAGCTTCTTTGATCGCCTTGTCAGACCAAGTTCCAGTATTAACATATCCTATCTTATCATCTGCATCCGCAAGATTCATAGCTGTCATATAGAACTGAGAACTGGCACCACCTGTCAGAAATAATACAGCATAATCGTCATTAAGGCCAAATAGCTTTTTGACATTATCCACCGCCTCTGTCATGAATTGTACCACAGGCTTAGATCTATGTGATATCTCCATTATGGATAGTCCCATACCTGCAAAATCACGTACCGCATCTGCAGTTTTTTCTATTACTGATTGTGGAAGTATCGCTGGACCTGCGTAGAAGTTGTGCTTTTTCATATTGAGCTACTATTTTTGTTGTATTAATGCAGTGCAATATTAAGGACAATTTCGTCAATAACATGATTTTAGCAATGCCAAAAACACTTCTGTTGATGGTCTCATTCTATAACCTTACCGAATACTACTCTATCGTTATAACGCTTGATAAGGATTTCACTTCTTTTTCGTTTACAGTTACATTTTCAAAAAACAATTTTGTCCCTGGAATTAAATAACCATCATTCAATAAGTTTTCACTAACCTTATTATCTGAAAGTGATACTAATTGTACTTGGGGGTCTTTGACCGCAGGAACAACAATAATACGGGCTGACCAAGATTTGACCCTTTCGCAATTATCAGTAATAATTGACGCTAAATGAATTTCCCCTTGTAAAGACTCCTTTATTAATTCTACAGTCCATTGACGGTCCTGGTGAAGACTCATCTCATTCCAAAACAGTATGTAACACTGATCTACATTTGAATCACTGATTTTTTCGACATCTACATTAATAGGACCCTCTTCTATCACTCGTCTTTCAAAAGTTACCGTCTCCTTATAAGTATCAGTATCAAACGTGCTTATGGTATCCGTAACAAACTTTTCATATCTGACAGTTTCCTCGTATGTATCGGAGTCAAATATTGTAATGGTATCTACTTGGTAGGGAATAGTATCAACAGCTGCTTCATTATCAGGAGGTAGCGTTATAATCCTATATGTCTTAAATGCGTACATATGCAATCCTAAAAGTAACAATGGCAATATCAATGCATATCTCCATTTCCTATGTATGAGCTTATCTAATTTCTGTAGCATAATGATTCTGTTTTTTAATTTGTAAGAAAAGTTATTGACACAAGTAAGATGGCTGGAGCCAAAAGAAATCTCACTTAATAATTTAGCATAATTATATCTTCCATTACGCTTCGAAGCATAACTATCGCAGATATATTCGTGGTTGGTCTTTATTGTTTTTTGGATTAAGTATACGAATGGATTAAACCATAGTATTGCTTTAGCTATCTCAGATATGATTAGATCAATGCTATGATATTGTCTTATATGGATAAGCTCATGTTCAAGTATTTCGTCTCTAAGATTTTGGTTCTTAGGTTTGATGAGGTATCTGAAAAAACTGTAGACTTTATCGCTGTCCTGCCCTTCTAAGACAGTATAGTGAGGGCCTACTACCTTAGATGATCGCCATATTCTTAAGAGTACCGTTGTTAGATTAATCAACAGGCGACATGCAAATATCAAAGCTATAACTCCATAGATAATAAAGACTCCCTTATACATGTCTATTGCTTGATCGGCAACTACTGATTCTACTGTACCAGCAAAAGAAGTCGTATTCTTAGCACCTAATGATTTCTCTATATAGATGGGATACACATTAAAATGAAGCAAGGGTAAAAGAAAGCTAACAGCGTACATACCCATTAAGTAAATTCTATTCCACTGAAAAGATGGTAGCTCCCGTAAGAAAAAATGAAAAAACGTATATAGAACACTCAAGCAAATGCTGACCTCTAAGAGATAAATAAGATGTGCTGACATTATTTTTCTTTTTTAAATTTTTTCAAAATATCCTGTATCTCTTCGTGGTCTACTTTCTCCTCTTCCATAAAAAATGATAAAAGTTGCTCCTTAGAATTGCCAAAGAAGGCACTCATCATATTATTGTAAATCGTTTTGCGGTATTTTTTCTTAGAAATTAAAGGAAAGTATTGGTGTGATCTACCATACTTAACAAAGTCGACCAACTTCTCTTTCTCTAATTTTCTGATGGTCGATAAGAACGTATTATACGGCATCGGCTGCTTGAAGTGGGCCAAAATTTCTTTCGGAAATCCCTTTTCTATTTGCCATAGTATAGACATTATTTCTTCCTCTACTTCATTAAGTCTGATCATAGATAACTAATAAGATATTCAAATATAACGATATTTTCGTTATTAAAACGAAAGCTTAGTTATAGGTATTGTGTAATCTTATGATTTATTAGAATAGATAGTGTATTAGTTCTATGTATTACGAGGTATTGATGAGGTACTAATAAAGTATAGATAACAACTTAATGAGTCTGACAGTGAACACCTTAATATCTTGATACTTTGGTTACACGGTGTTATCGCAATGACTATTGATCAATTTGAATTTTGACACTTGGGAAATAATGAAATATATTTTTTTCGATTGGCTTTTTAATTTGATCAAATTTTTTTAGCATATACCAGCATACTTAATTCCTGTTAGCCGATGTAGATCAAAATCAAAAGTGGATAAGTCATTATGGTTAAATTTAGAAATATTATCATGTCCACAGGATCTTGCGATAACTTTTATCAAGTCATTAGTAGCGTCTAAGAAATTATTTAGCTGATTAGCTGATGATTCGATGATTAATCTTTGTCGGAGGTCGTCTTTCTGAGTTGCTATACCTACTGGACAATAATTAGAATCGCAGGCTCTCATAGCTAAGCAGCCTATGGCTTGCATAGCAGAATTAGCGACTGCAATAGCATCTGCTCCGAGCATCATGGCTTTAGCAAAATCTTCTGCGACACGCAGACCACCTGTTATTATAAGTGTGACGTCTCTTGCGCCTATATTGTCCAGATGTTTTCTTGCACGAGCCAGTGCAGGTATTGTCGGCACGTTAATATTATTACGAAGGATCTTTGGAGCAGCACCAGTACCTCCACCTCTACCGTCGAGTATGATGTAGTCAACGCCCACTTTTACAGCGAAATCAATATCTGCTTCGATATGACTTGCTGCTATTTTAAATCCTATAGGTATACCTCCTGTTTTTGATCTGACCTTATCCGCAAATTCGCGGAAGTCATCTACCGTTATTAGATCTGGAAATGCTGCTGGTGAGATGGCCGCCTCTCCCTCTTCTAAGTCACGAACTTTTGCAATTTCCTTTGTGACCTTATTTCCTGGTAAATGTCCACCTGTACCTGTCTTAGCTCCTTGTCCTCCCTTGAAATGGAAAGCCTGTACCTTCCTGACTTTCTGCCAAGTAAAACCAAACTTACCAGATGCCAACTCGTAGAAATAACGGGAGTTATTAGACTGCTCCTCTGGAAGCATTCCTCCTTCTCCACTACATATGCCAGTACCTGACATCTCAGCACCCATAGATAATGCAATTTTAGCTTCTTTAGATAGGGCGCCGAAACTCATATCAGAAACCAATATTGGTATATCTAACTCTAATGGCTTTTTCGCTTTAGGGCCTATAATTACATTTGTACTGACATCATTCTTATCCATAAGTGGTCGGGTGGCTAACTGCGCAGGCAAGAATTGGATTTTCTCCCACTTCGGCAATGTATTTCTATCTACTCCCATAGAAGCAGAAGGTCCATGATGTCCCCAGTTTTTAAGACCATTCTTCGCTAACTCTTTGATATAGCCATTGTACGGTTCTGTATCTTGTGGATTTGTATCAGCGTATTGTCCGAGATACTCATCTCTGTTAAATGGCTGCGGATTATCATCTAAGTAAGAATTGATTTCTTCCTCATCTACGTACACATTGCCATCTTTAATCTCGGAAGTAAACTTATGTAAGGCTTCACTATTATCATATGCGCTTACTCCAGTATCTATACGATAATCCCAATCATGGACACCACAGATAATATTGTCTCCTTTCACATAACCATCTGCCATGAGAGCTCCTCTATGCAGACATCTTCCATATAGTACAGATACTTTTTTTCCATACTTAATAATGACAAGGTCTAAGCCATTGATCTGCTTTCCGATCGGCTCTTTCTCCTCTAACTCTTTGAGAGTACATAATTTGATTTCTTTCATATTCAATATGTATGTCGACTTTAAATTTTATTACAACTAACTGAGAATAGTCAGACTGACATCCTCAGCACTTATCATGTACTTATGCTCATCGTCTAACACTGGACATGTAATCTACAAAATCACACCCAATTGTTCTATTAAGAACTCTTCTTCTTGCTTAATTTTTACATTGACTCCATCAGCCAATAAGAATAAATGTGCATTTCTGAGATTGCAGCTGGTATGAGTATTTACATTGCAATATGGAATCTTACATTTGCTTGTCAGTTTTTTAAAAAATAATTTTATTGGTTCGCTTAACATTAATGGAGTACCCAGCGTAGAGCTAAGCCTATCATGTGCTCAGCGCTTGCTATAGACTTTTATCTTTCTGCTGATATACTATTCCTCCAAATCGTGCTTCTTGAGCATAGTATTTAATGTTATTAATATAACAAATGTTTGTATCATACTTTTCTTTAGGTTCACTCCCAGAATAATATCCTTGACAGCCATGTCCCATTACTTCAGTATTAAAGAACACTAATTTTCTTCCTTTCTTATCAGTTATTAAGGAGTAGCACTTTCTGCAAATACATTTAGGATATCTAGCACTAAACGACCTCGGGTCTCCGCAATTTGAACAGTACTGTTTGTATTCGCTTCTTTTAATTGACTCAGTATATACATGATTTTCCCAAGTATTTAAATTCCCATATTCGTCTTTCGTAAAATTCCCAAGTTTGCGAATTTTATTCCCTTCATTTACAAGTAATTTTGATATTAAACGATCTTCCTTCCTTCCAATATTTTCTTTAAACGGAGAATAATCTAAATACCATTTTGGGTTTGAAACAAATTGATTCCAAAATTCTTCCAATTCGTTGAATGAGTTATATGGTTCAAATTTGAGGTTTTCTATAGCAATGCCTTTAGCCAAATTTGCTACCGACATAACGTACTTTGAATTTATGTAATTAAGTTTATAAGCATTTTTTTTGTCAAAATATCCGATGATAAATTTTCCTTCTTTTAGATTTGATATGCAATGATTGTAATGTTCGTCCAGAGTAAATTGGGCATCGATTTTTTCTTTTTCCTTATTACGTCTTTCAATATTATTTTGATATCTTTCTAAAGCATTTTTTAATGGCTCTTTGTGGAATACAATTCCTTTTCCTGTACTTAGGATTTTACCCGACTCCATTTCTATGAGTTTTTCTTCCTTATAATCCCTGTTCGTTTCTTCGTCATGCTTTCTCTGATAAATTAATTTAAGCTTCTTATCCACACTTATTATCTCTTTTTCGCTGTAATCAAAATAGTCTTTGTATTCTTCAAACTTTAGTATTTCAGCGTTTGAAGGATTTACTATGTATTGTTTAGGTAGATATCCAACACCCGACTCTTTCGTAATTGGTGATTCTTCTACAACTATAAGTTTGGACTGATAATCTATATAGCTTCTTAACTCAAAGCCAGGATCTGGTTTAAAGTCGAAGTTTCCGTATTGGGAACTTTCTTTTTTTAAGAATTTACTTTTTACGATTTTCATTTTTTTTATTTCAGAACGTATCGGCGACATCCGTCGTGCTGACACAGGAAGCATGATCGTGAGCAACGCTTGAAATCTACGCATTACCTGCAAGTAAGATGATGATAAGTCGTCGTCTCTGAAGAAGGAGGATATGCGATTATATCTACAGTTGTGTTGTGCTATTCTTCTCCTATATGTTTTTTATAAAACTTCCATGTTTCTTTTGCTACATTTCTCCCTAATTCTAATCCAGCAACATTATCTGCCTGAATGTGATAACCACCCAAGACTCTTGAAATGCCCGCCATTTCTGCGGTTTCAGTAAAGCTTGGAAATTTTAAAGTAATCGTATCTCCTAAATTTTCAGCCTCTATCTCTGTGAGAGCTCCTGCAACCAAAGTAGCTTCCGATCCAAACTCATCACTGCCTGTCCACATTTTTAAAGCCTCAGCACATGCTCCACTAATGGTGCTATGACCTGAAGTATAACTTGGAAATGGAGGACATAAGAATATTTCAGGTGAATAAGGTCTCCATTCATTTCCATCCATATCTATCATTCCTTTACCTTCTCCTCCCCAAGCTTTAATTTTTTGATTTTCATAATATTGATGAACTAATGCATAAGGTCTGGCATAATCGTAAAACATTTTTGAATCCCAAGAAGCGATGAAGGCATCCATTGCAACCACCTGATTTAGGAAATACATTTTTACATCTTGATCAAGTGTATGGTTATCTCTACGAGAAACTTCTTGAGCAAACTTTAACCAATGTCCAGCTTGTTGTACAGATTGTGGTCCATCTCGCATAAATTCTACTAAGGCGATTTGATAATCTGTTAGATTGACTTGTAAGTCTATTACTTCTTGAACTTCTTTTTCCAGTTGTTCTGAACCTATCATCGGTGGAGGTCCAGGGCGAAATTGGTCTCCTGACTTCAAGGCTATAGGTTTGACTTTATCCCAAAATGGAGTTAAGCATCCAGGGGCATATTTTCCGCCTTTGCCATCCGAAAAATATTTAGGTTGCCATCGGTTAGGGTCAACATTTTTATCAGCAGAATTAATAGGCTCGTATCCAACATAATTAAAATAAGCTTGGCCATTAGAACCGGCTTCTTCGCCATATTGATTAGAGCCGTCTCCTTTTCGAGCTTCAATAACTGCTTTTGCAGCTAAGTTACCAATACCCTCTGGCGTAGAAGGGTCTAATGATTCGTTCATTGGGTCTAAACCCAACTCTGTCATAAATTTTGCAAATAATGGTTTATCCGAAAAATAATATTCATTCAATGTTCTAAATGCGGCGTAACTAATGGCAATTTCTTTATTACTTAGAGTATGCTCTTTTGGTGGTGTTCTATTAACGTCTTCGAGATATACAGGAAATGCTTTTTCGTCATACCTCGACCAAGCATCGAATACAGCGACAAAAATTAAACCCAAATATCGAGATGTTATCGTCGGTCTTGGTTTGAATTTTTCAGTGTCATTCGCTTGGGCGGTCAATGCCATATACGCCCATTTGTAGGCCATATTATCAGCTCCTTTGGGTACATCTGTTTCTATCAAATTTTTATCTTCCTTTTGAATTTGGCTCTGTTTACAGCCTAAAAGAATTAAGGAGATAACGAAAAGTAAAATCGGTTTTTTCATATTGGCTTTAGTTTATTTTATGTCCAGAAAGACGTTCCATAAATCGGTAAAAAAACAATGCTTATTTATTGATATTAATAATCTTAAAAGTACTATTTAGTTGACAATAGAAATAATTTGTCGCTGAAAATTAATATAAACACCACCAAAGAATTAACCTCCCTATAGTGACTGCCATTCCTTTAATTAAGCTTTTGTTCTTGGGAAAATATATATCAATGAAGTAAAAAAATTACTGACATTAAGGTTAGGGCATAACATAGGATTTATAATTATATCCAGCCATTCATCTTTTAGTAGCTTCTCTCTTTAATCAATTCATTGTCCTTGTTGTAATATGAAACTTTGGTTGGAAAATCACTATTACAATTAGAAACTAATAAATTTTTATCTGTCTCATAGTATAATATTGTATAATCACCATTCTTTTTATAACTGATATATTCACCAGTTCTATAACCCATCCAAATATTACCCTCGTGCAATTTCTTTCCTGTTTTAAAGTTTAATTGAATGTTATATCCAGTTCTAAAACCATTGACAATATTTGCTTTTCCATCAGTTCTACTAATTGTAGTTTCTATTCCATTTACAAAATTGCTATGGTAAATAAAATTACCATCCTCATCAAATTTATAATGAAGCCCATGTTTTATTCCTTTATCATAATTTGTTAATTCAGTTAATTCATCGGATTTGAAGTATGTATGTTCAGTCCCTTGTGGTTTAGCGTTCATATATGGAGTTACTTTTTTGCCACCGTTTGGATAGTGTCCTATTTTGGTTATGATTTCCGATTTCGAATTATAATATACCTCATACTCCAGCTTCTTATCAAAGAAATATTTCCATTTTCCTATTGGCTTATGTTCATTTGTAGTTCCAATTACTTTTATTGAGCCATCTTCCTCAAACATTTTAATTTCAGTATTTAAAGTATCCACGAATTCATATTTCTTACGTTTTACTATGTTACCATTTTTATCATAATATTTCCATTCACCAATTTTGGCTCCTTTATGATACCTACCACTACACAAGCAATTATAACTCGACGAATCAATTAGGTTAATGTATTCACCATCTTTATAGTGGAGATAGAAATCTTCAAGATTAGAGTTGATAAGCCCCACTTCACGATACTTAATAATAGTATCGCCATTTTCATTAATTCTGTAGAAATTTGTTATTCTTTTATTTTGATCAATGTATTTGTAATTGAAGAATTTATAATTATAAATATTCTTTGAAATCAGTTTTCCATTTTTTGTCTTAGTAACAGATTCTATAGTCAAAGGCAAATGATCTAAAACGTATCTTGTGGTTTTTCCATCCGGGATTCCATCGACATATTCTATATCTAATTCTAAGTTTTGTTTGGTTTCTTCGATTCTGTGACTGTAATGTTTCCAACTTCCATGAGTATTACCATCTAAATATTTTCCTTCTGCAATAAGCGATTCTTTTAAGAATAATTTCTTTGAACCTGTATATCTACTCGTTCGCAATTCGTCTACTTGCTTTATTAGCCTCACTATATCATCACCATAAACTCTTTGTTTATATCCGCATCCAACATCATTCTCAGTCATTGGACTAGATAGATTATAGCAGATTGTAGCTGTATAATGGTAGTCATCTTGCGATTCACTAATGATTAACCAATTTGTTCCGGGTTTCAATTTTGTTCCTCCTTCGGTTGTATAAGCTCCAGTAACAATTCTTACTGTATCCATTGGAGTTCCTCGATAGACATCAGTCACCACAGCTAAACTCGTAAAACCTCCTAAGCCAAAATATGTCGTTGTTATCTGACAAACAAAGATTGAATGATTGTCATTGTTGTTAAGCAAAGTATGTGTTAAGTTGAATCGCTCGCCAAAACATGATGCCATTGCTGTTTTTGATAGCATCACGAGAATTATTATAAAGGCAAGTTTTTTCATTTTTGAGTTTGTGGTATGCTATAACGGTATTGTAGTGTGTGGCGTATCTCGTAGGGTATGCCATCATGACCATGCGTTATAGGTCACCATCGGCGTATCCTGCTAACACAAATTTAGTAGTTTTGATAACACGTTTTATTAACTAATCGTAATTAGTCAGGTTAATAGAGGCTTAACCACGCCACTATCATTCGGATTGCTTTTTAAATATTTCTTCATATACTCATTGATGGAGATTGATTTAAATGACATTTGTTTATTTTATTTTAAATTGCCCTGTATTCATTTCCATTATTATTATATTATTATCAAACACCATATAATTGAAACTCCTTTTTCAAGTTTAGAGAATTAATTTTAAATCTTTTATTTTCATTTTCCCTGCACAAATTGAGACCTTGCTTTTCCGTCATTAATAATGCGTCTTAGGTGACAATAATTAGCTAATTCGTCTAAGTCAACTACAATATCAACAACAATAAACCCTTGAGAAGTTAGACCTGTTTTAGCTTTAGAGTATGCCTTATACCATTCACTCCAAGTTTCATGCATACTTTCTCTATCATCAATGATCTCTAATAGCCTCTGCCAATCTTCTTTTTTATAGTATGCTATTTTTACGCCTGTCATTTTTTTAGTTTTTTTATACTGTAACTGGATCATGCATATGCAGAGTGCTGACGAAGGAAACATGATCGTCATGTCACTTGATACATACTGAATTTTCAGCGTCTAGTTAATTTAATTTTGTGTTCTATTTTAAGCAATCAACAAATTTAATTTTCGGTAAGTCTTCAATCTTTAAATTCCATGCAATTAAAGCGTTGTGAATTTGATCTTGTTTAGTTGAACAAAATTCATGATTCTTAAAGCCTTCCCTAATAGGAGGAAACAGGGAGCCACTTTCTAATCTTCCTTCCCTAATTTCCTTTTCTAGTAATTGTTTAGTTTCATTCTCAAAGAATAACTTTGGCTGAGTTTGACCTACATGAAATAAAGTTATCATAACTACCCAATTTCTGCAAGAATCTACTCCACTTGTCTTTAATGATCCCATCTCTGGAAACCCATTATATTTTGAATATTGGATTATTCTTTCAAAGTTTTCTTTAAAACCTTTCTTTCTCTTGGCATAATTAGACTTTATCTGTTCTTCTGAACCGTCATCGCTGATCCCTTACATAATCCCACTCATCAGCAAAATCGAAACGGCATAAAAACCTATCACCTACTTAGACACGCTTCGTCCAACTATCCTACCGGCTATCAGTCACGACCGAAGATTAATTTTTAATACAATCTTTAGTCTTTAATATTATGCACTGCGTTTTGCAGATTAGATTGTGTTTCAAATGGATTGTAGATTTTATTTTTAATTCTCAATTCAATAATTGTTCTTTTCGAAATAGTATCCATAGTTTCTTTAAGTAAACTAATCTTTTCCATCACGATCCCTTCATTTTTAAAAACATCACCGAATGAACCATTGTATACAAACTGATAGAATTTCATATCTTCATTTAACCAATATTCAATCACGTATTCCTTCTTATTATTTTTATTATATGTTTCTTCTGTAAATTTTCTGCATTCAAATCCCAGTATATACTTTTTTGATTTTGTTTTCTTTAATTCTCCCATACTATTTTTGTACTTATATGGATAAATTCCTCCATCATTAAAGAAACCATTTAGGGCTGTAGTGTCAATTGACGTCGGTGGTTTAGTGAGAAAAATTTTTTGATGATTTAATCTTTGAACTTTGCAAGAATTATAAATTTCTGTTTCAGAATACTTCATCGAGCTTTCAACAAGAAATTTTTCGGTTATTTGAAATCTACTTACTTCATCAAGCAATAGTGGATGATCAATATATTCCACTACATTTGTTATTTCATTAATGTCTATTGTAACTCCACTCCAACTTTTATAAAATACTTCTCCTTCGAAAATTGGGTAATTTTCATTTTCCAAATTTGTATCAATTAGACTGAAGCACAGAATAAAAATAGCTTTAAAAAGTTTAAATCTCATATTATTAAGTTTTTATGATTTCGTTGCTCATAACGGATTGGTGACATGCAGCGTCTCCGAAGAAGGATATGCTGTCATCATTACGTGTTGAACAAAGCTCTTCCGTAGCAGCCTAAAAATACATCGGTATAATCATAGTTGTACACTTTGTATAGTAACAAATTAAAAATTAAGATATGAAAAAAAACTTTCATGCCCATTGGCATCGTCTCATTTGACGAAGCTATCAGCCGTATGGATATACATATGGCACTCAAAGGTTCTGCTTTTGCCACTCGGCAGAACTACTTACGTGGCCTCAAGGTACTCACTAAAAGCGAACGTAAGGCCATGGCGATATTGAGGCTCTTTGGAACTGCAGAATTAGATGATTGCCCATGTTGTAAAAAAGGTAAAATGAAAATCATCTTCGGTATCAATAAAAATAGACCGCCTACCAAAGCGCTTCTTGATAAATTAAAAAAGCAAAATAGGAAATCATGATAAGTAACATTTACTTAATAAGCGGAGCTATGCTCAAAACTGAAAATATAAACTCTTTGCAACCTATAATTAGTAGAAATTACAAAAATATAGTAGAACAGATCATAACAAACAAACCTATAAATACATAGTAAAATATATCAATCGCTGATATCTTACATAATCCCACTCATCAGCAAAATCGAAATGGCATAAAACTTAGCACCTACTTGGATACGCTTCGTCCAACTATCCTACCGGCGAGCAGGCAGGACCGAATATTCATTTTCAATAGAATCTTCAGCCTTTAATGTTACATGCTGGCTTTCTCTACTTTAGGAATTATTACTTAAATATAAAGATTCTTTTGCAGGATGGCTTGCAGCTCTCTGTCTCCCGCAGGAATAGCCTGTCCCGCCAGTGCGGGAAGGACGGCAGTGTACTGCAATAGCGTTGAACTATATCAATTCGACTTTAATTTTATTCCGATATAGAATACTCTTGGTAAGGAAGGCCCAAAAACAAAATTACTATCTCTATTTTTTCCTATGTCGAATGAATCTTGATATGAATTAAATATGTTTTTTACTCCAGTATACAGCTCTATTTCAGAACCCGTTTTCTCCATAAAAAGTGAATAACCAATTTTGGCACTTAATTCAGAATATGGATTTGAGTTGATTATTTCATTTGTCAATTGATTAGGGGCACCTGCAAAATGTGGTATTTTCATTTGGCCTGTATAAATGTAATTTAAGTTTGCATTTATCTTTTTGTTTGGCGTAAATGATAAAGTAGCAAATCCATAGTCATTTGGTGTTCTTATGAATTCTCTAAAACCACTTAGTTCTTCAATGTATTTTACATCTTCGTCAAATAAACTTGATTGAATTGTAAAGCCCGTTTCAATTTGTATTTTTTGATCAAAGTTAGCTCTTAACTCTATGGTTAATCCCTGTACAGTAGCTCCTTGTCCATTACGTTTTTCGAAGCGTTCTCCAAAATCATCCTGCCCAATTGGTTCAAGGAAAAAAGCACTATTCAATCGCGTATGAAATCCTTCTAGCGTAAAGCCCGCAACTAATCGTTCGGTAGGTTTGTCATAATTTATTGAAGCACTATAACTATGCGATTTTTCAGGTTTTAGATCTGGGGATAAAGATACACGTGATATACCACCACCAGCAAATGCAATATGCAAATCAGTATCAAATGCTTGAGGTGCTCTAAAGCCAGTGCCATAGTTAATTCTAAACTGAGTATTGCTTTTATACTTATATAGCAAAGACAATCTTGGATTCAAAGAAAGGCCTTCTACTAGATTATGGACATCCATCCTAACACCAGAAAGCAAGCTTAACGAATTTGTAATATCCCAATCACTTTGAACAAATAAGCCAAAGTTTTTGGTGGTTTGGTCTATAAAATAGTTGTAGGCTGCAATCTCATCAAACACATCATCATAAATATATTCAGCACCTAGTGTAAACGTATTGATGCTTCTTAAAAAAAAGTTTATTTTATGATTAAGTTGAAACCCTCCTTGCAATATTGTTGTATTTGATGTGCCGTAGGGAGGATTTTCTAAATGTGTTTGGATAGCTAAACTATCATCTGGAAAAATACCAGTATAATGTTTTCTCTTAGTATTTTGCCATGCTGCATATGTAATCAATGAAGTATTGTTATCGTTGAAATTGATTTGATAATCAGCACTCCCCATATATACGTTTGTGGTTCTTTCTTCAGATTGCTGAGTTAGATATGCTGGTTTATCAACGATTTCACCTCCATATCTAAATTCATTTAAATTACTCAAGCTGATTTCTATCTTTTGGTTCTGGGTAGGTAGAAAAAACAGATTCATACCTATTGAAGTATTTTCTAATTCTGGAATTTCAGAAAAATTATCAGAGTTGTGATCGTAGAGCTCACGTTCTCTATGATTCAGAAAGAAGGAAATACCTGATTTATTATTTGGATCAACTAACGATGCATTTCCACTAATCACAGCATCACTACTCTTCCCATTAATATTTTGATAGAAAGAATTTAGCTCATAAGAGTTATCTTGAGGAATTTTGGTTATTACATTAACGGTACCTGCAATAGCACTGGAACCATACAGAGAGGAACCACCACCTCGAACTACCTCTATGCGTTCTATCATATTTGTAGGTAATTGCTCTAAGCCATAGAGTCCTGTCAATGGACTGAAAATAGGACGACCATTTATCAGGATTTGAGAATAACCACCAGCGAGGCCGTTCATTCGTAGTTGTGTATAATTGCATGTTTGACAATCTGTTTCAACTCTTAAGCCAGGCTGGAATCTTAATCCTTCAGACAGATTGCAGGCTTGAACTTTATCTAAAGTTTTGCTAGTTATTACATTTACAATGACAGGGGAATTGGTTTTTCTTTTAAAAGTTTTAGTTCCTGTAATAACGATATTATCAAATGTCAAAACACTTTCAACAAGGTTAATTTGCAGCTCTATTTCTTCATTATTAGCATTTATACTAATAGTTTGTTTGTTTGTTTCAAAGCCAACATAAGATGTAGATACATCATAAGTTCCGTAAGGAATATTGTGCAAATGAAAATTGCCATTCCTATCGGTTTGAGTACCGATTATAGGTTCAGTGGAAATTGCAATAGTGGCAAACTCCTGTACAATACCATCGACTTTTACATTACCATGAATGCTACCTGACTGACCATATGAAACAAAGAATGAGAATAAAACAAAAGGTAAGGTGAATAAGGACTTTTTAGGACTCATGTTATATGTTTGTAAAGTTATAAGGTGCAAATATAATAAGTTAGACTAATCTAACAAATTATCCTAATGAATGTTTATCTTTACTACTGAAACTCACATTTAATGCCTACACAAACAAAAGAGAATTATCTAAAAGCCATTTTTTCCATTTCTCAGGAAAAGAATGTTGTTACCATTTCTGAACTAGCACAGCTAATGGGAGTTAGTAAGCCTACTGTAAACAGTATGGTTAAAAAAATGAAAGAAAAGGAATGGATTATTTATGAAAAGTACAAACCTCTAAAACTGACATCTAAAGGAAAGAAAGTCGCAGCATTAATCATTAGAAAACATAGGTTAACTGAAATGTTTTTAGCTACGATAATGGATTTTGGATGGGAAGAAGTCCACGAGATTGCTGAAGAAATGGAACATTTACAATCGACAAAATTATTTGATCGGATGGATGAAATATTAGGATTTCCAACTAAAGATCCACACGGTTCTCCAATCCCTGACAAATCGGGAAAAATTGCGAATCCTAACTATCTAAATTTGACAGTCTTGAAGATAGGAGAAAGTGGAAAGCTGTGTGGTATAACGAATAGCTCAAAAGAACTCCTCTTATACTTGAATAAAAAGAAGATCAAATTGGGATCTGTATTAAAGGTAAGAGAGATAGAAGAATTTGATAAGAGTACTGACGTCTTAATTGCAAAGGGCTCTTCTGTGGTACTAACCCAAAACGTATGTAAATGCCTACTAGTGGTGAAGATTTGATTATTCATAGACCCATCTATACACTATTCTCGTATTAATGAGTATTACTATTTATTAGGCTCTTGGGTGGTAGAAAAGCAATGTGTCTGTAAGACTCTTTGCTTTTGTGGGTTGGTATTTTTCATCTGCTTTCATGTAACGTATCGGTAATATGTGTCGGAAACGGCGAAGCCTATCTGACATCATCACATGTTGAACAAAGCTCCTACGTCGCAGCCCTAAATACATCGGCATAATCTTAGTTGTACACTTTGTATAGTAACAAATTAAAAAATTAAGATATTAAAAAAACTTTCATTCCCATTGGCATCGTCTCATTTGACGAAGCTATCAGCCGTATGGATATACATATGGCACTCAAAGGTTCTGCTTTTGCCACTCGGCAGAACTACTTACGTGGCCTCAAGGTACTCACTAAAAGCGAACGTAAAGCTATGGCGATATTGAGACTCTTCGGGACTGCAGAATTAGATGATTGCACATGTTGTAAAAAAGGTAAAATGAAAATCATCTTCGGTATCAATAAAAATAGACCACCTACCAAAGCGCTTCTTGATAAATTAAAAAACAAAATAGGAAATCATGATAAGTAACATTTACTTAATAAGCGGAGCTATGCTCATAACTGAAAACATCAACCCTTTGCAAACTCAAATTAGTAGAAATTACAAAAATATAGTAGAACAGATCATAACAAACCACCTATAAATACATAGTGAAATATATCAATCGCTGATCTCTTACATCATCCAATTATCTGTAATATCGAAACGGCATAAAAACATATCACCTACTTGGACACGCTTCGTCCAACTATCCTACCGGCGAGCAGGCACGACCGAAGATTCATTTTTAATAGAATCTTTAGTCTATAATGTTAGCTATAGTCTTTTATAATTCTAATTTTTTAATGGCTTTCATATCTAAGAACATTTTACCACTTGACTGTAATTTTATAAATCCAAAATGTTTATAGTACTTTTCGGCTTCGTCATCTAAGGGATCTGCAATAACAGCTACTGATCCTAAATCAGACTCTGCTACTTTTAAACTTCTTTTTAACGCATCTACCAATATTTTTGATCCGTAGCCTTTACCTTTGTAGTTTTTATCTAATGCTAATCTTCCTAATAGGGTGACAGGAATGTAGTCATAAGATTTTGGGAATTTTTTTCGTAATCCTTCTGGCACATTATTGTAAGGAATACTTGCATTAGAAAGAGTATAGTAGCCTATAATTGTTTCTTCATCATCATCAAGATAAAGAAAACAGACAGCTAACTTTTTCTTTATATCTTGACTTATTTGCTTTTTGAAGTAATTATTTAGTGATTCTTTTTCACAGTCGAATTCTTTTCTGTTATAGATTTTATCAAAGGGAACTGTTAAAAATTCCATTATTTGTTAACTGCTTTTTTAAATGATTTAGCTGCTTTCTTCAACGCATCATTCGGATGTGAGTCTCTTAGGATTGAAGAAAAGAATATTTCTTTATCCCTTTCAGATGCAAGAATTAATTTTTCTTTTTCAATTAATGCTTCTGCTTTTTCAATCGCGGCTTGCAATATGAATGCACTTAATGATCTATATCCAGCAGGTTTATATACTTGTTTTAAAAATATCTTATAAACCATATTCAATCGGATATCCAATCTTGCCTCTTTATCTGCAAGCTCCGGTTTTATTTCTTTTGATAATTGCTCTATTGTTAACATATCTGATTTTTTATAAATGTACGTATAAATTCCGTACAGTGCAATAGTTTCCCTTGATTATACGTAGCGGATCGATGATATAGAGCGGACGATCAAAAGAAGTCTGATCTCATATCACTTGATGTAGGTCGTTTTCAATTATCCAATGCATCTTTGACCCTATCTCTAAACTCTTTATTTGTTAATATTTTTAATTCAAATTCATTCATACTACCTTGAAGTCTTGAGTTTTCAAAAGCACCTAAATCATTAAAAAAATAGGCCAATTCCGTTTTGTTTCCTTTCTTATCAGTTGCGTACAATGCTTTCGTAAGAACAAATGCAGTAGAACCTCCTTTCATTCCTGAGTGTTCTAACCATTTTCGATTCGCAGGATTCTCCAGTAGAAACTCCATTACTTCATCTAAATATTTTTGAGATTCTGAATCGAAATAAGTTCTTGAGTTAATCTTTTTCATCACTCCTACATATTCATTCACCGTTGAACTTGGTAGATTGTCAGACAAGATTCTTTGAATGTCCATACCTAAGTCACCTAAGTCTTTTTTATAGGTTGTATCTTTTACCAGCGTTGTATGAATTGAATTTGTAATATCTATATATTCTTCTAAACTTAAATCTTTCAGTTTAGTCTCTAATTCCTTAGCTTTTAGATTAGGGAATTTT